>Ga0118677_10009130_pt1 | contig 15615 bp, 14 predicted proteins | sample AliMusrvi5mmetaG_FD_86154 | JGI IMG/M metagenome (GOLD analysis project Ga0118677, IMG submission 86154)
GCCGAACACCCCGCCCGTCCCGACCACGCCGAATATCGTGACCCCCACTTCCAACCCGGTTAACACCATCACCACGGTCGCCCCGTCGCCCGTGAATTTCACCATGGCACCGATGATCATCTCCCCGGTGAACACCGCGACTGCCCCCTCGACGCAAATGAGCGCGCCCAAACCCGCCGCCGTCGGCTCCGACGGGCTCACCGGCGCCCAGGCCTCCGCGATTAAAAAATTCACCGGCGGCTGGGGCAAGGGCACCGGCAGCGGCACCGGCGTCCGGCAGCGGGAATTCGAGTTCACCGCCTACATCGGACAATACGCCGGCGGAAACTGGAGCTCGACGATCCAGATCGACAACGGCAAAATCTGGAACGGCAGCCTCCCGAACCTCCTCTACTTCATGCAGTCGAGGTCGAAGAACAAGGTCAAGACCAACTATACGAATGTGCAGGTCATCAAACTCGACAGCGACCAGCTTTTCGTCGGGGACAAGGACAGGGGTGGGCCACCTCCTTTTGTCTTCATGACGGGAACCCGCGACTTCAGACTCAGCGACAAGGAAGTGGAAAACCTCCAGAAATATATCCGGCTCGGAGGCGCGATCTGGGGCGACAGTTCGGTCCCCGGAAGAAACTCGCGTTTCGACATCGCGTTCCGGCGGGAGATGAAGCGGGTGATTCCCGATGTGGACAAGGACTGGGAGGCGCTGCCGATCACCCACCCGATCTTCACCTCGCAAGCTTACTACCCGGAGGTCAAGGAAGTCCCATCCGGGTTGAACTACTATCGGGAGCCGGTCTATGCGCTAAAAATCTACGGCGAGGTGGCGATCCTTTACACCCCGAACGACTACGGCGACATGTGGCAGATCGGGCTCAATGACCAGGGACAGATCGACATGCGAAGAGACGTAAATTGGCGTTTCGTCGCGATCAATCAGGTGATCTGGGACAACCGGGCGACCTACTTGCGGAACATCGCGCCCGACTCGCTTGCCAACACCTACAAGTTTGGAACCAATGTGGTCATCCACCTTCTGACCCGTTGGGAGGACAAAACCCGCACAGCCAAGTCTCTGTAGGGAAGCCTTTACCCGCCCGCCGCAATTCTCAGGATTTCGATCCGGTCCCCGTCGCGGAGAGGCGTGCCTTCCCATTCAGGCTTTCGTAAGGCTAGGCCGTTGTGCTCGACAAGCACCAGCGGAGCGGGAAAGCCCATCTCCTCCACCATACCTGCAACCGTGGTCGCGTGGAGGCTCCGCTGGGTGCCATTGATCGTCACGGTCTTCACGCGGCACCAAGAATCCCCGCATCCCAGTCTTTCCAGACCGGCTCCAGCCCCATGCGGGCCAACACGCCGCCCATGGTGCGCGCGTCCCGGTCGTCGGAAATGGCGAACTGCCCGGTGGCCGCTGTCCCGCCGGTTCCATCCACCGGTTTCCCCCGGACCGTGAGATGGAGCGCCTCGCGCCCCTGTCCCGTGTAGCCGCCCGGTTCCGTGCGGCTGCCCGCGCTCATCATCGTCACTCCAAGCGGTGCCACGATGTCGCGCAAAGCCTGCGACTCGCGCGTGCTCAGCACGATGCCGACGGCCGGAAATGTCACCCTCAACGCGCAAAGAAGTTGGATGAAATCGCGATCAGGCAACGGGTGCGGCGGATCGAATGCCCCGGCCGCCGGACGCAGCCTGGGAATGCTCACCGTGATTTGCGACCGCCAGCAGACGCGCTGCAAGTATTCCAGGTGCGCCGCCAGGGCCACCGCTTCCTCCCGCCAATGCCAGAGCCCGAAGAGCGCCCCGATCCCGATCCTGCGGAAACCGGCTTCATGGCCTCTCTCTGCGGTATCCAAACGCCAGCCAAAATCCTTTTTCGGCCCGTGAAGGTGCATTTTCCGATAGGTCTCCCGGTGGTAGGTTTCCTGATAGACAACCAGCCCCTCGGCTCCGGCAGCCACGAGCGGACGATACGCCTCAGCCTCCATCGGGGCCACCTCGACCGAGATGCCGGGGACAAAACCGCGCAACCGCGCGACGCACTGCGCCAGATACTCGCCGCCCACATACTTCGGGTGCTCCCCGGCCACCAGCAGGATGTTCCGGAACCCCTCGTCTGCCAGATGCCTCGCCTCGGCCTCGACCTGGTCGATTTCAAGCGTCACCCGCTGGATCGCGTTCTCGCGGGAAAACCCGCAGTAGGCGCAGGAATTGATGCATTCGTTCGAGAGGTAAACCGGTGCAAATAGGCGCATCGCCCGCCCGAAGTGCCGCCTCGTCAGCGACGTGGCATGCCCCGCAAGCTCCCCCAGGGCGCGGTTGTCCATCGGGCGGAGGAGCGCCTCAAACCCCCTCACCACATGGGATTTCTCCCGCAGGGACCGGTCGAGAATTTCTGAAAATGGCATGCTGGAAATATCGGTGCTCTCGCCGGATATTACACCTCTTTCCAGGGATATCATCAGAATTTCACGGGCTGGGGGTCTGCCTCCCAACGGAGGGCGGTCGCCCCCGGCCGCTTGCCGGAGGTTTCAACGATGCCTGGCCACAAAAAGCACAAGGAGTCACAAAAAACGCCCAGCCAACCCGATTCTTTTTGCGCATCTTCGCGCCTCTTTGTGGCCAATCATTCTGGATTCTTCCCGGCCGCCTCGCTGGCGCTGAGAATCTTCAGGAGTGCGCGCGCAGCAGCCTGGGATCGAATGTGAAGACGCCAGGCTTGCCGATTCGGAGCTTTTTAAAATCCGGATGGCGGGTGTTCACAAGGAAGTTTTGTTCCGAGGGAATGATCGCGCTGGGAACGGCAAGCACCCCTGATCTCAGCTCTTGAAGCCAGAGCGCACCGAGCCGCTGGGTGGATGCGGGAACCGGCTTGTCATCCCAGTCCTCTGGCAGTTCCGAAACGGGAAATGTTTCAACCATCGCCGCTGGAAACTCGACATGGAACCGCAGAAATCGCGCGGCTAGCCCCTCGGGCATCGGAAGATGCACCAGCTTTTCCAATGCGGCCATCGCGAGGCTCTCGCTCAGATACACCATCGGAAAATCCGGCGGGTTCCAGCGGCCGCCCTCCAAGGCGGCCCCCGCACCGCTGAACGAGGTTTTTGCGCGCTTGGCCTTGTCAATGCGCCACGCCTGCAGAACCCGCTCAGGCATAGACCCCGTAGTCGATCCGCGTCAGCAGTTTCTCCACTTCCCGGAAACCCGATGTCGTCCGGATGGCATCCAGTGGCACCGCCCCGCCAAGCCCAAACTGGGGAGTCTTGAGCCAATGCGTCGCCGCCTCGTCGCTCTCGAAGACCTCCCGCGCCTGGGCGAGGATCCGGGAATGCCTATCCAAAAGATCAGCCTCCATCGCGGACAGCGGCTTCTTGGATTGCCGTCGCCGATAATACGTTGACCGGCTCAGCCCGCACCTCTGCGCCAAGGCCTCCTCCTCAAGCTGCAGGCTCCCGGCCACCTCGCGCACGCGCAACGACGAAACTTCTTTCATCGGAAACCCGGAAAAATTCAGAGCGGACAGACGTTCCATTTGAGACGAAATTAGTCGCATATATATTCGCCGTCAATCCCTCGTTTCGCTGACTTGCGGACCCGACTCGTCGGCAATTTCTCCCTTTGCGTGCTTTGCGGCCTTGGCGCGAGCCTCTTCTGCCGGATTTGGTTAAGTGGAGGGCGGGACGTCCCCGGCCCGCCGCTTCGGTCAGCCCGGAGGTCTGACCCTGCCAATACGGGCCAATGGGAAATGGGACCGCCCCCAGTTTTGATCGCACCCGCTGAAAATTCCCGCCGAAATTTGTTCTTGTCACCAGCGGAGGCCTCCGGTAGAAACCAAATTCTATGAAGCGCTCCATCGCCCTCCTCCTGCTCGCCTTCACCGCAGCGACCGCCCATGCTGGATCCTTCGGCGGTCCCACTTCGTTGAACTCATCCCTCGACACCACTGCCGAGGGAACTTACCAGGCAACCGTCCGCGCAAGGAATCTGTCCGGCATCCTGCGGTTTGCCTACAACAGTAACAACAACCCGGTTAACACTTCCACCAACCCCAGTGCCTACGTGTTTTTTATAGACGGGATGCTTGTCGCGGGAACGGTCGATGCCGCCATCATGAGTTCCAAGATTGCAGGCATTCTTGAAGGCGGAACCGTCGCGGTCGTCAGCCCGTTCTATTTCGACTATGAGGTTCCCGGCGGCTCCTTCAACGCCAGTATCGACACCAGCTCGGCCAACTATTTCTTCAAGGGCAAGGGCAGTCTTCAAATTTTCACCCAAGCAACAGCAAACGATCCTATTGTTTCTGATGTCCGCGACTTCAAAATCTCCGGACAGAGAACATCGACGACCCTCGATTAATTTTCTCGCGAGATCCTTTTGTTCCGGCGTCCGATGTGCGTCAACTTCCCGAGCGGTGTCCGGCGGGCGTTTACGCTGATTGAAGTCCTTGCTGTGGTTTGCATCATTGCCGTTTTGGCGGCCTTGGGACTTGCGGCGTGGCAACCTTTGATCGCCCGGGCGGAAGGGGCCAGTTGCCTCTCGCACATGAGATCGCTTCACACCTCCCTGGCAGCCTACGTGCAGGATGTCGGCCACTGGCCGCAGGAACCGGAAAGCGACAGCGCCGACATTATTGACGCGGTCTGGTGGATCAACGAAATGAAGCCCTACGGGACCACGGAGGAGGTCTGGCTGTGCCCTACGATCAAGCGGGCTCAGTTGTCCATTCCTGAAGCGAACCGGTGGAAGATTCACTATAGCCCGGCAATGTTCGGCCCCCTCCCTTCGGACCCGTTTAAGTTCTCGACCCAGCCCTGGCTTGTCGAAATCTCCGGCATGCACGGCCACGGACCGAATATTTGCTTCCCAGACGGCTCCATCCGACCGCTCGATGACTTGATGAACAAGAAGTGACTGCGGGAATATCCCGGCCGAGACCGAAAGAATACGATTTTCGGGATGTCGGAAAATGGGGCGTCCTCGCGGAAATTGGCTGTGGTTTTTTGTTGCCAGAAAGAGGTTTTTCGTTTACGTTGAAAGGCGTTAGAATTCCGCAAGGAATCCAAGCCAGCAAATCTCCACATCTCTTTCCGCCATGAACACACAAAGCCCATCTCGAATCAAAAACCCTCTTAACTACTTCCATCCGACAGCCCTGTGTTCTACGGCGGGGAAAGGCAGTTTCTGGGTCAAGGCGCTCTGCGTCCCAGCCCTTGTTCTGGTGTCTCTCGGGGCCGTTTTTGGCGCTCCCGTGAACGCGAATCAGGCCGAGGCTGCCGTGAGGGGTTGGCTGAGGGCTGATGCTTCCCCCCTCAAAACGTCCGTGGGGCAGCAGATCAAACAGGTGGAGGAATTTGATGATGCCCACGGGGCACCGCTTTACTACGTGGTTGACTTGGCCCCACAAGGTTTCGTCATTGTCCCGGCGGACGATCAAATCGAGCCGATTATCGGTTTTGCCGCCACCGGGAAATTCGATCCATCGACCAAGAATCCCCTCGCTGCATTGGTCAATAGCGATTTGACCAAACGCCTCGCAAGCCTGAAGGTCTGGTATTCCGGTGCCGCGGCAACAGCATCTTCGTCAGCCCAAAACAAGTGGGCCCAGCTCAAAAGCCTCGACCAGTTGGCTCCGGGGGTGAAGGCAGCCCCGCTTTTGACGGTTTCGGATCTCCGGGTCGCGCCGTTTGTACAGTCCAAGTGGAGCCAGTCCACAGTTGGAGGGGCCGCGTGCTACAACTACTACACGCCCCCGTTTGCGGCGGGGACCCCTGCGAACGATGTGTGCGGATGCGTCGCGACCGCCATGGCTCAGGTGATGAGATTCTGGCAATACCCCGCCACAGGTGTTGGCACGCCTTCCTTCCAGATTTCCGTAGAAAACATCTCGCAAACCCGGAAGCTGCTCGGAGGAAATGGCTTGGGTGGGAAGTATGATTGGACCAACATGGCTTTGGTCCCTGACGGCTCCACGGTCGCGCAACAGCAGGCCATCGGCGCGCTGTGTGCCGACGCCGGCGTTGCTGTCCACATGATGTATACTTCAATCTCGAGTGGCGCATTTACCGCCGATGCTAAAGCTGCGCTCGTTTCTACTTTTCTATACTCCAATGCCGTCTATGGCTCCAACCCTGCAATTGGGGCTGGGCTGAACAGCATCGTGAACCCGAACCTGGATGCCGGGTATCCTGTTATGCTTGGCATCTCCAATAAGACGGATGGCCATGAAGTTGTCTGCGATGGTTACGGCTACAACTTAACGACGCTTTACCACCATATAAACCTCGGCTGGGCGGGAGCTTCCGATGCGTGGTATAACCTGCCGAAACTCGACGTTTTCACTTCCATTGACGACTGCGTTTACAATGTCTGGCCCATCGGAAAGGGCGAAATTGTCAGCGGGCGCATCACGGATAGCGCCGGGGTCGCGATTCCCGGCGTAGTAGTGACCGCCAATGGAGCTGGAGGATCTTATAAGGCAACGACGAATGCGCAGGGGATTTACGCCTTCCCGAAAATCCCTTCCTCCACTCGATATACGTTCACCGCGAGCAAATTTGGGTTATCTTTTCCCACCCAAACCGTCACCACGGGGCTATCCACGGACTATTCCTCCAGCACTGGAAATGTGTGGGGAGTCAATTGGCCCACGACGGCTCCTGGGCCAACGCCGACGCCTGTGCCAACGCCCACGCCGCGGCCGACCGCCACTCCGAGACCCACGGCAACTCCTCTGCCGACCGCGACTCCGAGGCCCACGGCAACTCCGAGGCCGACCGCGACTCCGAGGCCGACCTTGGCTCCGAACCCCGGAGGCTCCCATTGGTATTAACATGCGGGACATGTTGAGGCGGGTTGAGCCAACCGCCTTGCACAGGAGATCCTGATCCGCGCGTAACCAAACGAGCGGAGAGGCATTTTCTCCTAGTAGAAATGGTTTGGGACCGAACCCAAGTATCATGGCTCCGACGAAGTCTCGCCTTTGCCCGCGTGATTGGCCTGTCTCCTTTGCTCCCGCGATATCGGCCTTTTGTTTCCGGTAGTTTTTTGTTCTGCTTGCCGTCCTGTGCCAACCATGAACATGGGAAAACCCTTACCCGCGCTCGTTGTGCTGGCATTTTTTTGCCAGATTTCCGGCTATGCTCGGGAGAAAGAAGAGGTCCCTGTTTCTCCCCCGATGGCAAAGCCCCTCGTGGTTTCTGCGTCTGTCGGGCGGGGAACCGAAATCCACCTGACAATCGGAGGCCGGATCGCCGAGCCCATGGCGGTGATGATCCGGCGGCCTCCTCGGCTGGGGACGCTGGGCGAGTTGGAGCGGACCGGCCGAAACTCGGCTGTGGTTCTCTACACCCCGGATCCGAAGGCCGGCCCTGGCGCGGACAGCTTTTCGTTCGCCGCGAAATCCGTTGACTCGCCGGTCTCCGCCGCTGCCACGGTCCAGATCCGTTTGGTCGAGGAGCCGCCGCTCGTCCAGTTCCCGCAGGAATTGGATTTCGGAGCGGTTTTTCTCGGGGACACCTCGGAGAAAATTATCCCTGTCCGAAACGCGGGAGGCGGGACGGCATTCTGGCAGATCAAGCCGAACCCTCCCTGGCGCATCGGCGGGTCGGGATCCTACAAACTGGCCGGGGGAGGGGAGTCCGTCCTGCATCTGTTTTTTGCTCCGGGGGAAGAGCGAGATTTTCGCGACAGGATCCCAATGGCCCCGGATCCGAAATCCGTGCTGTCTGTGAGCGGCAGCGGGGTCGCCCCGGTTTCCTGGAACAAGGACGGGGTCGTCTTCACGCCGAAGCAGCGTGAGACGGGAACAATAGAATGGAAAGTGGCGAACCAGACATCGGAGGAACGCAAGATCACCGTCGAGTGGCCGGCTGTTTTGAAGGCTGCGAAGGAAACAACCATCCCACCCAACAGCACATCCGTCCTGCAGATCGAAGTGGCTGGAGATGCGCAGCTCAACTACGAGGGCGAGGCGATGGCCGGCAGCGGCAACTTCCGGAGCCGGATTCCCATCAGGATTTTTCCCGCTCCCGCCAAGCTGGACGTGAAGCCGGAGAAAATCCTGAAACTCGACGGGCTCCCGAAGGATGGGCCGCTGAAAGGCCGCTTCGTCGTCAAAAATATCGGCGGCTCGGATGCGCCGCTTGAGATCTTCGCTCCGCCGGACTCCGTCGTCACACCGGACCCCCGCAGCATGGTCCTGCGCGTCGGCCAGGAACAAACCTTCGAGGTGCAGCAGGAAAGCCGGAAGCAGGATGCCGGGAATTTCCGGATCCAATCGCCGGCCTGCGAGCCGGTCGATCTTTCTGTCGAATCCCCGGCTTCGAAACCGGGAGGAGGCCCGGTGCCGGTTGAACGCTTTCTCGACATTCCCAAGCGGAGCGCCCCGGAAAATCTGGGCGCGCCGGAGGCGGTTCCCAGCGGGGTTTCCCCGTTCGAGAAAGTCACCGTTCTCTCCGCCGAACTCCACGAGATTGTCCTCACATGGAAACTGCCGCCCTCCGGCGCCTCGGATTTCCGGATCGAGCGCAGGAGCATAACCCCGGGGGCTAATGGCAGGGTCGCTGTCACATGGATCCCTTGGCAGGGAGGCAAGATCAGCCTTGGCGGCGGGATGGCAACGGCGCGGCTTGAGAGGCTCCCCGCGAACAGCCTGTGGACCATTCGCATCGTTCCTGTTGACGAGAGAGGCAATGCCGGCCAGCCGTCGCCGCTTTTAAAAATCGCCACAAAACCCCTGAAGCACTTCCCGGTCCCCTGGTGGGCCTGGCTCGCTGTGGCGGCCGCCCTCGCCACGGCGCTTGATCGGCTACGGCGAAGACACCAGCGCGGTCTCCTCACCAAGGAAAACGAGCGGATCTCCAGGCTGGAACTGAAATAGCGGCCGTCTTTTCCTGTCGTCAAACCCGGCACCAAAAGGTAGAATCCTTGAAAATCCCACCCATGAAACACTCCGATTACATCGTCCGCCCAGGCCGGAAGGTCAGCTTGAAATCTTTCGATCCCGACGACCACGGGGAGTTCAAAAACAAGGAGGAGGCCGCCGAAAAGCTGAAGAACGACATCGAAACGCTCGCCGAACTCCAGGATATTTTTTACGCGGCAAACACGTATTCGCTCCTGATTGTTTTCCAGGCGATGGATGCCGCCGGCAAGGACGGGGCGATCAAGCACGTGATGAGCGGGCTGAACCCCCAGGGGTGCGAGGTGGCATCGTTCAAGTCCCCTTCCGCAAAAGAGCTCGATCACGACTACCTCTGGCGCTCGAACATCGCCCTCCCGGAACGCGGGAGGATCGGGATTTTCAACCGCTCCTACTACGAGGAGGTGCTCGTTGTGCGCGTCCATCCCGCCATCCTCGAAGCGCAAAAGCTCCCGCAAAAACTCAAGAAGGACGGGATCTGGAAACGCCGGTTCCGCGAGATCAACAACTTCGAGGAATACCTCCACAACAACGGCACGAAAATCGTGAAGTTCTTCCTTCACGTGTCGAAGGAGGAACAGAAAAAGCGCTTCCTCGAACGCATCAACAACCCGTCGAAAAACTGGAAGCTCTCGCCGGCCGACGTGAAGGAACGGGCCTACTGGGATGATTACCAGAACGCCTACGAGGAGGTGCTGGCCTCCACGAGCACCGAACACGCCCCTTGGTATGTCGTCCCCGCCGACCGCAAGTGGTTCACCAGGGCCGTCATCGCCGACGTCCTCGTCAAGACGCTCAAATCCCTGCACTTCACCTATCCCAAAATGGGGAAAACACAGATGGAAGCACTCGGTGAAGCCAAGAAAACCCTCGAAGCGGAGTAGCCAGAAGTTTTCAGTGCCCAATTTTCAGAAAAGGCGAACTTGATCGAGAGCGGCCTGTGCTCTGAACACTGAACCTCTGAAAACCGAACACTTTGTCAGTCCTCGGCCGCCACAGGATTCGTGAGGCTGCCGATTTTTTCGATCTCGATGGTGACCGAATCGCCGGGCTTCAGCCAGACGGGAGGTTTTCTTGCCATGCCGACTCCGCTGGGTGTGCCGGTCAGGATGACCGTCCCCGGAAGAAGCGTGGTGCTGCCGCTGAAAAACTCGATCAGGGCGGGAACGTCAAAAATCATGTCCGAGGTGTTTTCCTCCTGCATCGTCACCCCGTTGAGAATCGTGCGAACCACGAGGGCGTTCGGATCGGGGATCTCATCCGGCGTCACCAGGCACGGGCCGATGGGCAGAAACGTGTCGAAGGTTTTCCCCCGGCACCACTGGCTTCCACCGAACCGGACCTGCCAGTCCCTCGCGCTCACGTCGTTGGCGCACGTGTAGCCGGCCACGTATTCGAGCGCCTCCGCCCGGGAAATATTTTTGGCGGCTTTTCCGATCACCACCGCCAGCTCGCACTCGTAATCCACCTCGTGGCTCGCCAGCCGCGAGGGGATGAGGATCGGATCTCCGGGATTCTGGACGGCCGAAGGGGCCTTCATGAAGAGCACCGGATACGCGGGAATGCGGGCTCCGGTTTCCTCCGCGTGCTTCCGGTAATTCAGGCCCGCGCAATACACCGCTGCCGGAACCACCGGCGCGAGAATCTTGGCGGCCTCGACAGCTTCTCCGGTCTGGAAAAAACCGCGCTGGATGTCCCCGGTCAGCTTCTCCGAACTCCCGTCCGGCAGGAGGCGGGAATATCCGATCTCGCCGCGCGAATCGAGATGCCTTTGGATTTTCATATCAATATTTCGGGGCTTTGACTGTGCCCGCCTCGAGGTCGTTCCGCCGACGCTGGACAATCCGCTCTGCGATTTCCCGGACCATTTCTTCGAGCAGGAGACGGAGATGGCTGCCCTGGCGAAAATCGGACGGCGCGATATTCTTGACCCGGTCGGCGTGGGTGCAGAGCTGGTAGCATTTTTTGAAGCTGGCGCGCGTCGGATCCTCGGGATTGTAAACCGCGATCGCCTGCCCGCCATTCCTCCGCATCACCGTGAAGCACGGCACATCGGTGGGGCCGTCGCCGACATACACCATATTCTGGAACGGGACCGGCCGCAGCTCCGGCGCCATGTGGTCGTTCACATCCTCGTCCATTTCCAGCATCCCTTTGTTGATGCGGAACAGGAACTGCGTCTTCTGGGTGTGGCTGATCACCCGCTTCGGGAACGTGATCCGGTCGCGCTCATCGGTGGCGAATTCGCACCCGAAAATCTTGCGGATATGCGGGGCCAGCCGGCTGCCTTCGATCAGCGACTTCAACCCGGACGAGACGATGTAATGCTCGACGTTGATCCCGAGCCCGAGGTGTTCCTCGGTCAGCAGGCCGTTTTGAAATTCCTCGAACATCTCCGGGAGCCCCTTGTAGAAATTCAGACGCGCCCCGAGTTCCTTGAGCCTGGCGTTGGTCGGGCGGTCCATCTCGAGGCAGTCGAGGAGCACTTTCATGTAGGCGAGCTCGTTGTCGAACCCCTGGTCGCGCACCAGCTCGCCGCAGCGCTGCCAGAAATGGGCGGGGTTGATCCCGAAAACCGGAAACAGTGCCTCGTCCTGCATGTAGGTCGGCGAGAGCGTCTGGTCGTAGTCGTAGATGATCGCGATCGTATTCTGCGGCGTGGACATCCACCCATCGCTGCACCCCGAAGACCGTTCTGGCGATTAAAAAATGCAAAAATATCAATCTCTGACAGCATGGAGAATGTCTTTGAAAATCTCCTCTCCACGCCCCATCCTGCAAGAGCTATGAATGCTCGGCGCTTCGGCGGGACGGGTCAGACTGTCGGGGATATTGGAACCGGCCCTGCACGACCAACTCTGGCACTTTTCAAAAAGCTCCCTATATTTCAGGAGCCGTTCAAAAACACCGGCGCAGACGCCCGGACCAATCCATGAAAGTTCATATCCGTCAGATCCCACAGGGCGACACCCTCCACTTGGAGGGAGAAGAGGATGCAGCCCGCTTGGATTTGCAGGAGGCCGGTGCCACGCCGGTCTCCCCGCTGTCGTATTCCTTGGACGTCGGATTGAGCGAAGGCGGAATCTTCGCAACCGGCCGCGTCTCCGTGCGGGTCCGCCTGCAGTGCGTCGCATGCCTTGCGGATTTCGAAATGGACATCGTGGCGGCCCCGTTTTCTCTCCAGGCCGAACTCACCGGACGCGAACAGATAGACTTGACCCCGTTCGTCAGGGAGGATATTCATCTTCTCTTGCCCCCGCATCCGAGATGCGATTCGGGAGCAGGGTGTCCAGCCGGTGTCCCGCGCACCAGCCTGCAGCAACCGGAAATGGGTGCATCGGCATGGGATGCACTTGACAAGCTAAAAACCTGATTACAAATTATTTATGGGAGTCCCAAAACGCAAAACCTCTAAGATGCGGCTTCGCACGCGGAAAGCCGCAAACCGCTGGCGCGCACCAAAACTCGGCAAATGCCCGCAATGTGGAGCCAGCGTGCTCCCGCACATCGCCTGTCCTTCCTGTGGATATTACAATAAGCGACAGGTCCTGACAATTGGCGCCGAATAATCCGGCGGGCCGGGTTTCTCCCGCATGAAAATTGCCCTGGACGCGATGGGCGGGGATTTTGCCCCGGGGAATCCTGTTGAAGGTGCCGTGGCTGCTCTCCGGGACTTTCCCGATGTTTCCATCATCTTTGTGGGTGATGGAAAAAAACTCCAGGTGGAGCTGTTGCGTCACGATACCGAGGGGTTGGCTGATCGGATCTCCGTCCACCATGCCTCCCAGATCGTGGACATGAGCGACAGCGGCCTCGACAGCGTCCGAAAGAAAAAAGATTCCTCGGTGAGCCGGGCGGTGGACCTGGTGAAGAACGGCGAAGCGGATGCGATCGTTTCCGCCGGGCACACCGGCGCGCTCGTGGCCGCCGCAACGATCAAACTCAGAACCCTTCCGGGCATCGACCGCGCGGGACTGGCGGTTTTGATTCCCGCGGACGGCGGGGTTTTTCTCCTGATCGACGGCGGGGCAAACATCGACCCCGCCCCCGAGCATATCGTCGGGTTCGCCGTCATGGGCAGCATTTACTACCGGGAACTTCTCGGCTACCCCGAACCGAAAGTCGGGCTCCTCAACATCGGCACCGAAGCCTCCAAGGGCACCGAGTTCTCCAAAGCCTGCCACGCTCTGCTCTCGGCCGCCCCGATCAATTTCTCGGGGAATGTCGAAGGCCATGGCATCTTCCGGAGGCCGGTCGAGGTCGTCGTGTGTGACGGCTTCGTGGGCAACATCGTCCTGAAAACCATCGAAGGCCTCGCCAAATCGTTTTTTTCATGGTTCCGCGAGGAGCTGAAAAAAAACCCTGTCCGGCTTTTGGGTGCCCTCCTGTGCCGGGGCGCGTTTCGTTCGATCAAGAACCGCACGAGCACCGACGAATACGGCGGCACCCCGCTGCTCGGGGTCAACGGAATCTGCATCAAAGCCCACGGCAACTCCTCGGCACGAGCCCTCCGCAACGCGATCCGTGTCGCGCGCGCGGCGGTGGAGCAAAAAGTCAACGACCGCATCGTCGAAGCCATTCAATCCCATCATGAAAAAGTCTCCAAAGGCCAAACTGTCCCAGCCTAACCGCACCGTTTCGATTATCGGCACCGGGAGCTACGTGCCGGAACGGATTCTCAGCAACGCCGACCTCGAGGCGATCGTGGAGACCACGGACCAATGGATCATGGAGCGGACAGGGATCCGCGAACGCCGCATCGCGAAAGAAGGCGAGTTCACCAGCCACCTCGCGGCCGAGGCCGCGAAACGGGCGCTGGAAAATGCCGGCGTCACCGCGCTCGAGATTGATCTGATCCTGGTCGCCACGATCACGCCCGACACGTTTTTCCCGTCCACGTCCTGCCACGTGCAGAGGCTGATCGGAGCGAAAAATGCCGCGTGTTTCGACGTGAATGCGGCCTGCTCCGGGTTCCTCTACTCCGTGGAAATCGCCCAGCAGTTCATCGCCAACCACACTTACAGCACCGTGCTCGTGATCGGGGCGGACAAGCTCAGCTCGATTGTCAACTGGCAGGACCGGAACACCTGCGTGCTCTTCGGCGACGGTGCGGGCGCGGCAGTCCTGCGGAACCGTGAAGGCTCGCACGGGGTGATCACGACCTACATGGGCAGCGACGGAAATTTCGGGGAGATTCTCTACATGCCGGGCGGCGGGTGCGCCATACCGATCACCAAAGAGAATGCCGACATGAAACTCAACACCCTCCACATGAACGGCCGCGAGACGTTCAAGCAGGCGGTCAACTCGATGATGAAGGCCGCCCAAAAGGCGCTCGAGCAAAGCGGGCTCACCATCGACGACCTGAAGTGCATCATCCCCCACCAGGCAAACCTCCGCATCATCGAGGCGATGGCATCGCGCCTCAACGTGCCGATGAGCAAATTCCACATCAACCTCGACCGCTACGGCAATACCTCCGCGGCCGCCGTCGCGATCGCCCTCGACGAAGCCAACCGCACCGGACGCTTCGAGATCGGCGACTACATCCTCCTCGTCGTCTTCGGCGGCGGCCTCACCTTTGCCAGCTCCGTGATCCAGTGGTGACCCGAGGTCACTTGCACGGCACGGAATACCGCGACCCGTCGAAAAATCCGGCGGCCTGAAATTCCGGCGGGCGGAGATCGAGCCGCACCGCCCCGGTGACATCCTGGCGGAAGACCCGGATCCCGCGGCTCTCGACCCGCGAGATCCAACTCTCATCCGGGCGTTCACTCGCCGGGAAACGGGCCCCGGTCGAAACGATCAGCCTCGGCCGGACGGCATCGACGAAGCCAGTATCCATCGGGATACCCGAGCTGTGCGCCCCCTTGACGAGGATGTCTGCAGGCAGTTCGGAGGCCGCATTTTTCAGCAGCCACTCGAGCGTCGGAGGCCCGGCATCGGACAGAAAAAGAATCCGCGCGCGGGCGGTGTCCAGCCTCACGACCAGCGCCTTGTCGTCCGCCAGATCACGCGGGATTCCCGCAGGCGGAAACAAAACCTTCAGCGTGGCCCCGCTGGAAATCTGGATGGAATCTCCCGAGCGATACAGGGACTTCGGGATTCCGAGTTCCTCCAGCCGCCTGTGAAGGTTGCGCCGCTGCGAGGACCGGTCATCGAGCATCGACTCGACGAGGACCCCGGGCGGATCGCTCTCGATGAGCCCGGCCGCCCCACCGATGTGCCGCGCATCGCCATGGGTCAAAATCAAGCCCTCGGGCGTTGATTTTCCACGGCTGTGTAGCCAGGGCACGACCGCCCCTTCGAACTGCCGCTTCGACCCGCAGTCGAGCAGCCAGATTTTCCCCTCCGATTCAATCCCCGCGCACCCGCCCGCCCCGAAGTCGAAAACCGTGACGGTCACCGGCGCGGGAGCTGGGCTCCCCACATAAAAGTAGGAGGCGGGCAGCAAAGATCCCATGTGGACGATCCCCAGAAGCAGCTTGCAAAAAACCCAGTTCGCATTGTTGAAAATCGCGGCCAGCGTCCCCCAGAATACTCCGCCAATGATCGCGAGCGATGCCGTGATCATGATGAGGAATGCCAGCGGCACGATGATCAGATTTTCAGGAAGCGCGGAGAGCGAGACCATGTGGAAATAGACAAGCGTGAGGGGAAGCGAGCCGGCCCACGCGGAGAGCGAGACCGAAGCGAGCCCGCCC
>Ga0118677_10009131_pt1 | contig 15614 bp, 14 predicted proteins | sample AliMusrvi5mmetaG_FD_86154 | JGI IMG/M metagenome (GOLD analysis project Ga0118677, IMG submission 86154)
AAAATATACAGCAGGCGATATCCGCTTTACCCAAAAAGGAGATATTCTCTACGCTTTCTGTTTGGGCACACCCACTGCTTCCGTAAAGATCAAATCCCTGGGGAAGAGTTCAAGGCTGGCGGAGAAGGAAATTGAATCGGTAACAATGCTTGGAAATGATGAAAAAATATCCTGGAAACAGGAAAGTGCAGCACTTGTAATCAGCAAACCAGCGAAGCTACCCGAATGGCAGGTTGTTACGTTTAAAGTAATATTTAAGAAATAATATAGTGAGACACCGATAAGAAAAAATAAAAATTTAACCGCTGAGAACCGCGGAGAATCGCAAAGCAGAAAACATTATTGTTTATCGCTGAGTAACTTAGCGACTTCTCTGCGGATCTCTGCGGTTAAAAAAATGAAACAGCATCTCCGAATTACGGTTATATATGTTTCCCTTTACTTATTTATCCGGACAAAATTATTAGACATTACGATTAAACTCCACATCTTTCAAAATGCAACCCAGGCTGAACCAAATCGTATTACTTTTTTTACTGGTTCCTTTTTTAAGCTTCTCATCGACAGCTCAAAAGGTCTATGTTTCACTTCAGGGCAATGATAAGAATCCGGGAACCAAAGAGAATCCTGTTGCTACTTTTGCAATGGCGCAAATACTGGCCCGTAAGATTCCGAAAGATCGCTCAGTTTCTGTAATTTTTGCATGTGGAACATACTACCTTCCTCAGCCAATAATATTTACAGAGGATGACAGCAGGAGCAATGGTGCCATTGTAACCTATTCGGCAGAGGATGAAGGACAAACAATCATTAGTGGCGGAAGCCGGTTAAAACTTCAGTGGGAGTCTTTTAGAAACGGGATTTTCATAGCCTCGGTTCCCAAAAATACAATTATCGACCAACTCTATATCAATGGTCACCGTCAGCGAATGGCCCGTTTCCCAAATGCGGTTCCGGGGAAAAATGTTTTTGACACGTGGGAGTTAAACCATAATGACATTCCGGACAGTACGGATGATCCCCTAACCACCGAAAGAATAGCCCGATGGAAAAACCCAGCCGGTGGATATATCCATGCCATGCATTCTGCCTTATGGGGCGATATGCACTGGTTAATAAATGGTAAAAGTGGTGACGGAAAACTTGAGTATGAAGGTGGATGGCAAAACAACCGTGCTTCCAAAATGCACCCCGTTTACCGGATGGTGGAAAATATCTTGGAGGAGCTCGATGCTCCGGGTGAATGGTTCTTTAATTCCAAAGAGGAAAAATTGTATTATATTCCGGAACCTTTGACAGAACTGAAAACTGCAAAAGTAGAGATCGTACGGCTCAGAGAACTGATAGAATTTAAAGGTTCCAAGTCCACACCGGTAAGATCCGTCAAACTAAAAGGTTTTGTTTTCAGACATACGGCCCGGACATTCATGGATAATAAAGAACCCCTCCTGCGATCCGACTGGACGGTATATCGCGGAGGAGCAGTTTTCTATAATGGGGCTGAAAATTGTTCCATTTCAGATTGCGAGTTCGATCAGGTTGGAGGGAATACGATATTTGTGAATAACTATAACCGTAGAATCACCATCCAGGGTTGTTATATCCATGGGAGCGGTGCAAACGGGATTGCCTTCGTGGGAGATCCTTTAACCGTGCGAAGTCCAATATTCACTTATGGTCCACAGAATTATACTCAGATCGACCGAACCCCGGGACCAAAGGGGGATAACTTCCCTGAAGATTGCCTTGTCGAGGATTGCCTGATTACCCTCACCGGCAGGGATGAAAAACAAACGGCACCAATCCAGATCTCGATGTCACATAAAATAAGGGTAAACCATTGCTCAATTTACGATGTGCCGAGAGCCGGAATCAACATCAATGAGGGAACCTTTGGGGGTCATATCATCGAAAACTGCGACGTTTTCAATACGGTTCTGGAGACGGGCGATCATGGAAGTTTTAATTCGTGGGGACGAGACAGATACTGGACACCTGATGTAAAGGAAACAGTCGTAGCCGTGTTGCAAGACCCTGGTTTACCATACCTTGATATGCTGGAACCCAATATCATTCGGAATAGCAGATGGCGTTGCGATCACGGCTGGGACATCGACCTGGACGACGGTTCAAGCCAATATGTAATCACCGGCAACCTGCTCCTTAATGGAGGACTGAAGATGCGAGAAGGATATCAAAGAACGGCTACAAATAATATAATCATCAACAATGGATTACATCCACACGTTTGGTATCCCAACAGTGGTGACGTATTTAAAAACAATATTCTCTTTCTACCCTATCAACCTGCAATTATGAATGCCACAATCGCAGATAACGGGAAATGGGGAAAGGAACTGGATTTTAATTTCTATGTATCGGATAAGGAATCAATGACCCGTTTTGCGATCAATGGCTGTGATAAAAACTCCGGTTTTGGGAACCCCTTATTTGTAGATCCTCAGAGGGGCAATTTCCAGGTTTCGGGCGACTCCCCTGCACTAAAGTTTGAGTTTGCCAATTTTCCAATGGATCAGTTTGGCGTTCTAAAACCTTCTCTAAAGGCAATTGCAAAGGTGCCGGAAATACCGTCAATCAAAATTAATGCAGCGGTGACGAAGCGCCAAAAGATCCAATACACCTGGATGGATATGACCTTACGGGAACCTGCAGGAGTCGAAATGTCAGCCTATGGAGTTAGTTTTGATTCAGGCGGAATAGCGCTGGCTTTGGTACCTGAAAATTCAATGGCAATCACTATGGGTTTTCGTTCCGGTGACCTGATGCGGCAAATTAACGGATTTAAAATAAAAACAATTCAAGACTTAAAAGACTATGTTCAAAATGAGGGTAAAATTTCAAAAAAACATACCTTTGTTATTATTCGTAACCAGACGAAAACTTCATTCTCTTTAAATCAGCCCTTACCGGATATTACGCAATTACCATAGTCATAGAACACACTAAATAAATCTATTATGAAAAAAGCCTTTTGGTTAACCTCACTTATTATCTGTTTTGGATTGTTGGCATCAGCCCAGCCAAGCAAGGTTTTTGATGACCTCACAATACCGAGTAAAATTTTGAAAAGTGACCGCAAATACGCCATTTATCTGCCATCTGGTTATGAAAATTCGCAGCGAAGTTATCCCGTTCTTTATCTACTTCATGGTGCAACCGATAATCATACGGGATGGGTACAATTTGGCGAGGTTCAGCGCATCACCGACAAGGCCATTGAAGACGGATCAGCTACTGCAATGATCATTGTAATGCCTGATGCTGATACGGGCCAGATGGGCTATTTTAACAATATTGCGGGAAACTGGAACTATGAGGATTTTTTCTTTCAGGAGTTTATCCCGGCAATTGAAAAGAAATACCGGATAAAAGCCCAAAAACAATACCGCGCTGTTGCCGGTTTGTCTATGGGCGGTGGGGGATCTTTCATGTATGCCCTTCATCATCCTGAACTATTTTCATCCGCATGTCCTTTAAGCGCTTACGTAGGCCCCTTAAATATGGATGAGGCCAAAAACAGAATTAAAAAAACCAATCCTGAAATTACAGACGAAGCGAAAATCAAAGCATACTTCGAAAATCATAATGCGATAGAACTTGTAAACCGAATGCCCGATGAGCAGAAAAAAGCAGTTCGCTGGTACATTGACTGTGGTGACGACGACTTCCTGTACGAGGGGAACTGTCTGATTCATATTGCCATGAGAAAGAAAGACATTCCCCATGAATTTCGTGTAAGGGACGGTGTACATAACTGGACTTACTGGCGGGATGCATTACCAAAAGTCCTTGAATTTGTTTCTGAGGAGTTTCATCAAAAATAAAGAATGCAGCTTTTAAGAAAGACAGAGGCTGACCCTTAAATAAAGTCAGCCTCTGTTTTGCCAAAATGACCTCACTTACCGTCTCTAAGCAAATCCCTTATTTCAATTAATAATTTCTCCTCATTTGAAGGTTCTGCCGGAGCGGCAGCAGGAGGAACTTCCTTTTTATTCATCGCATTCATCATCTTAATCATCATAAATATTGAGAAGGCGATAATTAGAAAATCAATGGTAACCTGGATAAAATTACCGTAATTGATGGTAACAGCCGGAGAAATCACTTTGCCGCCCACCTCCACAACCTTCTCTTTTATGACCAGCTTCAATCCTGTAAAATCTGTCCCACCCAGTAACGCTCCAATAGGCGGCATAAGGACATCTGCGACAAATGAAGAGACTATTTTCCCAAAGGCTCCTCCGATAATCACCCCCACTGCCAAATCGACGACGTTTCCCCGCATGGCAAATTGCCTGAATTCGCTTAACATTCCCATTTTGATTAAGTATTAGTAGTTTACTATTTCAAATATAATAAATAATTGGACTTCTAAAATGGTCCGAAAATCAGATTAACTGGTGATCTGCTGATTCCGTTTTAACCAAAGGCACCCCTTATAAAATTGCATTATCACATCCAAAAGAATACATATCCATTCTAAATGCCTCATTTTTCGTAATTCATTGTCAATATTTTATATTTTTACACAATTCTTACAATAAAAACACAAATTCTTAACAAATGATTGACAAAGGGGTTACTACGTTTATGATCCTGGCCACAAGTCTTGTAATGCTTATGACGCCAGGCCTCTCATTTTTCTATGGTGGACTGGGAAACAAAAAGAACATTCTCAATATCATGATGCAGAGCTTTGTCTCTTTGGGACTGACAACGGTACTTTGGTTTAGCTTCGGATATTCTCTTTGTTTTAGTGGTACCCTGGCTGGCGGAACCGATATGTGGGGGATCATTGGAAACCTTGACAAGGCATTCCTGCATGGCGTTACCCCAAAAACGATGATGGTTGGGAAAGCTTTCCCTGAATACGTCTTCTTTGCCTATCAAATGATGTTTGCAATTATCACACCTGCATTGATTACCGGAGCTATAATTAATCGGGTCACCTTTAAATCGTATGTTTTCTTTTTGATATTCTGGCAGATATTCGTTTATTATCCATTCGTCCATATGATCTGGGGCGGAGGAATACTTCAGCAATGGGGAGTTCTCGATTTTGCAGGGGGAATTGTAGTTCATGCCACTGCGGGTTTTGCAGCGCTTGTGGCAACAATATATGTTGGGAAACGGAAGGGTGGAGAACATGAGCCGAATAATATCCCGTTGGTTGCCATCGGAACAACGTTATTATGGTTTGGGTGGTATGGCTTCAATGCCGGCAGCGAACTCGATATGAATGAAATCACTGTAGCCGCCTTTATTAATACTGATGTCTCGGCTTCATTTGCTGCCATAACGTGGTTGCTCATTGAGTGGAATACCGGAAAGATGAAGCCCACCTTCATCGGTTTAATGACCGGAGCCGTCGCAGGTCTTGCAACCATAACACCGGCAGCAGGTTATGTCACCGTAGGGGCGGCAGCTTTTATTGGCACAATGTCCGGGATTGTGTGCTATTTGGCAGTCGAATTTAAAAACCGGATGAAATGGGATGATGCCCTCGACGTCTGGGGTGTTCACGGCGTTGGTGGAATCTTCGGGACAATTTTACTGGGAATATTCGCAACAACCACTATCAATCCGGGAACCATAAACGGACTGTTGTATGGAGGAGGTTTCGAACTGATTTCCAAGGAAGTGGTAGCCCTGTTATTCGCAATTATCTGGGCAAGTTCGTTTACCTGGTTTATGTTGCATGCGATCAACCGGTTCGTCCCGGTGAAGGTAACAGATGCCATTCAGAAAAGCGGACTTGATTTGCATATGCACGGCGAGGTGGCACGGGTAATTTAGTATTAGTCACCGGGTGAGTGTTCAGGTTTTCGGCACTCACCCGGTGACTAACTAATCAACAAAATCATTTCCCAATAATCTTCTGAATCTCATTGAGCTTATTCAGCGCTTCCATGGGCGTCAGATTATTCACATCCAGGTTTTTGATTTCGTCTCTGATTTGTTTTAGAATCGGGTCATCAAGCTGAAAAAAACTAAGTTGAAACCCTTCCCTCATCTCTGCAAGATCTTTGACTCGTTTAGCGGGAAGCTCCTTACGGTTAGCTAATTCAAGCTGTTTGAGGATCTCCCCTGCCCTGTTTACCACGCTCTTTGGCATTCCTGCCATCTGAGCAACGTGGATCCCAAAACTGTGATTACTCCCTCCCGGAACAAGCTTCCGTAAAAAGATCACTTTATTCCCAACCTCCTTGACTGTAACGTTAAAATTGCGAACCCTGCCAAACGACTTTTCCATCTCGTTCAATTCATGATAATGGGTCGCAAAAAGGGTTTTGGCCTTCCCTTTGGGATGTTCATGAATATATTCCACAATTGACCAAGCAATTGAAATACCATCGTAAGTACTGGTACCCCGTCCCAGTTCATCGAGTAAAATCAGGCTACGGTCCGACATATTATTCAGGATGCTGGCCGCCTCGTTCATCTCAACCATAAAGGTCGATTCTCCAAGTGAGATATTGTCCGAAGCTCCAACCCGGGTGAATATTTTATCCACATACCCAATCCGCGCCGCTTCAGCAGGGACGAATGAGCCCATCTGAGCCATCAGTACGATCAAGGCAGTCTGCCGCAATAAGGCAGATTTACCAGCCATATTGGGCCCGGTAATAATTATGATCTGCTGCTCATCATTATCAAGATAAACATCGTTCGTAATATATTTCTCGCCGATCGGGAGCGCCCGTTCAATAACCGGATGACGCCCATCTTTAATATCAATAACCTGTGATTCATTTATTTCCGGCCGACAATATTTATGATCCATTGCAACAGTGGCAAATGACAAAAGACAATCAATCTGCGCAAGAACCGAAGCATTTAACTGAATCGCCTGGATATATTCGGTGAGCGCTGAAACGAGCTCACCATATAAACGGGTTTCAATTGACAGGATCTTCTCCTCAGCGCCTAAAATCTTTGATTCGTAGTTCTTGAGCTCTTCAGTTATATATCTTTCTGCACTGACAAGGGTCTGTTTACGGATCCAGTTCTCCGGAACTTTATCCTTATGAACATTCCGAACCTCGATATAATAGCCGAAAACATTATTAAAAGCAATTTTGAGCGAGGTTATGCCGGTGGCGATAATTTCACGTTCCTGCATTTTTTGCAAGTAGTCTTTACCTGAAAAAGCCAGATCACGCAATTCATCGAGCTCGGCCGAAACACCACGCGAAATCACATGTCCTTTTATAATCATCATTGGAGGATCGGGAAATAGTTCCGTTTCAATGCGCTCCTTGATTGTAAGGCAGGGATTCAGTTGTTCGGCAAGACGTTTCAACACCGCATTACCTGAGAAGGTGCATACCTCTTTAATCGGGATAATCGCATTGAGTGCCGTTTTAAGCTGCACAACCTCGCGCGGATTAATACGTCCAACGGCTGCCTTGGAAATAATACGCTCAACATCTCCAATTTGCCTGAGCTGATCTTCAATAATCACTTTTAAATCGGGTCCTTCTGAAAATTTTTGTACAACATCCAGCCGATCGTTAATTCGCTGAATATCCTTCAGTGGAAGGGCAACCCACCGTTTTAAGAGACGGGATCCCATCGGAGATATGGTCTGGTCAATCACCTGAACGAGGGTCTTCGCTCCTTCGTTCAGGGAATGAAAAAGTTCAAGATTACGGACTGTAAACCGGTCAAGCCACACATACCGATCTTCCTCAATACGTGACAGTCCCGAAATATGCGTAAGTTGTGAGTGTTGCGTAAAATCAAGATAATGTAGAATTGCCCCTGATGAGATAATTCCAAGCTGAAGAGTCTGAACACCAAACCCTTTTAGCGAAACTGTTTCAAAGTGACGAAGGAGCCTGTCATTGGCCGCATCTTCTGTATAAATCCAGTCATCAAGCTTATAGGTATAAAACTTACTTCCAAACAGTTCAATAAAAAGTTTCTCTTTCCCTTTTTGGAAAAGCACCTCCTTTGGCTGAAAACTATTCAGTAATTTATCGATGTACTCAAAGGAACCCTCTGCTGTAAGAAATTCACCCGTCGAGATATCCAGAAAGGCCACTCCTGCCAATGTTTTTTCAATATGTACAGAGGCCAGGAAATTATTCTCGCGATGCTCAAGGACATTGTCGTCAATTGAAACTCCGGGCGTAACCAATTCAGTGATCCCCCGCTTAACAATGTTTTTCGTTAATTTAGGATCCTCAAGTTGTTCGCAAATCGCTACCCGCTGGCCTGCCCTGACTAATTTTGGGAGGTATGTATCCAATGAATGGTAGGGGAACCCGGCTAATTCAACAAAACTAGCTGAGCCGTTTGCACGTCGGGTAAGGGTAATTCCCAAAATACCTGAAGCCTTGATGGCATCTTCACCAAACGTCTCATAAAAATCGCCTACACGAAATAGTAAAACAGCATCCGGATATTTATTCTTGACGGCATAATACTGCTTCATCAAAGGCGTCTCGGCATACTTATTTGGTTGTTGTATCAAAGTAGTTATTCTAAAGGATTGTCATTAAAGCAAAGATAAAACAATCACAGGAGTAAAGTAGTGTATAAAATGAAAAATGAAAAATGAAAAAAATCATCCCCCATAGAGGTGTAAATTTCCGGATCGCCTCAAAAAAACGGGGTAGCTAAAACTTAAATTGTCATTATAACATTTGTTTTTTTTTAATTGCAATTATCAGTTTGTCAGCCAAGCGTAAGAGGATTACCAGACAAATCGGGATGATCAGCCAATGAAAAGTTTGCGGTAGGAAAGGCATGGACATCAGAAATAAAATAACTGTCCCGGCTGTGAATTTCAAATACCAGTTAAGCTTTGGCCGTAATGAAGGGAAAAGCCAAAGAATCGCAAAAATCAGATGAGACGGAAGAGCCCAGATCAGGTTCAGATTACTGCCCGTAGCCTCCAACGTAGAATAAAAACATAAAAAGGTTAATAACAGACCTGCTAATCCCAGTGAGAGAAAGATCAGAAAATCGAGCCAGATCATCCTCTTTTTTCTCCGGTACTCAATAAATGTAAGCCCACCGACGATAAGAAAAAAAAGATTTACAACGATCACCGGTGAAGTGAAGTCGAACCCTGCTTTGACAGGATTTGCCTTGTAAAGCGTTGTTGCTGGTAATACAAATGACTGGGAAGTCCCATCCTTTATCACTTTTGAACCTGCCATACTTCTCATCAGGTAATCAGGAAGAAACATTTTCTGCGAAAAAGTGGTAATCTTATCACAGGGGATACCCAAGGCAATCTTAATTCCAAAACCATTCCAACTGTCCGGTGGAACGCAAGCATCAATCAACTGCCTATATGACAATTTTTTATCTTGTGAAGTATCATATTGAAGATGATGATTAACACACTTTTCGAATTGATCGCGCACACGTGTTGAACAATTATCAGAGAAATGACGATACCGGTAAACCCGGTTCTCGACTTTGGCATTTTCGACAAGTGAATCAAAAAGCCCTTGTCTTTCCGAGGCCGAAATATTCAATACCTGCTCATAAACACTACGCTTCTCTTCGATGTAAGAATCCAGAAAAGAGGGCATCCGCTGACCTGCGACCATATAATCGGTCTCACCCTTCATAAACCTCCAGGCAAAATTCGGCATATCAAAACTGAAGATGCCGTAATTAAAAACATAATCAATACCAGACTGCGGGTCATTAATCCGGATTGCACTATGTCCGAAATAAGAATAAATCTCATCGCCGGGATCACAGGTAAGCAACGAAATACGGGCATCAGGCGAAAGTTGAATCGCAGATGATTGTGTAAATAGTAGCATTGAAAAAATAGCCAGCAGTGCCAAAGTCTTCATCAGGATATATTTTGATCGTTCGGCTCAAAAGTAGCAATTATCTGTATCGGGAAATTACGAATTGAGTGGGCTTCTTTAGAAATTTCTACAGATAAAACTGATGCATCGTCAATATCAGAAACGAGGACGAGTTTTTGAGACTCGGACGCGGAGAGCTATGCATTTAATTCTGATTTTAGTATCCGCAGTGTGTAAACAAAAAGCAGGACAAATAACCCGTAAAATTAGGTCTTTCCACGCTAATTCGCCCCCCCTATATTCGCACCGTCGTGCAATCGTAACCTTCGAGCAATCGTGCGTTCGTGCAGTCGTACCCTGATTTAATGCCATGCCCCCAGAATCCCACCCATCATGGAATAACTAAATATATCGTATCCGGCATGAATCAGGTAATGCTTTAGAGAATAGTTCTCGTAAAGGGTTGTATTTGCTTTAGAGGATGATATCCAGACAGTCGAAACCACTGCTCCCATTGCGGAACCTGAAACAAAGGTCGATTGCGGAGTGATAAAAAAGGCCAATGCCAGGGCAGCAATAAAAGCGAACGTAAAGGAAAGTAGCGCCATGAGCCATATCGGATGTCCTTTCATAAAATCGACCTCTGTGAATTTATTTTCAGCCATCCAGCTCTTTCCCAAAATCAAAGGGGAATACCAAAAGCTGCCTATCGCCACCTTGGTAAAGGCCGCGAGCGAAACTGCCAAAAAATTAATATCCTGAAAAAGAGAGAGCATAATCATTTAAATTAATATGCTAAAGTTAACACAAAATGGGATTGAATGTTTTAGAATGAGGGGTAATAAGGGGCTGTCAGCGATTTATATTTCAAGGTATATATTCCATTTTTATCAAGGATTGAAAGTTCTGTTTCCTCTGGATGTACAGGGAGTAGTGAAAATTCAAGCAATACTCTTTTTGGCGCCATTCCGACGCGGGGAATTACCGATAACCGCGAATGCAGGTAGAAATTTGAAAGGCGGGCCAGCTCTCTGAAATCCAAAAAACTGTCAAAAGGGATGATCACACAAAGACGACCTTCATCACCTAATAGCTTCCGGGCCCCTTTAATTAACTGAGCAAACGTGAGCCGATGATCATGACGGGCCACCGCCGAAGCTATATTTCTGGATTTCATAGAATTAACAAAGAACGGGGGATTACTTACAATCAAATCATACTTCCCCGTATTTAACCCGGAAAATTCAAAAAAATCGGCATTGAAAACCGTAAGGCGGTCACGCCACGCCGATTGTTCAAAATTAAACTTTGCCTCTTTGAATGCCTCAAGGTCAATTTCTACTGCATCTATAAAACCTTGCGAACGTTGAGCCAGCATCAGGGCTATCAAGCCGGTTCCGGTCCCAACATCAAGAATACGTCGAGCCTCTTCCACGGGGGTCCATGCACCCAGAAGGACACCATCGGTGCCAACTTTCATTGCCGAATTTTGCTGTTCAATTCTGAATTGCTTAAATTCAAACCAGTTATTTCTCCCCATCTGCTTCTTTTAGTGGCCAGGCTATATTATTCAGAATTGGAATGAGACTCGCATTTCTTAATTACCTTTGCCACTGTAAATATAATTTCAATTTGAATATCATCACCCCTGATCTAAAGGAATTCCTCGATGAGATGGTTGTTAAGTACAACAATCTGAAATTTATTGAAACGGATCCGGTTTCAATACCCCATCTTTTTCAAAGAAAGGAGGATATCGAAATTTCCGGGTTTCTGGTTGCTACAATTGCCTGGGGTAACCGGACGATGATTCTCAAAAACGGGTTAAAACTGATGAATTTAATGGGTAATGCCCCGTATGAATTTATCATGAATCATACGGAGGATGATCTGGACCGTTTTGATGGGTTCGTTCACCGCACCTTTAACCAGATTGACCTGGCCTATTTCATCCATGCACTAAAGTATATTTATCTGAACAAGGGTGGACTCGAGCCACTTTTTGCAGCCCGGACAACCAGATTTTCGACACAGCCTGCGATATCTTATTTTAAACAGGAATTTTTCTCTTTGCCGCACCCTGAACGTACATCCAAGCATATATCTGATCCTGAACGGGGATCTGCCGCAAAAAGGATTAATATGTTTCTGCGATGGATGGTCCGAAATGATAAACACGGGGTCGATTTCGGCCTTTGGAATTCGCTCTCGCCAAGTCAGCTTTCCTGCCCCCTTGATGTCCACTCTGGGAATGTTGCAAGGAAGCTTGGTCTGTTAACCCGAACTCAAAATGACTCCAAAGCCCTCGAAGAGCTGGATTTCAATTTGAGGGAGATGGACCACGAAGATCCGGTAAAATATGACTTCGCTCTATTCGGATTAGGGGTTTTTGAGAAGTTTTAAATCACTGGAATATCTTCTGGATGCGTGCAGATCTAAAATGGCATAAATATCAACCTGAACCAACCGTTAAGAAAATAAAGGAATTTGCGGATCTGGTTGATAGAGATGAGTATCATTTTTTTATGGGTAGAATAATCCATGATTTGAATACCGTAGAGTAATACAAATTCAAAATTCCACATCAATCGATGAATCAAGAAATAGTACTATTATTTGATGGCTACTGCACCTTGTGCAATGGAATTTCCCGATTTGTCATAAAAGCCGACAAGAAAAAGAAATTCAAATTCGCTTCCTTACAATCAGATAGCGGACAAACTATACTGAAAAAATTTGATTTGCCGGTTGAAGATTTTAACACCTTCATTCTGATTATTAGTGACAAATATTATACTAAATCAACCGCCGGGATTCTCGTATTTAAAGAGTTAGGTGGACTTTGGAAACTGCTTTATGTTTTAAACTTAATTCCAGGACCACTCAGGGACTTTATTTACACCTTGATTGCAAAGAATCGATATAAAATATTTGGTAAACTAGATATTTGTATGATTCCGACAGTAGAGACAGAAGACAGATTTCTTTCCTGAGTTAATCAAGTTGAAAAATAGTCCGACTAATGTAAGTATCCCATATTTGAGACTCCTTATTTCTTTAAACTTTAGTAGTTCCAAAATAAAGAGTTGCTATAAAGGAAACAGATAACAAAGTATAATTTAATGCATTCAAATTTCAATTTAGCTGACATTGATCATCCCGACATTGTGAGTCAAAATAAAGAAGGTGTACCTGAAATTCAAATCACTGCAACTTTCAACAAACCATAACAGGCTTAGTCGATGTATAAATAACACTACAACTTCAATTCGACTTAAAAAAAGCATAATCTGACATAAATAATAAGTTTAGTGTTACTGTAGCCCGATTTATTGAGACCCATTTTTTACTAATTCACCCTGAACCGACATCTTCCTTGGATGTTTTTTGCCATAGAAGGTCAGAATTATTGGAATTAAAATTCGCCCAACACACAATTTTTTTCATTTTGCCTACACTTGTGACCAAAACACATACGGCTATTATGATAATTGGCACACCCTTCTTTTTTCGAAGAAGCCAGATCTAACAACCTGAATACATGTTATTTAACATTTATTATTTATGAGCCAATTTGACTTAATATTATTTTTATCAATAACTTTGGTCAATTGGATCTTTAAGCAATCCAGTAGATTTAAGCACTCTTATTTGTAAAAAAAGGAGTCCAGAAACCTTATAAAAACGGGGCGATACCGAAAAGCCAAATGAGTAGGAAAAAATCAAAAAAAAGACTACAATGAAAAAGATTCTTGTTTTCTCCCTTTTGACTTTTGTTCTGTTTATTTCATCCTGCAAAAAGGACTCAACCTCTTCGGATGCTGCTGGCAGATTTGTTGGCATTTATGCAACTCAAAGTGGACCAGCTTTTGGCGATGTAACAGTTACGAAGGTTGATGCTAATACTGTATTATTCTCTGGTGTTAATTCTATTAGGTTAACAGGTAGTGTAAATGGTAACAATTTAAGTTTTGCTGCACAATACTCTGATGGAGCCAATACTGCTGGAACTGGAGTTTTAAGTGGGAATACGATAACTTTGAGTTTAGAAGAAATTGATTATCACCATAGTTATACTTCTGTCCTTATAAAGAAATAGTTTCATCGTTAATTTATAAACACGCCTGCCAAAACTTTTTCCGTAAATTTTAATAATTCTTGCCTTTTGATTCTAATATTGAATAGGCCTCTTCCCAACCAGGGATTTTATCAGATTCATAACCATATGTTCTACCAGTAGCTATTGAATTAAACGCTTTCATGGCTTTAAGATGTACTCCGTTTCTCATAAAGGCAGACATCATTTCACGATTTTCCCAAGCCGACAATGTACAATTATAGCCGTTGATTTTTTTGACTGCACTATATAAATTTCCTTTTGCAGATTTTGCTTCACTAAATGAAGGAATAGCTAAAGTCCAAAATCGTATAAATCCCAACAAACCTTTTGGTTTTAATCCCGTAATTGATATATGCACAATATTATCATTTGATGATTATATACAAAGAAAATAATTTTTAAACAATATTACCACCCCTTTACCTCCGATCGCCACTGTTTTCCCTTTTGAAACATTAAACCGGGCCAAAACATGGCAGAGACTAATTACATTGATTTCAAGACCTCTTAGGGATTTTGTTTATGACATCTTTGCATCGAATCGATATAAAATATTCGGTAAAAAAGATCCGTGTATCGTACCGACAGTGGAGAAAGTTGATAGATTTCATCTCTGACCTTCAAATAGCCTAAATGATGGTAATTGATCTAGCTTTTAAAGTTCATGTCAGCCATCGCTTTCACCACAGGATCATTTCAGATCGTTAATAACGTTACTCCCTGCACCCTATCCAACCATAACCGATTATAAACGGATATAATCGGTTAAAACCGAATGTTTCCAAAAATCGAATTTAAATTTGGTTATCCATCTCTCATAGAGTAGTTGAAAGATGGGTGTATCAGAGTTTCACCAAACGATTCGAAATTTGAGGGTGATGAAAAATACCATTCACTTCACACAATACCTGATTATAGTACTGATACTTACCTTATCAGTCTCCGGGAATCAGCCATTGATGGCTGCAAGGACAAAAGGGCTCAGACGTAACTGGGAGGTCAAGACCTCACATATCGGAACTGAATTCCCAACATTCATGGACAACAGTCTTTCCAACACCAGGATTTGTGCGACTATGAAATCCTTCGGATTATTTGGAAAGATCACCTTCCCAATAATTAAGTTGTTTAAATATGAAGCCAGTTCGAGCTCTTCAGATCCTATAACGGCGCCCGGATCATCAGTCTGCCCGCCAAATCATAGGTCCTTATCGGTTCGACCATTTATGCCTAATCATTTTATCCCGACATTCCAGGAGTATCCTGCATACCCTCTGCTATGGATTAATTTTCATGTGAGCAGAAGAATGTTGAATGCCGTTACACTTTCGGTAACCGAAATGATGAGATATCTGGAACGATTGCCCGCTCACTAACATTCAAACAACGATCATCCCTCCCTAAGCATGCCTGCAATTCGCAGTAAACAGGTGACTGAAAGGATAAAGATCATTCCTCCTGGCAGCAATATGATTGTATTGATTAAGTAATAAAAAGATATCGTATTTAGTGTAAAACCATGAACTTGACAAAAATTCGTTTCGCCACCAAAACACCATCCCGAATGTGCGGGACTAAAAAGTACGAAAGATATTTGTCAGATGAAATTTAGTGGTATTTTTTTATTTGGGATTATTCTGTCCATTATGGAAATTCGAAATTAAATTCTTCTTATTACTTAAGTACTGATT
>Ga0118677_10009132_pt1 | contig 15613 bp, 13 predicted proteins | sample AliMusrvi5mmetaG_FD_86154 | JGI IMG/M metagenome (GOLD analysis project Ga0118677, IMG submission 86154)
ATGAGGGACTCGGCGGGCAGGTCGGCGGCGGGCAGGCGGATTTCACCCTTCCGGTCGAATTGATAGGAAACGCTGCCGAGGGTGGCGATGCTGCCGCCGTTTTTGGTGAAAATCGAGCGCAGGTCCGCGGCGCTGCGGTTGAGGTTGTCGGTGGCCATTTCGATGATGAAGGCGATGCCGGCGGGGCCGTAGCCTTCGTAGGTGACTTCCTGGATGGCATCGCCGCCGAGTTCGCCGGTGCCTTTCTTGACGGCGCGCTCGATGTTGTCGCGGGGCATGGAAACGGCTTTGGCATTGTCGATGGCGGTGCGCAGGCGCGCGTTCATGGCCGGATCGCCGCCACCGGCGCGGGCGGCGAGGGCGATTTCATGGGCGCACTTGCTGAAGACTCTGCCTTTGATGGCATCGACTCTGGCCTTGATGTGCTTGACCTTCGACCACTTGTTGTGACCGGACATGGGGGTGTTTCTCGAATTAAGAATTGGCGACGGATGCGAACCGGCAAACGCGATCGGAAATCAACGGGCCGGGATGACGGTATGGGGAAACGCGGCGCGTGGGACGGCCGCGTTGGCGGAACAGGTGGGTGCTGACCCTACGGGCGGCTCGGCAATCGAACGCGAACCATCGCTCCGTCGTTCCAACAGGCGTGACTCTGCCGCAGGTTCCGCCACTTGGCAAACCATTTTTTCAGGGATTTTTCGGCCGGCGGCGTGGATGGGGGCAATTGCGGGTTGCGAAGCGTGCGGGCAGGTGGCATGATTGCGCCGTGAAACGAACTGTGTTTGGGATTGCGGGAGTGCTTGCGGTGCTGGGTTGGCCGCTGGCCGCGGCGGATTCCGCCGGATCTGCCAAGCCCGCCCAGGACGTTGTGGCAACCGAACCGGCGAGGGCCAAAGTGGTGGAGAAGGGTGAGGTGCCCGAGGATTTGTTCGATCCCCATCGCCTCGAGGAGTTGGCGGTCAATAAATTCACCGCCCCTTCGATCGCCAAGTTGTTCGACACACTGCAATTCCTGATGCCCATCCCGATGGCGGATGTGGAGCGCAAAATGCCGGCGCGGATGCCCTTGGATCGCGCGGACCTGGCAATTGAACTCGGATTTCTCATCGCCGACGGCTTTCTGGTCGTGCAATCCGGGCAGATGGAAAAGGTCGAGGGTCTGGCCAAGGATCTAACCCGCTACGGCAAGGCGCTGGGTGCCGGCGAGCGGGTGAACCGGCACTCGGCGAGCTTGTTAGATAGCGCGAAAAAGGGGATGGTCGAGCAACTGAAGGACGAACTGCGGGCGACCCAAAAGGATGTGGAGATTGAGTTGGTGACATTGAAGGACGCGGATCTGGCGCATTTGATTTCGCTGGGCGGATGGATCCGGGCGCTGGAGGTGGCGGTGGCGGCGGTGGACAAGCAGTTCACCGTGGAGCGGGCGCGCAAAGTCATGCGTGAAGATATCGCGGATTATTATACCGAGTCGGTGGCGGGCTTGGAACCGCGGATTTCCGAACGGCCGAATTACCTTCAAATGCGCGATATCCTCGCGGGCTTGCGCAACGAGATGGTCATTGAAGAGGGCAAGGAGCCAACCAAGGCTCAGATTGCCGATATCCGCAAACAAGCGGCGAATCTGGTGAAATACGCGCTCCAGCGCCAACAATGAGAGGGGTTGGCACTTTTTCTCCTTTGCCGGAGGCGCGATTGGATGGATGCTGGTGCCGATGTTTGGCACTTGTCGGATGCATGCTGCCGCCGTGCCGCTGGTGCGCGGGCGCAACGAGGGTAGCTATATCTTCGGGCGGGCGAAGTATCCGCGGATGCGGGGTCGAACGCCCCGGGCGGGCATGGGCTTGACAGGTTTTTTCCCAAGGACTTGACAACTGATGCGTGATGCGTGACGTTCTTCATCGTGCGAACCACACTGAACATTGACGACGATATTTGGGACGCGGTGAAACAGATCGCGACCAAGAAGGGGAGTTCGTTGGGAGAAGTCGTATCAGCCACCATGCGCGAGGCGCTGGGGCCCAAGCCGGGGCTGCCCCGTCGGCGGCGCAATGGGATTCTGCTTTTCCCGGTGCGGCCCGGAGCGGGCATGGTGACACCGGAACACATCGCGACCCTGAATGACGAAACCAAATGAACCGCTATCTCCTGGATGTGAACGCGATGTTGGCGTTCATGGACCCCTCCCACTGCCACCACGATGTGTTTCACCGATGGTTCGGGAGCAAGGATGGCGTAAGGATCGTGCTCTGCTCCCATGTGGAAAACGCCGTCATCCGGGTGGCGAGCAATCCTTCCTATCGCAACTGGCAGGGAACCTCCGCACAGGTGCGGGCGGAGTTGAAGAACCTGGCGCTGGATTTGAACGCGGAGCGTTGCCAAAAGGATGTCTCCCTCTGTGACGACAACTTGCTGATCAGCCCGGATTTTCTAACTCCTTCTCGAGTGTCCGATCTCTACCTCCTCGCCCTCGCGGTGGAAAATGGAGCGAAATTCGCCACCTTCGACACCCGCATCCCCGCCGAGGCGATCACAGGTGGCACAAAGGCATTGGAGCAAATCCCGGTTTTGTGAAACCGCAGATTTTTCAGTGGTTTGCACGGATGTGTTGTGTGGTGTTCTAACGGAGCCGGTGCGGCTATTTACCACAGATTGAGAGGATTACACGGATTACACGGATTATTCCTGGGTTTCATATCACTTGCCACATGGTGGAATGCGTTCTTGATAGAAGACATCGGAAAACTCATATGAAATCCGTGAAAACTGTGAAGTCTGTGGTTAAGAAACTTCCAGTTTTCCTTTCTAGGGCAATATGCCCGGACCACCGGTGGGATTTTTTCATGGGCTAATGCTTGAGAATTCCGCTAGCCTCTCCGGCGTGGCCCTGATCTTGGCGATTGAATCTTCCTGTGATGAAACGGCGGTGGCGATTGTCCGCGGCGAGCCCGGCTGTGCCGCCGCGGTGTTGGCCTCCGAGGTTGCGTCGCAAATCGAGTTGCACCGGGAATTCGGCGGGGTGGTGCCCGAACTCGCCTCGCGCAGCCACTCGCTGCATTTGCGTCCGCTCGTCGAACAAGCCCTGCGGCACGCCGGTGTGACGGTCGCGGAAATCGACGCGTTTGCCGCCACAACCGGGCCGGGGCTGGCCTCGTCGTTGTTGGTCGGCAGCACCGCGGCCAAGGCGCTGGCCTGTGCGACGCGGCGTCCGTTTCTGGGCATCAATCATCTGGAAGGGCATCTGCTATCGCCTTTTGTTGGGGAAACCCTGGTGCCGCCGCATGTGGCCCTGATCGTTTCCGGCGGGCACACGATGCTGTTAGAAGTGACCGCCGCGGGCCGTTACGGGAAACTCGGCGGCACGCGGGATGATGCGGCGGGCGAAGCCTTTGACAAGGTGGGCAAGATGCTCGGGCTGCCCTATCCGGGCGGACCGGAGATCGAGAAACTCGCCCGTGATGGCAACCCGGCCGCCTTCGCGTTGCCGCGTTCGATGTTGCACGAAGCGCATCTGGATTTTTCGTTTTCCGGGTTGAAGACGGCGGTGCTTTACACGCTGCAACGGGAGACCGGGAAACCCCCGCTCGCCGATTTGGCGGCCTCGTTTCAGCAAGCCGTCGTCGAAATCCTCGTCGGCAAGACGCTCAAGGCGGCCCGGCACTGCGGGTTGCGGAAAGTGGCGTTATCCGGCGGCGTGAGCCTCAATCAGGCTGTGCGCGGGGCATTCAAGCATGCCTGCGAGCGGGCCGGCCTGGAACTGGTGCTAGCCGCGCCCTGGTTGTGCACGGACAACGCGGCAATGATCGGATTTGCGGCGCTGCTGCGCCATTTGGCCGGTGAGAGTTCGGCGCTGGATGGGGACATCCACCCGCATTTGCCCTTGGTTTGAGATTTTGTGCTCAAATCGGATCGGATTTGACAAGGCCGGGGTTATCGTAAAGTTTCGCGCCATGCCGGATACGAAATTGCCATCCACCGACCATGAAGAGACCGATCGCGCCAGGCCTGATAGCCATGCGCCCGCGCCGGGTTCGAAGATGGCCGTCACCCCGGTGATGGCGATGGCGATTGTGATCGTGGCCATGCTGGTGATCCTCATTGTGATCAAACTCAAGACTTCGAGCGATAGCCAGAAACTCGAAGCCGAGAAATTGGTCTCGCTGCGCACCGAACTCGAGGACCTGAAGCGTCGGAACGGATCGCTGGGCCTGCCCGCGCTGGGTGGTGGCGAGCAGATTGAGGATATTGCCGAGCGCATGAAAAAGGATGCCGACAGCATGGTGCTGCTGGCCGGACGCTACAAGCAGTTGCTAGATGAGGCGAATGGCGGTCTGGCCAGGAAGAACGCCGACCTGGTTCGCTCCGAGCAATACCGGCAGATGCTGAGCAATGATTTCGACCGTGTGAAGAGCGAGCTGCAGCAGGCGAAAGCCGGCGGCTATGAGGCGGAGTCGCTGCGCCGCGAGGTGGCGGCTCTGAAGGCCCAGACGGCGGAGATCGCCACTTTGAAACAGCAACTCGCCGCGGCCGGTGAGGGTGCGTCCAAGGCCGATCTTGAGGGTCTGCAACGCCGTCTTGAGGAAACCCAGCGTGCCAAGGAGTTCTTTGAATCACGTGCCAAGGAACTCGAGGGAGAGCTTGGCAAAGCCCGTCTGTTTGCCAGGTCCGAAAACGAATTGTTGCCCGAGGCCGTCAAACTTTTCCAAACGCTGCGCAAGTTGGAAAACCAGAAGAGTTCCGACATTAAGAAAGCGTATCAGCAAATTGGGACGGACCTCGGTGCCGAAGTGATCCAAACCCTCAGCTTTCCCACGGGATCCGCCAAGATGGGACCCGCCGACGAGGATCCCGTCCGTCACCTTCTCGACAACGTGCCGGATGGCGACCTGCTGTTGGCCATCGGCTATGCCTCGGAAACCGGCAACGTCGATGGCAATCGCACTTTGTCATCGGATCGCGCCACCGGGGTGGCGGAGTTGCTCACCAGCGTGAAGCGTCCGAAACAGTTTGTGCAGGCGGTCTACCTGGGACAGACGGATCGCTTCAGCAGCCGCACTCCCGAAAGCAACCAGTTGGTTGAGATCTGGCAAATCCACAAGAAGCCGTAGGCATTTGAGGCTGCGCCACCGTGGGCCGGGCATGGTGCCCGGCATTGCTAGAGAAGACAGCCGGCTGAAGCCGGCGCTCCGACAAGCCTAGAGAAGACAGCCGGCTGAAGCCGGCGCTCCGACAAGCACGCCCGTCGCTCATTCCTTCGGTTTGATACCGATCAGCAGGGCGTTCTCCGCGGCGAGATATTTCTTTGCCAGGGCGTTGATTTCCTTGATGGTGATGGAGGCGTAGTCGGCATCGCGCTCACGCACCAGATCGAGGCGCCTGGGGTCTAACTGGCACTGGCTGAGGGCGGTGTTGAGCCAGTATTTGTTATCTCGCAGGGATTGTTTGAGCTGGCTGAGGGTCGGCTTGAGGGCGCGGTCGAGTTCATCGACGGTGGCGCCTTTGGCGGCGAGGGCGTCGGCCAGCTCGCGCATCGTCTTGAGCAAGAGCGGCACGTCGGTGGACGTGCCGATGCTCTGGCCCATGAGGAAGCCGAAGTCGGCGAGCGCTTCGGAGCCGCCGGCCTCGGCGTTCGGGCTGTAGGAGGCACCGAGCTTCTGGCGGATGATCTCGCGCAGGCGGTCTTGATAGATCTCGGCGAGCACATTGAAGCGGCGGAATTCCTTCTGGTTGTTGCGCGGGCCCTTGGTTTTCCAGATGGCAAAGGCCACGGCCTGCGGAATCTTCGAGTCATAGGCGAGGGATTTTTCCGCGGGCGCGTTGGGGAACACGACGCTGCGGGCTTCCTCCAACTCCGGTTTGGTGCGGTCCCGCTTGGGCAGCGCGCCAAAGCTGGCCAGCAGTTCGGGTAGAATCGCGTCGACTTGGAAATCGCCGACGATGGAGAGTTCCAGATAGCCCTTGCTCAACTCCGGGGTGAGCCATTTCTTCGCGTCGTCCAGGGTGTAGGACGCGAGCTTTTCCATCGGTGCCGGCGTATAGCGGGAATCGCCGCCATGGAGCCAGCCTTCCATCTCCTGCTCCGGTCCCATCGGCGTGTGGTTGAGTTGTTGATAGATCATGGGGATCGCCTTCTGGAACTGCCAGAGGCCCTCGTCGCGGAATCCCGGATCGGTTAGGCAGGCGCACATCAGTCGCACTTGCAGGCCGAAATCAGCCGGGGTGGTGCTGCCGCCCAGCGTGAAGGCGTCCTCCGCAATGCCTAGGGTGGAACCCACGTTCTTGCCGGCGAGGATTTGTTGCAGGTCCTCGATCGAGTGCTTGCCAAGGCCGCCGCCTTCAAACACCGCGGTGGCGAATTCCTTGAGCATCGGCTTGTCCTTCGGCTGGGTGAGCTGGCCGGACCCGATTCGCGCCAGCAGGTGGATGCGGCCTTTTTCGAAATCGGTGGGCTTGAGGTTGACGCGGATATTGTTGGATAACACCAGTTGGGTGATGCCCAGATCGGCCACTTCCTTGCGCGAGGTGGCGGTGCCGGACTTGCCGAAACTCGTGTAAGCGAATTTCAGGGCGGTGCCGGCGGCTGGCGCGGCGGTCGGGGAGCCGGTGGATTCCTGATAGAGCGCGGCGAGGTTCTTCGCGGCGTCGGCAGGCTTCTCCTTGGTGGTTAGAATGAGGTGCATGCCCGGGGCGTCCCAGAATTTCTTGAACGCGGCATGGCAGGCTTCCGGATCCACCGCATCCAAGCCCTGGCGGACGACTTCAAGGTCGGTTTCCGGGGTGGAGAAGACCTCGTCGGCATTGATGGATTTGACCAGTTCCATGGCGATGGCTTCGGACTTGCGGGTGGATTCCTGTTTGACCGCTTGCTCGAAGCGGTTGATGATGTTAGACTTGGCTTCCGCCAGTTCCGCCGCCGTGAAGCCATGCTCCAAGGCGCGGCGGAATTCCTGTTCGAGCACCGGCACCGCCTCCTGCCAGCGGTCGTCGGCGGCAACCACCTCGACCGAGCCAAGCTCGGCATAGTTGAAAAGGTCGTCCTTGGATGCCTGGCCGGCTGCGATCGGCGATTTTTCCTTTTGCGCCAGGCGCTCGAAGCGGCGGCTGAGCATCGAGTTGGCGATTTCCAGCGGCAGCAGCGCGTTGCGCTCCGCGACGGTGTCCGGCCGTTTGTGGAATGGGCTGACCAGCGTTAGCGCGAGACTGGTGGAGGCCACCTCCTTGTCGGCAAACACGGCGGCGGCCAGGCCTTCGGGGGCCTTGATAGGGCCGAGGTCGGGATCTTTGCCGGGTTCGGCGGGATTGACCATGGAGGCGAAGACCGCTTCAATCCGCTGGCTCATGACCACCGGATCCACATCGCCGACGACGATGAACGTCATGCGTGCCGGGGTGTAGTAGCGGGTGTAGAACTCGCCGAATCGTTCGCGCGGGGCGGTCTTGATGATTTCCTCCAGCCCGATCGGAAAGCGCTTGGAGACTAACGAGTCCGGCAGCAGCGCGCCGAATTGCTGGCGCATGAGGCGGTCTTCGACGGTGTCGCGGCTGATTTTCTCGGAAAGGATGACGCCGCGCTCCCGGTCGATTTCCGCGGCTTGGAGCAAGGCACCGTCGCCGAAATCGCGCATCACGGTGAAACCGAGCTTGAGGGTTTCCTCGGCGAGGTTGGGCAAATTGAGCATATAGACGGTTTCATCGAAGGAAGTAAAGGCATTGACGTCGGCGCCGAAGGGAATGCCGAGGCGTTGCATTTGGGGGATGAGTTCCTTGGCCGAGTAGTCTTTGGTGCCATTGAAAACCATGTGTTCGAGGAAATGGGCGAGGCCTTGCTGGTTATCGGCTTCCATGAGCGAACCGGCGGCGACGTGCAGGCGCAGCGAGACGCGCTTGGGCGGCTCGGCATTGGGATAGATGATGTAGCGAAGCCCGTTGGGGAGCCTGCCGAAGCTGGCTTTGGGATCCGGCGCGATGTCGGAGGCGGCTTGCGGCCACGGACGGGCGGCGACGACTTGGACCGGGGTCGCGGTTGTGGCAGCGGGAGGCGGCGACTCCGGGCTTGTCGGTGCGACCGCGGGGGGCGGGGCCTGCGGTGCCGTTGGTGCGTGTTTGGAGCGCAGGGAAAGGAACATCGCGGTCACGGCGAGCGTGAGCGCCAAGAGGAGCGGAGTGGCTTTCTGCATGGGCGGAGATTGTGCGGGCGGGGCGGGACTTGGCAACGACGAAAATGGCGCAGCCCAATCCGTGGCCGGCGCATCGTCGGGTTTCAAGAGGGATTTTTCCGCAAATTGCGCTTGTGACCACGGGGTGGATTGCCTATCAATCGAGAAACTCAACCGTGTATGCCAATCCCCAGCCAGTCCCTTCGGTATCTTCAGATTGAAACCAGCCTGGGCGCCGATGCCCTGATTCTCACCCAGGCCAGCGGCGACGAGAGCTTGGGCCGGATGTTCGAGATCGCGCTCGAGTTCACCGCCGTGTCCGGCGACCTGAATCTGGACGACCTGCTCGGCACCTCGGCCACCGTGAAGATTCACAACGCGGCGGAGAGCCGCAAGGGCAGCGTCGAGCACACCCGATTCTTCAACGGCTACTTCTCGCGCATCGCCTTTGCCGGTTATGGCGCGCAAGGACAGGCGCGCTTTCACGCCAGCCTCGTCCCCTGGCTGTGGTTCCTCACCCGCACCTCCGATTGCCGGATTTTCCAACAGAAATCCGTGCCGGACATTCTGGAGGAGGTTTTTCGCGATGCGGGCTTCTCGGACTTCAAGAAGGACCTGCGCGGCAGCTACCAGCCAAGTGAATTCTGTGTCCAATACCGGGAGACGGACTTCAACTTCGTGAGCCGGCTCATGGAGCGGGAGGGCATCTACTACTATTTCGAGCACGATAGCGGCACCCACAAGCTCGTCCTTTGCGACAACATGGTCTGCCACAAGACAGACCCGCAGCACGAAACCCTCAAGTTCATTGGCGGGGCCGAGGCCCGTGAACGCAAGGGTGTCATCATGGACTGGAATTTCTCCCGCCAGGTCAAACCCGGCAAGTTCGCCCACAACGACTTCAATTTCACCACCCCCACCCCCGATCCCAACCTGCGCTTGCTAGCCCGCTCTTCCGCACCAGGCCCGCAAAAGCCGCAGCCTTACGAAATCTATGACAACCTCGGCGGCTATGGCACCATCGCTGAAGGCAACCGCTATGCCCGCCTGCGCATGGAGGAAATCATCGCCGACCGCGACACCGCCCAGGCCCGCACCGACATCATCGGGATCAAAGCCGGCTGCAAGTTCAAGCTCGAGTCCCATCCCGCGAGCGCCCAAAACCGCGACTATCTGATAACTTCCACCCATTGGTCCGCCGCCGAGGGCGGCTACGGCAGCGGCAGTGAAGGCGGGGCGGATTTCTTCGATTGCAACTTCACTTGCATCCCGGACGATGAGGTGTTCCGTCCAGTGCGCAGCACCCCGCGGTCCAAGGTCGAAGGACCTCAGACGGCCACGGTGTGCGGCCCCTCCGGCCAGGAAGTTTACGTCGACAAATACTCCCGCGTGAAAGTCCAGTTCCATTGGGACCGCTATGGCAAGTCCAACGCCGACAGTTCCTGTTGGATCCGTGTCTCCCAGCCATGGGCGGGCGGCAGCTTCGGCGGCATGGCCATCCCCCGCATCGGCCACGAGGTCATCGTCGAATTCATCGAGGCCGACCCCGACCGCCCGATCATCACCGGCCGCGTTTACAACGGCTCTAACATGCCACACGCCTCCAATGCCGGTCGCGACGGCAAGCCCGGCAACACCCCGCCCAGCGGCATCCCGCAGGCGTCCATGATGACTTCATTCAAGTCCAATTCGCTGGGCCACAGCGGTGGGCACAACGAAATCACCATGAACGATACCGGTGGTGGCGAGACGCTCTTTTTCAAAGCCCAGAAGGATGAGATCCACAAGGTGGGCCATGATCGCGAGGACACCGTCGGCAACAATGAAACCCGCAAGGTTGGCGTTAACCGCACGCGCCAGGTCGGGGCCAATGAGAGTGTCACGGTTGGCGCGAATCGAACAGTAATCGTCGGCTCCAATCAAACCGTGACCATCGGTATCAACCAGGCCGAAACCATCGGCGGGGCCTTTGAGGAGACGGTGGGCGGGCTCAAGGCGCTGACGATTGGGGCGGCCTATCAGGTGACGGTTGGCGCGGCGATGAATGAGACCATCGGCGGAGCGAGGGTCACCGAAGTAGGCGGCACGCACGTGGAGACGGTGGGCGGCAACCGCAGCATGGCCTCAGGGGATAAGATCAAGATCAGCGCCGCCCATGAAATTGAGTTGTCCACCGGTGCCGCCAAGATCGTGCTGAAAAGCTCGGGCAGAATCGAGATCACGGGTGTTCATGTCAGTTTCCAGAGCGGGGCGGGCATCGTCGAAATCGATGCTGCCGGCATCATCAACATCAAGGGCCCGATGGTGAAAATCAATACCTGATCAAGTCATGCCTGGCCAACCCGCCGCCCGCCTAACTGACGGAATCATCTGTGCCGTGCCGCAGAACACCCCGGCCGCCTTGCCGCATGCGCCGCCGCCGACCGGCCTGCCGATCATCCCGCCCTGCGCCCCAACCGTCCTGATTGGCGGCATGCCCGCCGCCAGGGTGGGGGACATGAGCATTTGCGTCGGTCCGCAACCCACGCCGAATCCGATCCTGCGCGGGGCTTTTCCGGTGCCGATCATGAACATGCCGGCCGCCCGCCTCGGCGACTCCGGCACGCATCCCGGATCGCTGATTGCTCCGCCGTGTTGTCCGACCGTGCTGATCGGCCTGGCGGGCACCACGGGCAATCCGGCTGCCGGCACGCAGGCCTGTCAAGCGCTTGCCGCGGGCAGGACATCGGGCACTCAAGGGCAAAGCTACAACAATTGCGGCATTGAATCCGCCAGACAGGTGATCAATCGCGCCACTGGCGCCAATGTTTCCGAAGACGCGCTGTTGCAGACCGCCAAGAACACTCCCGGCATCAATTCGAATGGTGCCATTGGCACACCGGGAACTCCTAACGTCTTTGCCGAAGGTGGAACCACCCCCACGCAGCAGGCGGCGCTTTTGAATCGCTCCGGCGTGCCTACCACGGTGGTGCCCGCAACTCCAACCGGTGCCAAGTTGAGCCAATATGAACTCGCCTTGTCACAAGGCCGCGGCGTGTTTTCGGGTGGTGACGTGTCCGGCCTCCCGGCCTCAGCGGGCTATACCTCGGGCGGCGGTCACGCGGTCACCGTGACAGGTTTCGACTACGACGACGCGGGTAATCTAACGCATGTCCATTACAACGATACCAATTCCAGATGTGGCAGCAGGATCACCGCGGCCCAATTCCAGAATTTCATGGATGCCGAGTCGTCCGCGTTTATCGCCAACGGCAACACTCCGTTCGGCACGGCCATCACCAACAACCCGATCTGGTAGAACGATATGATAAGATTGGCATCATTGACGCTGCTGATTCTCCAATTCGCCTTCCAACCATTGCATGCCATGTCAGTCAAATCCGCCATTGAGAGCATTGGAGCGCACACCAACATGATGCCGCGACAGCGGGGCGTCACGCTGCCGATGATCAAGCTGGAGCATGACAAGCTGGTCCTCTACCGGGTGTTCTATCTGAAGGTTCCGCGGCCGGGACTGCCCACCGCCATCAGTTATCCGACCCATGTCGCTTCGTTCGACCTCACCTCGAATCAATTCATCGCGTTGCGGAAGTTCGACGCGAAGATCCGGCTTGCGGGCGAGGAGCCGTGGGCCGTCCAGTTTCACACGTTTGACAAGCCGGGTGACATCATCGCGGAGTTCGACCGGATTTGGAAATGTTATGACGCGCTCATTCCGCTGTTCCTGGAGCACGGCAAAGGTGCTCCGACTCAAGCCGAGAAGACCAAGGCCAGGGAATACATGGGATACTATGAACGGCATGCCGAGAAACCCTTGAAACCGGTCTATGATTTTTATGGTGGAGAATTCCTCTCGTTTGTAGCAAAACTCGCCCATTAGCATGAAATCACATCAGCCATCCTCACAGGTTCTGGAATTCGCCGCGAGTCAGATCTGCCCGACCCTGGTTTTTTCCAACTATCATACGCCGCCGGTGCCGACCCATGTGAATGGGGAAACTGTGTTTGCCATCCTGATCGGCAGGGGTGAGCACGCCAATCCCAACTCCGGCTATCAAATCTGGAAGCCGCACTTGCTATGCGGTTTCGCCATCACTGACGGCTCGTTTCTTGAACTGCGGCGGATTGGCGTCGAACCTGCCGGATCCGAGCAACCGCTCGGCACCGGAGTCTCACCCATCGAGCAAACCAGCGTGGAAATCCAGGGAGCCCGCATCAAATACTGTCAACTGGTCGACAGGCTCTTGGCCGGCGGGCTCCCGTGTTCCGGTGAAATGCGCGCGGACCTGCTAGGCGCGTTTGTGAAATGCTCGGGCCCGGTGCTCGCCGGGTGTTTCGACAGGTATTTCATGCGGGATGGCGCAACCCCGCTGGAGTGACGGTTACCGCTATCTTGATGCGGGCGCGGTGCCGGCACTTCCTGATGCGCTTGCATCCCATTCAGGGCTCGGCAGGCGTTAGCGTGTAAGAATCCTTGCCATCCTTGACGAGCCAACCCTGGGCGGTGAGGGCGGCACGCAGTTCGTCGGACTTGGCCCAGTTCTTGGCCAGGCGCAACTGCCAGCGTTCGTCGGCGAGGGCTTGGATCTCGGCGGGCACCGCGATGTCTTCGGTGATGAGCGCTTCCGGCAGGGTGAGGCCGAGGGCGCGCAGCAGGCGGTTGAGGCCGGCCAGCGCCTTGGCGGCGGCATCGCCGGTTAGGCTGGAGGCTTCGCGCAGGCCGGTGAAGATGCCGCCAAGCGCGCCCGGCGTGTTGAGATCGTTTTGCAGGCTGTCCCAGGCGGCTTGGAACGGGCCGAAATCCACCGTGTCGAAGCGCGGCGTGCCGTCGATTTTGGCGGCGAGTTGGCGGGCGGCTTTGGCGAGTTTGGACAGGGCTTCGCGTGCGCCGGTGAGCGAGTCGAGGGTGAAATTGAGTGGTTTGCGGTAATGACCGCCGAGCAGGACATAGCGGACTTCCATCGGTGAGAAGCCGCGGGCGGCGAGGTCCTCGAGGGTGTGGAGATTGCCGAGGGATTTGGACATTTTGCCGCCGTCGACCTGCAGGTGGGTGATGTGAAACCAATGCGCGGCGAAATGGCCGCCGCAGGCACACTCGCTCTGGGCGATTTCATTCTCGTGATGGGGAAACACCAAATCCACGCCGCCGGAATGCAGGTCGAAGGTGTTGCCGAGGTATTCCTGAATCATCGCGGAGCACTCGAGGTGCCAACCGGGGCGGCCGTCCCCCCAAGGCGAGGACCAGAAGTTTTCGCCATCCTCCGGGCGGCGGGCCTTCCACAGGACGAAATCCGAGACGCTGTCTTTTTCGTATTCGTCGGCGTTGGCGCGGGCATTTTGGGTTTTCCCCAGATCGAGTTCGCGTTCGTCGAGGTGGGACAGCCGCCCGTAGCCGGGAAACGAGGAAATCTTGAAATACACCGAGCCATCGGCGGCGGCGTAGGCGTGGCCCTTGGAAATGAGCGCCTCAACCATGGCGATTTGCTGCGGGATATGCTCGACCGCGCGCGGCTCGATGTGCGGCGGCAGGCAGCCGAATTTCCCGCAGTCGGCGTGAAACCGCGCGGTCCAACCGGCCGTGAAGTCGGCGAGACTTCGGCCGGCTTGTTGGGCATCGCGAATCGTTTTGTCATCCACATCGGTGATGTTGCGGACGTGGAGGGTGCGGACACCGCCGGTTTCAAGCGTGCGCCGCAACACGTCCTGCAGCACAAACGTGCGGAAATTCCCAATGTGCGCCGGCCCATAAACCGTGGGGCCGCAACAATAAAACCGGAACGTCGAGCCGTCGATGGGGCGCAGGGTCCGGTCCGTCCGGGTGAGAGTGTCAAATAACCGCATGCGAGGGGTGTAATGATCCCGGTGCCGCAGGGCAAGCACGGGTTCAACGGCACCGCGGATTGATTGCCGAAATTTCCGGGTTGGGTTTCCACGCGGAGCGAGTGTAGGCTTGCCGGCGATGAGGGTTGGCACGCAAGACGAACGAGTGAAGCAAGTGGTCATCGCGGCAGCGGTGCTGGCGACGGTGACCTGCGGGGTGGTGGCTTTGTTGTTAGGTTGGCGCAAGGTCCCGGGCGTGTTTGGCGAGTGGCTTGGAATGCTGGTGGGCATCATGTCCACCCCGTTTTTCCTGGAGGCTTCGTTTGTGGTTCTGGGCGTGTTGCTGGTGCTGATCATCGGCGCGATCCGGCGGCACCGCGAGGGCGATGACTTTGTTAGCCTCGATGAGTTGCAAGACCGCGACCAAGCGTCTCTCAACACCAAGCCGCCGCCAAGCCCCGCGCGACCCCAGACTCGTGATCGGTAGCCAGCTTTGAAAACGAGCACATTCCTGAGAGCCCAACCGTTTGCAGTCCATCCTGTCACCCAAGCAGCAAGCCTCATGCCGCGCCCGATACTAGCACCGGAACAGGAACTGCGATTCACCCGCTCGGGTCAGGCCCCTCTGTTTTGGGTGGCTGCGGCCGTGCTGGCGTGCGTGGCCGCGACCTTGTTAGCCTGCGCGCTTTATCGCGAAACCAATCCGCGCGTGCCGCACCCGGCGTGGGCGCTTCTCCCGCTGGCGCTGGCGGTGGTGACGGCACGCACCGCCGTGCGCCTGACCCGCCACGCCTATCTGATTCTAACGCCCCTGGGGATCGAGATTTTCCCGTTCTTCAGGCCTGCCAGAGCCATGCAAATGGTTGCCTGGCAGGAAATCGCCGACGCCGAAATCGACCCGGACCTCACGCGGCTGACGCTCCACCACAACGCGGACAGAACTTCGGGCCTACATCTCTCGTTGGCGCCGATCCGGCAGGACCGGCGCGAATTGCTTGCCTCAGCCGTCGCCGTCCGCGTATTCAAGCCGGCAACCGGCGTTGATCGCAAACACGATTCGACAGGGACTGGTCGCGAATTGACCCACTGATTGTTTCCACACCCTTAATTATCGAATTTCGCTTGCGGTTTCCTTGTGGGCCAGTCGTGCGGGGGAGGATGTGGTCGCGCCGAGTCGTGCCGCCTAGCTCCGTGCCATCACGCCTTTGCGCGAGGGTTTGGCAACCGCTTCTAACAAACGCATGGCGGCCGGGCCCCATTCCATGCTGGCGGCTTGCTCCAGCGCCTTGCCCAGCGGCAGTCCGGAGCAGAACAACAAAGCATAGGCGTTTTTGATTTCGGCGCGGGCGGCGGCATCCAAGCCGGCACGACGCAAACCCACCGTATTGAGTCCGGCCAACTGGTTTTTCCCATAGGCAACGCAATACGGCGGCACGTCCATGCTGACCACGGCGTTGCCCTGGACCATCGCCAGGTCGCCGATGTGGAGGAATTGATGATAGCCGCCGCCGCCGCCCAGAAACGCCCGGTTGCCAAGATGCACGTGACCGCCAAACATCACGTTGTTGGCAATCACGTTGCCGTTCCCGACCTGCGAATCATGCCCCAAATGCACCCCGGTCATCAAATAATTCCCC
>Ga0118677_10009135_pt1 | contig 15612 bp, 14 predicted proteins | sample AliMusrvi5mmetaG_FD_86154 | JGI IMG/M metagenome (GOLD analysis project Ga0118677, IMG submission 86154)
GTTTCCTATATGACTGCCACATCTCGATTTGCTTTAGTTCTATCCGACTCACCTACGCGCTGCTGACAGCATTTGTGCACATTTGTGAACGGTTATCCCAAGCGGTAAGTTTGGCAAGGCCATCGAGAATGTCACCATTGAAATCTTCAAAGAGCGGAGAAGATGCTTTGAAGTCATCACGGTGTTTCTGCCGATCCACTTCAGACAGAGTGCACCAGAAGTTATCCCTCTCCAGTGATTCCTGATCTTCCGCCTCCTGTTTCTCTACCTGCTTTTGGGCTTCGATGTTTTTCCGTTCTGCCGCCGCCTTTTTCTTGGCGTTGCGTTTTTCTGGAGACTCGTACCAGTCCGGTACGATATGGGACTCACAGAGCTTCTGAAGATACCCGACGGGGTTCTTGATTTTCTTTTTGTCGCGGTGCCATGTTTCAGCGGCAATGTCGGCAGACCGTTTGACCCTCTCGCTGCCGTAGCGCTCTACGAGCACGCTTAGTTCCTGGTTGGTAATACGACTAAATGGAGACCCGTCCAAAAACCACTGAACTGTTAGTTGTTTTTCTTCTATATCTCTTTCTGTTTCTGTCTCTATTGCGTTACCCTGAGTTACTTGTAACGTTACAGGTAGCGTTACATCTTTTGGTTTTGCGCGATACTTGGCGACCCGTTTTTTGGTCTGCTCTCTGATTTTCTCCAACCCACTGACATTTTGATATTTTTCCCAATCTGGCAGGAAGTAGGCCTCGTCTATGATCTCAACCATCTTGAACTTGAGGAACGCGGAGATCGCCAGACGGACGGTATTTAACGGTCGCCTGAAGACCGTAGCCAGCATCTCGTCCGAGTAAGGGCTCTCGCCATTAAGGAGAAGGAAGCCACCAGCGTTGCATCTGCCGGCCAGGATCTGCATTTTGAACCAGATAATCAGAATGGTGTCCCCCTCCGGCATTGATTCAAGAAGCATGATTGTTTCCGAATCAAAAGTGTTGGTCTGCAGCTTAATCCAGAAAACGTCGCTACCCATGAATCTGCCCGTCATTCAAAAATGACAATGAGGTGGCCAAAATAAAATCATGCAGATGCAATTTGTTGTTACGAAGCAACACGGTACATCTCCATCCAGAGATCAAGATCTTCTTTGAAGTAGAGAATTTTGCGCCCAAGCTTAATGCATTGAGGCGGTGACATCCGCTTTTCCCTTCTGCGGCCTCTTTTGATCTGGCGTTATGAACTTCGGGTGGCTCATACCATTCCGGTACAACGAGATACTCGCAGAGTGCCTGGATATATGCTTGACCGTTTTCACCGGCAAATTGACAAAGCTTTCCGAAAACAAGTTTTGCTGTCGAAGACAATTCAGTACTCCTTGTTATGACATTCGGAATGAAGCACCCGACAAACAGACGCCATGGATTATAGGTTTCACCTGCTGTAGGCATTCAAACTATTGCTCACTGAGGTTGCGTGGAATAATTATCAATGTCTACATCGCTTAATTTAGGACCAACAACAGGTAAAGAAACCAGGTATTGCTGAACTTCTGACTCTAAATAACCAAGTCTACCGCGTACTTTTCTCGGGCAGAGTTCACCGCTCATTGCCATACGATACAATGTTGTCCTGGCTCGCCCAGTAACATGTTCAACTTCACGACGACTCATAAGTCTGTCAGTCAATACGGACATACGATTCTCCAATCTGAAAATTAATTTGTAGGCTCCATATTTTTGCTTTTATCAACGCAGCTTATGTGATATATACGGAACATATTGGGACATATAAACGCTATAACGAACATTGTCAACAAACTATTCGCTATATAGATCATTTTTTAGGAGTTTAGTGTGGACTGGGTAGATGACGCAGACACGATTGACAGTTTTCCGGATCGGCTCAAAATGGCAATTGGGGCAAAGAGTGCCCGATCTTTTGCCATGCAAAGCGGTTTGTCTCCTACGGTTATTCATCAATACCTGGCTGGAAAAAGTGAGCCGACCCGCCTTGCTCTTATCGCAATAGCCAGTACGGCAGAGGTAAATCTGGAATGGTTGATAACTGGAAATGGTGCCATGCTGAAAGAGAAGGGTGGCGTGCTCATAAACAGAGATATGTATGACGGGATCATTGAAGCGGTAGAAGAATATCTGGCTGAAGATGGCCTGGAGCTTCTACCATCAAAAAAAATTGAGACGTATCATTATCTTTATGATCTGTTCAAAGATCAGCCCGGAATAAACAAAATGCAGGTAGGAAAAACATTGCGGTTGGTGGCCTGATGGGAGAGATTCGGTATATGAATATGCGTGAGCAGACTAAACAAGAAGCGGCAGAATTTATCAAGCAAGCAATCGGCGACGTTAGACAGAATAATAGTCTACGCAAACCATATCAGATGATGGACCGGATTAAGAATCCTGAAGACATTGAGGCGACAATAACGGAAACGTTTACTGCTTTCGACGCCATTAAAAAGCAGAAAAGCCAATATGATGACCGGCGAATCTGGAGCCTTTTTGGATTTGCCCTTGTGATAACCGGCTTGGTCACAATAAAGAGTTTTATTGCGTCAGGAATTTTACTGGTCGGTGCTATCGTTATTGCACTTATCTTTTCCAAGGCGCACAAAGCAGCATTTCCACTGGAAATCGAAATCAAGGCTTACGAGGGGGTTTTACTGAAACTGCATGAAATGAAAATTTTGCACGAGAAAATAATCACGGTCACAAAAGATTAATAATCATTAGCAGAATGGCTCATTGGTCTACAGGCGTTTTTACTCTGACGATTTTTTGAAGGTAACGCCCCCAAAGTATCAGCCAGCGCCGTTTTTCAGCATCATATCTGTGTTGATTGTAGACGCTGATGATCCCTTTCTTCTTGTGATTCAGCACCTCGTCGATTACCTCATCAGGGCAACCGAGTCGAGCAAGACCTGTCGCCATGGTGCGACGCAGATCATGAGGTGTCCACCGGGGAATCCCCAAGTATTTATTGTCCGTCAGATTGTGTGACAAAGTAGCCGGCCTCATGCTGCCTTCGGCTTTTAGCCCTCTTCCCCTTCCTCGTACCGGGAAAATATACGGATCTTCTTTAGCCGGCAATAATGACCTTGTTAAGACGGAGAGATAAACACGATTTTCACGATCATTTTTCTTGGCGCGTTCAGCAGGTATTATCCACCAATGACCACCGATTTCACTCCATGACATTCCTGTCACTTCGCCTGGACGCTGGCCGGTGGTCAATATCAATAGTGTAGCTTGTCCGATTTCACAATTTTTCAGCGAAGACCAGATCAGTTTGATCTCTTCTTCAGTCAAGACACGTTTACGAGCCTTGGGCGCAGTTGCAGGCACAGCACGCCCGGCACCAGCAAAGGGGTTCATTTCAACAAGTTCTCGAATTAAGGCAAACGAATACATTGCCCGAGCTGTCTTAATGACATTCCGGGCCTGTCCGGGAGCACGGCGCGCAATGCTCTCGATCAAAGCAATAGCATCTTTTCTCCGAACCATCGCTGCCGGCAAATTTCCAATTGAAGAGACAACGTCCTTTTCCAGGGTTCGTTCCTGCTGTAACACAGAACGTGGGACTAAATGGTTTTTGATGTGTTTGACATAGAGAGTTTTCAAATCAGAAACTGTGAACACTTCCGGCTCAAGGGGTATGGGAGGAGGTTCTGGCGGAGGAGCCTGTGGATCTATGCCACTTTTAGTCAGCTCGACAGCCTTACGATAATCGTTATGAGCATCTTCCAACGATTTATCGGGGTAATTGCCCAGATTCATCTGCCTGCGCTTACCATTGACATTGTAGATGTAGTACCAGGTTTTGACTCCGGAAGGCAAAACTCTGATTGTAAAGCCACGGCCCTCACGAATCTGGTACATCTCCACTTCGGGTTTAAGGCTTTTTATAAATCTATCAGTGAACACGCCAGGCTTGCGTGCACGTTTGCGTATTCGATTTGGTTGCGTGTTTTTGTCGAGCATGTAACCTTCGTGTAACCTTTATTGCTGTGGCAATGACCAGTTCACACTAGCACATGACGAAACATCAAAACAAGTATTTTTATTTATATCAATACTTTATATAATATTTTTGAATCAGAATGAAACATTTAGGCGCATTTTGAAACAGATAAATATTGGATTGAAAATCCTCGTGTCGGCGGTTCGATTCCGTCCCTGGGCACCACTTAATCGCATAATGGCAATGATTACAGTACGTTGCCAACTTAAGAGTAAACCTCCGATCCTGTCCGGTACACCAACGGTACACCGACAATCGGAGGTTTTTCTTTTATGCCGACTCTACAGACCGTTTCTCGTCAAAATTTACTTCACACTCCGCATGGTTTTTGCTTTAGAATGAAAGTTCCAAAGAGACATCGTGATTACTTCCATCGTCGCGAATTCAAAAAATCTCTACAAACAACAGACTTGAAAGAAGCACAGAAGCGGGCGTTACTCCTCACTGTACAGATTGACGACTTTATTACACGCCTTGACATCCTGAAAGGATACCGCATGTCTCGACTACCGTTTTTTTCCGACATCAAAATTGCTGAAGTAGATGTTTCTTTTGCTGGCATTAAATTCCGAGGTGTCGAAACAGATCCGCTGCACCCTGAGGCCGAAGCGAAAGCGTACCGTGAGATTCTTGCGGCTGCTCGTGAAGAGCACCAGGAACTGCTTAAACAGTCACCAGCCGCTAATGTCGCCCCGAGCGTAGTTGAACCATTAGCTGCACCCCCCGTTGCAGTTTCTTTACCACCACAAATATCTGAGACACTTGCTTCCGTTAAACCAAAGAAACTTTTTGCGCGACTTATTGAAGATTTCGTCGAAGAGAAAACCTTATCCGGTAATTGGAAAAAGGCTGCATCTAATGGACGTAAGCAACAGCTTATTCGCTGCCTGGAATATTTTGGTGAACGCGATATCTCCACCATTACACGCGATGACGCTATGAGCTTTATGAAAGTGTTGATGAGGCTGCCCCTAAATATAAAGAAGAAAAAAGAGCTGGCTGATAAGACCTTGGCAGAAATCGCTGACAAAAATAAAGGCGCTACCCTTTCCCCAAAATCTGTGAACATGGCGATGAATGACGTTTCGGGATTCTTCAAATGGTGTTCTCATTTCGGCCATGTTGAGTCGAACTTATTTGAAGGGCTTTCCGTTAAAGAGACAACAAAAGCACTCACACAACGCCTTCCGTATTCTGTTCCTGAACTTACAAAGCTATTTAATGACCAAACCTTTCAGCTTCAGCATTGCGAGCCATCGGATTTTTTTCTGCCACTTCTCGGACTCTATACAGGCGCTCGGTTAAATGAGTTGTGCCAGCTGCATACTACCGATGTTCGGGAAATTGCTGATGTCTGGGTAATTGACATAAATGACGATGATGAGCAGAAATCTATAAAAACCAAAGACAGCCGACGAGTAGTGCCAATTCACCCTGAGTTGATTCGTTTAAACTTTCTCAAATATGTTCACCAACTAAAACCAGGTAGAGTTTTTCCGAACCTTGAATTCAAATACGGGAAATTTTCCAGCGACTACACAAAGAGATTCGGGACTGTACGTCGTCGCGCTAAAATCCAAGATAATGACTTCTATTCTTTTAGGCACTTGTTTTCAGCTGAACTCGAAAAACTTGAAATAGCTGAACACCTCGTCGCTTCGCTTCTTGGTCATCAACACCCGCAAATAACTTTCGGTCGATACGGAGAACCGAAACATGTCCAGAGGCTTGATACAATTGTTTCTCAACTTTCATTTGCAATCACGGTTTCACCGTGGAAATTCCAAAAGAAAATTGGAACAGCACTTTCAAGGAACCGGACAAAAGCAGCCCCAGCTTTGAATGAATCAAATCCAACTGTTATTCACCGGAAACGTGATCTGAAAGATTCTGTAGATGATAGTCATGAAAGAATATTCGGGCGTTCACTGGAAGCCACTAGGAACCATTGACACCTCTGGACATAGGCTACTATCTAAAACCGAAACGGGTCTCCCATGGATAAAATGGGAAACCCGTTTTTTTTTCACAATCGTAAATTGATTATTATGATGCAGCTTTCCTCGCCAGCAAAGACAATCCTAATCCTTGCGGCCTTTGAATTGGAGCAGGTGCTTCGTATCGATCCTCACGCCCGACAGCTGATTCTATTTTCGCCAGATCAGCGATAAGTTTTGAAAATTCTGCCGCCGTTATTGTAATAGTATGCCCTGATTCAACAGTTAACACTGGTGACAGCATTTTACGAAGATCAGCCAGAAAGAACCTCAATTGATCCGCGAAAAACGCCACCTCCTGCTGTTCTGCTAAAAGGCTGTCACATTCACCGGCAATCTCAAGCGATAAATCCTGATAGCGTCTGAACGCTCTGAATATAGGATCGTCAATGCGACTCATAAGACTTTCCCCTTCAACTCCGATTTAACCGCCGCCGCCATTGTAGGCGTTACGCCGGATGATGGCGTATCGTCTGAATAAAATTGTTTCAAGAGGCTGTATCTACCTGAATTTTGTAAAACCTGCATAGACTCAAGCGGCACTAAATCGGCAATTTCCCAAATCGACATAGAATTGATGATAGCGAACGACTGTTCCCTATTTTCTTGAAAGTACTGCTTCCGCTCTTCCACGTTAGGTGTGTAATGCGGGTCTTTCAAGCGCTTCAGAACCAGCGCGGAATTATGAGCGCAAACACGCTGCGGAAAAATCGATCTGTAATCCATTAGGTGTAGCTCCATGCTGATGACGAAGATCTTTTTCGTGAGTGTGTAATACAGGTCAGATGCCATATCGAGCATGAGATTTATAGGAGTCTGGCGGTAAATAGAAATATATTCACGAATCTGCGGTAGCATATCATGCTCGCTACCAATGCCGTTGGTAATGAATTCAGCTGCTGTCTCTGGAGAAAAGTTTTCATCAAACACTAAAGCCCTGACAATAACCTCAAAACACGACCGCCAAATTGCAATAGGTTTTTCATCGATCGGCAATGATTCATAACCAGCCTGGAACTGATAAATTTCTACATCATCCAAAAATTCACCCATGTTTCGCGGTCTGTGCGGTTTTTCTGCGTTGAGCCGGTCGTTATAATCAACTTGCTCTTCGACTGATTTGGTTGAGGTTGGATCGAACAAAAACGGTGTCAGCATATTATCCCCCTATACTCTCGATGCTTTGGTTTTCTGATTAACATAGCTGGCTTGCTTCATTGCAACTGCTATATCGTTGGATGATGATGTGGCGGAAGTCACAGGTGAAAGCTTTGCTATGGCCTCCGCTATATCCCTGGCTGATGATGTAATGGACGGTGCAGATTTCCGCTTTGTCATAATCCCTGTTTTTCTGAATAAACTGGATGTTTCTTCAGCACTTGTCAGAGTAGCGTTGAATCGTGCTGACTTTTTACCAATCAGCAGTTTATGTTCGTCATATTTCACCTGCTCAATCAACTGCCGTGTAGCTTCCCGCGCTTTCGGATTTTGCTCCAAATGCAAAAAGTCGCCTTTTATCAGAGTGGAATGTTTATACTGCTGCATCCAGTATGCTGTGCGAGGGTGAAATACAGTCCGTTTCGGGCGTAATGGGTCATCAACTTTGTCACGGTTGAATGATGCACCAGTGGCACCCTTGACAGCTTCCGCAACTTCCACCCACAACTTTTTAAGTCCTGCCGCCGTGTCCAACAGTTCATGCGGCTTGTCCCATCCTCCGGCGTCGATATTCCATGCTTTTTCGGATATCCACCCCTGAATATGTGGATTCTGACCGCTCCTGTCGAAATGCACTGTGAGGACAACGGGTAAAGTCGCTGGAAAACAATCTCTGACAGCAAGAACAGCCGCCTTGATTTTCTCTGCCCCGTCAAGATCGGTGAGCAACGACTTCGGCAGTGGTTCAATAAACTCCTTGCCACTACTGCCACCAGCTGTCTGGTGAAATTTTTGAGTCAGAGAAATTGAATGCACCACCTCTTGAATGCGTTCATGATCTGGCGTCCGGTGTATTTTACGTTTTGGCCCTGTATCATCAATCATAGCAGCACGAGCCAAAACCCTTGCTCTGTTCGCATGAACTTTTGGAGAATCATTTTCCGTCAGCTGTCGATTTTGCCACCATTCCAATTTTCCGCCAAATTGAGAAATAAAATCGGCTTTCTGCTGTTTCTGCAATTTTCCAAGATCCTGCTGAAATGTTACGTCTTTCATGATTTCAGATACGCAAATAAGTCCTGTTTCGCCTATCCTCATCAGATAGCCGATGAACTGAGATGAATTACCGCTTTCAGTTTTGCATCCCTGAATCTTCATGAATATCGCCTGGGCGTTATTGGAATCGATAAAGATGATGTATAGGCTGAGGTAAGGAAAAGCTGCGAATTCTGGCGCCATTACTTGTTATCCCTCTGGAAGTGATAACAATTGTAATACCGAATGCCGAAGAATCATTTTTGCGGCTGAAAAATGGGATCGTAGAAACTTGATTGGAGGACTGGTGGAGAGGCTGGAACCTGTGCCAGCTGTTCCAGTCGGCACGGAAGCGCACGGCATAATCTACCAACCGTGTTCCAGGTGGAAACTTTCTGGAACACTTGCTGGCAGATAATGCCTGACGTGCGCCGGAGGCATGAAGTCACTTACGTAATAGACCTTTTTGCCTCATAGCCTCCCCAATATCTTCAGGGGTTTCATCCAGATAAACCAGAGTGGAATTTAGCGACGCATGCCCCAGAAGTTTCTTGACCCTTGATGCGTCTATGCCTTGGTCGAGCAGCCATTTTGCATAGCTATGGCGCATGGTATGTGGTTTTGCCAGTTCCTTTCTATCGAGTCCAGCGATGCTCGCGCAATGCTTAAAAGAGAAATAGAATCCAAGATATGACGGAGTTAGCATGCCGCTTTGCGCCGCAAGGAGTCTGGTTGTAAGAATTTCATCCATAGCAGTTTCATGAATAGGAATGATCTTGAAAAGGTCTTTACTGTTTTTCCGAGATTTCTTCAGTTTTAGCCGTTTCAATTTAATCTGACAGTCTCGCTCTGAAAAATCTGCAGCAATGGCAGATAGTGCCTCTCGGATTCTTGCGCCGGTGTGAAGTATGACAAGAAATACCCAATAGTATTTTGCCCGTCTGTTTCTATCCGCTCTGTACCAGTTTTTCCATGCTTGACGGAGACGTTCTATCTCGTCGGCTCTCAAGTATTTTCGCTCGCTCAAAAAGTACCTCCCGCTGAATATTTCTTACGGAAGTGATATTTAGGCGACCGGAGAGAATAGAAGTACTTCGAGAGCTGCTGCGGTGGTTAGCGCAACTGTTACCAGTAAACTGAAAAAGCCACTCATGCACTTTGGCAGGATGGCCTTAATATTTCGGTCAGAATGTTTAGGAATGACGCAGTACCTCTCTCTCGATAACGAAACGAAGCCAGCGGCAATTGCTGTCTTCGCTTCCGAAATGTGAGTCGGAGACGTCTCCCATTTCAAAATCTCGTGGTCATCTGATAGAGGCTGGAATCTCAGTCAGCTGTGCCAGCAGGCACGAGCTGCACACGGGCATAATCTCCCACCATTTTACTTACAGAAATTAATACTAAGCTGGGTGTGTGTGGCTTTTTAAGAATTACATGCCACCTTGACCGCCTGTCCTCTTTTTTAATAAACGCTTAGAATTGTATTCAAGCGCGATATCAGCGTCGCTTTTTGATACACCTTCATCTGTATTACGTCGAATATTTACTGAAACAATTTCTTTCATGCGTTCATAGGCTGCTATAGGATGATCTACTAGATAAACAATTACATCTTCGTTTTCTCCGACAGAATAAAATATAGTATCTATTGCCTCGTGTATATTATACCCATCGTCTGAAAGTTTAATTAATTCTTCAAGCACCTGAACTGTGAAGACTCCTGCAATCATAATTAGTTTTGATGAGCCTAAGAACCTTTTATTAAGAGGGATCGGACAGAAGTATTTAACATGGTTACTACTGTCTAAGTACGATTCTGCATGTCCGGCAAATAGAGTGACAAAAAACTTCCCATCATATTTTTTTATTTTTCCATTAATCGTCAAAATATACGGCCAAATTGTGTATCTAGTATCTTCAAAGTAACTGGGAACACTGTCTGTTGCATTTTGGATTACATTTAACCAAAATTGTATTTGCTCATGTGTATCGATTACCCCGGAATCCTGCAACTTTTTGATTTCAAGGTCACGCTCTGCTGCGGAATCTACAGCGATTATATCGGCTTGATCTGACAGTCCACACCTCTTCAACTTGTTTAGTGCGCTGAAAAATAGCAGAGTAGCGGATTAGCGTCAAGAATGATAGGAAGAGTCTAAAAGGCCAGTATCGCTACCTGGTTTGGTTATTCTGTTATTGCGACCGCTGAACCTCCGTCGCTTCATCGTAAGCGGCTCTCCGGCTTCACCCCCTCCCACTGAGTCTCCTGTTTCAAAAAAAAAAAGGTGGGCAGACGCGCCCACCCGCCCGAATATTAGACGTCACTTCAACAGATAATCTTGAAGCGAGTCGTCGCCCTGTTCCACTTTGACTGGCGACAACAAAAACCGCTGTACTCATCTCGGAATGTCCATTTGATGAGTCATGGTAATTTACTCGGATTCACAGGGTTCCACCGGAGGCCATTGAATCGACATACGAATATGATTACTTAAACAAAACCATTCGACAATTCTGGGACAATCTGGGAACCTATAGAATGAAATGAATATCAGGTTTACCTTGCTAACGCGCCCGTCCGGTCCCTTAAAGAATCCGGTTCATATCCGGGACCGCGCGCGCCCTGCTTTCAATAATGTACTCAATGGAGTTGTGCCGAGATTTTGATTTGCAAGGTGCAGATTAAAAACAGGAGCCAGGCGGCAAAAAAAAAACCTGATTCAAAAAGCCCACACCACCAAGACTGTCCAGCCGTTCCAAATATGGAAAAGATTTTCGTTCTGCAATGTTAACGACAAGGCACGGGCTGCGCGGCAAGCCCAAAAAGCTTGCGCGCAACACCAGCGCGCCTGATAGTCTGTTTCGTCTCTTTCTGTCACCCGCCTTTTAGGGCGGTGCCAGCCTTAGTCTTTTATTTTCTGACATCGGTACAGATTCCTTCTGATTACGTTACAGAATCAGATTCCGATTATCGCGCCTACGCTGGCGGACGCGGGATGTGCAGTTACGATAAACATTGACAGCACATAACCTGACGGATAGATTCCGAATATGCCAATTGATCCGATAAAATTCCCGAAGCTTACGGCTGCATTAGCAGTTCAAACGCGCTATCTAGGCGATGACTCAAGTAATTCCGCCGACAGCTCTAGCAGCTCCGATGATGAATCCAAAAAGAAAACCGGTCGAAAAGGGAATATGTTCAGGAAACTGGGCACACTCGCCGGTGCTATCTATGAGGACGAAAAGCAACTAGCCGCCAAAACCAGAAAAACTGAATCGATCCGAGTTTATACCTTTAAACAAACGGAAATAAATGGGGACAAGTTTGCTATCGAGCCAGCCGAAGTTCTCAAACCCCCATCAGGTTCACCAAAAAATGAAACCGTTACTGTACCATTCGAGCTATCCGCACTCTGGCTCAATAACACCGAATACAAGACAAAGACACCGATTGACGATGACACTACCTGGCTCGTCGGCTATGACATAGAAACCCAATCATACGAAGACGCCGGTTATAACACGGTAACGGAAAAAATTGATGGCAACACACCACCCCATTGCGTTTCACATCAATGGTACTTTAATTTTCAGGGGGTTCGCTTCGGCTTCATCTTCCTAACGCGTCTACGCATATCACAAGCTGAATTTGTTGATTTTCTGCGCGGAACCGTTCCCAAAATCAAAAATCCTGAGATACTTAAAACAGTCAAGGTCTATGCACATTTTTCGGTGTATGAGAGTGGTTGGATGACGGTATCACCGCCAAAACCAAAACCCGGTGAGGCAATAAAGAAACCATTTGCTCAATTGATCAATGAACGCAACGATGAATGGTGTGATCTTACTGAACTGCGAACCTGCAAAATAGCACCGCCAACGTATACCTCTACTGGAAGATTGTGTACTGCAAAACCGAAAGATCATTCAATCAAGCTTAAATTCGGCGACTCCAAAAAACTTCAAGCCGGTAGCCTAGATAATCTTGGCAAGACTATCGGTATTGAAAAGAAAAAACTGCCGGACGGCGTAATTAAAGAAATGGCGAAATTTCTGGAAACCAATCCGAAAACGTTCTGTGAATACGCCATTATCGATTCCATTATCACTGCTGAAGCACATCTGTATTTCTTCCACAAATACAAAACCTGCATGCTGAAACCTGACGAGTGGGATAATGCTGAAGATAAAATGCGCATGCCCGGCTATAGCAGTAACTACTTTCGCGGACTGTATGAAAAACGTTACGGCGATGATTGGAAAGAATATCTCGGTTATGATGACAATGGTATGATGCTGGCACACCAGACTTTTGTGCACTTTTACCACGGCGGCCGCAATGACGTGTTAAGTGTCGGCCCTCGTGGCGAAGCTCATTACCTTGATCTGCATTCTGCTTATTTAACCTCAGTTGTCATGCTCAACGACTACAATTTCAGCAAAGTACGAGTCACAACTGGCTCAGCTGCTAATAAACGTTTGCGCGAACTCTATAACGATGGCCCGTTTCAAGTAGTCGGCATTGAATGCTCATTCCAATTCAAGCGCAAAGGTAAACCAATATTTCCAGTTCGAATAGACGAGGCGGAATCACTTCCCGGCGTCCGAATAAACTTTAATACCGACGGCATCATTTACCCAAAGAGCGGTAAATCGAATCTGACCATGCCGGAATACTGGGTTGCCAAGCATAACAATATTATTGAAAAAATTATTGTCCATCGGGTTATTGAATTTGAAAAGCTCGATACTCACTGGTTTTCCGATGAAATCCTACGACTCTTGAAACTCCGTAAAGATAGCAACGAATCAGACAAGCTCTTTTATAAGAATATTTTAAACTTCTTCTACGGCAAGACCGCACAAGGGGTCAAAGCATCTGCTACAGCAATAAAAGCTCATAATTTTGACCGATTTGTAAAGGTATCATCAATGACCTGCTACCCCCTGGCAAGTTACATAACCGGCTTCTGTCGGGCTACCGTGGGCGAGTTATTGCAAAACAATGAATGTTATGGAATCACCACCGATGGTTTCATTACACCAGTATCACGCGATAAACTGGTTATTAACGATGGTGACTTGTGCGACCAAGTGCAGAGTAAACTTAGAAATGGTGGCTTCGATAAAGATTTTATCGGCTGTGACGCCTCCGGCAGTACGTCACTTTTCCTGAAAACTCGTGGCTATCTTCTTATCGGCAGAAAACCTTTAAAAGAGGACTTCGATTTTGTAGGTCCACCAACCCTCAAAGACATGAACAAGAAATGGGCTGAAATCGGGCCACCGACTCGTAAGGATATGCTTCAGAAAATGGCGGCGATGGGTGTTCAAGTCGATAAATATAATTCCCATGACCCGATTAAAGATTTCCTGAAAGCTTTGCAAAAAGGCTATGCCGATAAAAAGTATTTTATGAAACTCAATAAAATCAGAGCGGATAAAATCTTAGATTTTACAGTATCCCCACCAGAATTAATCTCTAACCCGGATACTGTCCCTCAAGAAAAAATCTTACCCGATGTAAAAGCGGATATGACGTTCGATATGAAACATATCCCTATCTCCCCCAAGACAGAATACTTTGAATGGGATGATGTAAAGTACCCGTTCACATCATTTAAGACGGAACCGCTCGACACTGCCGCAGATTTCCATATCCTACGTGCCTTACGCAGACGTGACCCCAAAAGAGATATTCCGTCAGCTCTTTTGAAACCTACATTCGTTTTTACTGATCCTGCGGAATATGGTAGTGAAGGACTCGACGACGCAAACGCCTATTTCCAGGGTGTTGACGATGCAATAAAAGATATGGAACATAAGTTTACTGCTACTCAACCGCTAACACCAGTACAGGCACCAGTTCCACAACCTCAACAACCACCTACAAAACAGAAGAAAACCAAGACCATGCTGATTAACGGTGTAGAGCAATCGCAGATTATTGATATCGATATAAAGTCCGTGATACCCCAACTGAGAGAACAATGGCTCATCTCCAAATCGATACCAACCTATATGGAAGAACCTGACTACAAACACATGCTTACCCGGTTCGATGAATTTAGAAACGGCATCGGTTCGTTTAACCAGCTGGATATATCGAAAACTGACAACGACGACCTGAAATACGACACTGACGAAACAGAAGGCTTTACTGACACTGACGATTTTGGCGGTGAAGAGTAAGCGGTGGGGGTGGTACTGCTTACAGTATAATTGCCGTAACATGCTGAATACGTGATATTTTACACGTGTAACATTTTACCCTATTATTTGTTGACTATGAATACGAAAGAGGAATCAGCTTAATGCTCGGAAAACCAAAAGCTGCAATGGGTGACACTAGGATCGATCCTAGCGTTACCCATTACAGCTTTTGTAACATCCCCTTGCGTGTGCAGTTATGCGCGATACTACAAATATGACCACGCGCGTTATCAGGGTCAATCCAGATCAACTGGAGGGCGTTCACTATATGCACTATTACCGTTATCGAACAGAAACGTTTCTGAGTGATCTAGGTTCTTTCGTTTCCGTATTCACTGTCAACAAATATAGGGGGTTTTATAATGACCCGTTTAGCGTAGCGAAATCAAATAGATAGGCGTTGAAATCCGTAAGCAGTACTGGGGTGGCAACTTACACGTTTGGGAGGCGCGGAGGAGTGATAAGCAGTTGCTGCGAATCGGGCAGCACTCCGCGCAGGTTCATATCAAATGCGGGGGGTGTAATTGCTGCCACTCATGAGGGATGTAGGTTCAATTAATGCGGGGGGGGGGGATGTAAATAGCAGCCACTCTAGAGGGATGCGGGTTTCCAAACGTTGCGGTAAACCTGATTTCAAATGTCTGGAAATCTGTGTCAGTTCAGTCTATAAAGAGTCATAATAGAAAAACTGATTAGCGATAGAACTTACTGGTAACAAGGATGAAATAAATGCTGCTGAAAAAATTTTCAGTTTCAAACTTTAGAAGTATTACAAGTGCTCACGCAATATCATTGTCCAAGAAGACGATTCTTATTGGTAAAAACAATGAAGGTAAATCGAATATTTTAAAGGCGCTGAACATTGCTATGCATGCTCTTCAAGAGCATGCATGGGGTGAAAAAAGAAGAAAAGGAGTTTTAGGCAGAAAAACATTAAAGTACGAAGAAAGATTTTATGATTGGGAGCGGGATTTTCCTATTAAAATTCAGGATCGGAAAACTGGAAATGAATCGATATTTAAATTAGAATTTTCACTTACAGAAGATGAGCTTGTCGCATTAAAACGGAAAACTAAGTTAGATTTCTGTGAGTCATTATCTATCCTGAATCGTTCTAATAGAGCGCTTGCCGTAAAAACCATTCTGGCCGACGTCCGGTATGAGTAGCGGCGTAGAC
>Ga0118677_10009136_pt1 | contig 15611 bp, 12 predicted proteins | sample AliMusrvi5mmetaG_FD_86154 | JGI IMG/M metagenome (GOLD analysis project Ga0118677, IMG submission 86154)
ATTATGTTGTATCTTTGAATTGTAGTAACGCGGGAACTGTTCTTTTCAGGCGATCCTATTTAATCAACTGACAAACTAAGATGAGGTGCTTAACTAAAATATTGACCTTCCTCGTAGCTGTGGTATTTCTGATTGCCTGTCAAAAAGAGAAAATGAGCAGTTCCTCAGATACCATTCTATACTTTTCTGATAACATTATTACTTTTGACACCCTTTTTACTTCCATTGGTTCTCCGACTAAGAATCTTAGAGTTACGAATCTGACGAATGAAAACATCACGATCTCTTCTGTTAAACTTGCCGGAGGTGATCAAAATGGTTTCAGGTTAAATGTAAATGGTGAAGCCTCAAATGAGACATTCAATGTTCAGATTGCCCCCAAAGACAGCATTTTTATTTTCATTGAAGCTACACTTGGGAAGAATGGTACCAGTGGACCCCACATAACCGAAGATTCGATTATTTTCCTGGTCAAAAATGTGGAGCAAAAGGTGAAACTCAAGGCATGGGGGCAGGATTTTGTATTGATTAATACCAATAAAATAAAATCTGCTGTTTGGACTAAAGACCGCCCTTATCTTGTTTATAATGAAGCGGTAGTCGATTCAAATCAGACGCTGACAATAGAAGCAGGTACCGCCGTTTATTTTCATAAGAATGCCGGGCTGATGGTAAAAGGGACATTGATCGTATCGGGGACAGTGGATGAACCGGTAGAATTTAAGGGTGACCGACTGGAGCAGGCGTACAGTGATATACCTGATCAGTGGAACGGGATTATACTCTGTTCAGGGAGTCATAATAATGTGATTAATTTTGCAAAAATAAGGAACGCCAACATTGGATTGCAGGTCGGGACTATCGAGCATAGTGGTTTTGCCTCTGTTGAGCTTTCCAATACCCGGATAGAAAATATGAGCTGGTCTGGTATCTGGGCGATGAAATCTAAGATTCTTGCCTATAATTGCCTCATTTCAAATGTGAGATACTATAATACCGCCCTTCTCCTTGGTGGAGATTATCAGTTCTATCATAGCACTTTTGCTAATTATTACAACAATATTTCCTCCGGTGTTCGTACCACGGGTACCTTATTAATTTCCAATTATCTGGTTGATACCAAGAGTGGGGTACGTTATGTGGGCGATTTAAAATCAGCAACCTTTGGAAATTGTATTATTACAGGTAACCGGGTAAATGAATTACAAATGGCATTGGATAGTAAAGGTGAAGCTAACTACCTTTTTGATAGATCTTTGATACAAATATCCGATACCTTTAAGATTGGAGACCTTAGTCGGTTTACTGGTATTATACGTAACGTTAACCCAAGGTTTAAGAGCCCATACACCGGAAATTTTGAACTGGATACTTTATCAATTGCCAAAGATTATGGAAAATCGGAATATTCGAAATTATATCCCACCGATTTGAAAAATGACAGCCGGATAAGTGATGACGGTCCTGACCTTGGGGCTTTTGAACGCATCGAAAGAAAGAGATAATTTATCCCGATTATTTTCGTATATTAGGGTTTCTGAAAGACCTTGAAGTAATAGTCGCATGCTCAAATTTCCAAAATGGGTATTTCTGTTTGTGTCAATTCTTATGACCACAATAATTACGGTTTCTGCGCAACGAAATTATTCTGTTGTTTTCTATAATGTTGAAAATCTTTTTGATACATGGGACGATCCTGGAACTGCTGATGAAGAGTTCACTCCTCAGGGAACCCGCCACTGGACCAGACAACATTTTGAGGATAAGCTTAAGATGATATACAAAGCTCTGATTACGGCAGGTGATGGACAATTTCCGGATATTATCGGCCTGGCCGAAATTGAGAATCTTTGGGTTATTGAGCAGTTGATCAGTCAAACGCCTCTAATTAAAGGTAATTATGGGATTATCCATAAAGAATCTCCTGATCCACGCGGAATTGATGTGGCGTTGCTCTATCGGAAGGAGCGGATAAAACCATTGGAATTTGATTTTATCCCGGTTTCAGCTACAGGTGAAAATGCATTTGTATCCCGAGATATACTCCGTTTTACCGGTTTGGTTGGTACAGAAATACTCCATTTTTTTGTGAATCATTGGCCTTCGAGAAGTGGCGGTTATCTCGAAACAAAAGAGAAACGTAACATTGCTGCAAGAACATTAAGAAAGAGCGTCGATTCACTTCTTACCAGTAATAGGGATGCCCGGATAATAATTATGGGCGATTTTAACGCCACTCCCTACGAAAAATGTTTTTTTTCAATCCTCAAGGCATTTCCTTACCCGGGTGTTAACGATCCATTATCATTGATTAACCTTTCCACGCTTTGGACAAAGCGTCGTGAAGGTACCATCCGAAACGCCGGGCAGTGGGAGGTGTTTGATCAACTGATATGTACAACTAACCTGTTGAATAATAAAATCTTGGTGATCTCTCCGGATGAAAATGGAATTTGTGATTTTAGCTTTTTGACAGAACCCGATCCAACCTATCTGGGTAAAAAGCCTTTTAGAACCTATAACGGACCGATTTATCACGGTGGTGTTAGTGATCACCTTCCGGTAAGAATTAAAATTTTGGCGGGCAAATAAGTAAAAATTAATACTCATTAAAGAGGTTGAAAATTTGTTGTTATCGTAAAGAACCAATATCTTTAGCATGCAATTACAAACCATCAAACTTTATAAGATTTATTTATCATCATGGAAGAAAAAAACAAAGTTTCAAGAAGGGGATTTCTGGGGACCGGAGCTGCTGCTGCAGCCGCGTTCGCGATCGTCCCTTCAAACACAATTGCAGGTCTTGGACACACTGCACCCAGCGATAAGTTAAATATTGCGGGAGTGGGTATCGGCGGAATGGGTCACGGGAATATAAAAAACCTTAAATCTGAAAACATCGTCGGTTTATGTGATGTTGACTGGAAGTATTCCGAAAAGACATTTAATGAATTTCCAAATGCCAAGAAGTACAAGGACTGGAGAGTTATGTACGATGAACTTGGGAAATCTATTGATGGAGTTGTGATCGCAACAGCCGACCACACTCATGCAATTATTGCTGCCAATGCCATTACGATGGGCAAGCATGTCTATTGCCAGAAACCTCTTACTCACACGGTTTATGAATCTCGATTGCTTACCAAACTTGCAGCCAAACATCAGGTTGCAACACAGATGGGTAATCAGGGTTCTTCTCAGGAAGGTGTAAACCTTACCTGCGAATGGATAGCCAATGGCGAGATCGGTGAAATCACTAAAGTTGAGGCATTTACTGACCGCCCTATCTGGCCGCAGGGTCTGAATACCCCTAAAAATGGTCAGTGGGTTCCTGAAACATTGGATTGGGATCTTTTTATCGGTCCTGCTAAAAAACGGATGTACAATGAGATTTATCACCCATGGAACTGGCGCGGTTGGTGGGATTTCGGTACAGGTGCATTAGGCGATATGGCATGCCATATTCTCCATCCTGTATTTACCGGTCTTAAATTAGGCTATCCGATTCATGCACAGGGAAATTCAACCATGCTTCTGACAGACTGTGCACCTACAGCACAATCTGTTTGCCTTACTTTTCCTGAAAGGGCAAAACCTAAAGACTTTAAGATTAAACTTCCAAAAGTTGAGGTGTACTGGTACGACGGTGGGATCAAACCGATGCTTCCTGAGGGTTGGCCTGAAGGCAGAGATGCAAATGATTCAGGTGGTGGAGTTATTTTCCACGGAACAAAAGATAAGTTAATCTGCGGCTGTTATGGTGTAAATCCATGGCTATTGTCCGGTCGGAAACCGGAGGCTCCTAAATTCCGTCGTCGTGTTGAACTTTCACACGAATTGGACTGGGTTCGCGCTGCCAAAGAATCGCCTGCAACACGCGTGAAAACTGCCTCTGATTTTAGCGAGGCAGGTCCTTTTAACGAAATGGTTGTTATGGGAGTCTTGGCCGTTCGGCTTCAATCTTTGGATAAGGTCCTTAATTGGGATGGCCCAAAAATGGAATTCACAAATCTTAACGATACAGAGGTTATCAAGACTGTTCTGGAAGATAAATTCGAAATCCATGATGGTCATCCAACCTTTAATAAAACATATACCGATCCGATTAATGCAAAGGCTTATGCTGCTGAATTAATCAAACATACCTATCGTGCACCATGGTCATTGCCAGAAATGCCCGCATAAGTACCGATCAGTTATAATAAATAAAAAAGGTGGAGTAAAATCCACCTTTTTTATTTATTACACTCGCAAACTATTTCCACTTATTTTTCAGTCTGTTTCTTATTCTCCTTTTTTGCATCGGCTTCATCCTTCAGTTTTTTCAGTGCCTTCCGTTCATCTTCCTTCTTTTTGATTATTGAATCGTCAGATATTATTGCTTTTACCCTGACCTCTTTACGTGATCCACCATCATCGTGTTTCTTCCGGACAATTGTGATCTTTTCAAGCCCATTTCCAATATCCTTCTTTTCGTACGAAACTACAGATTCGTCTTTGGTATCAAAAGCGAATGGATCACCACCAAAACCGTGATGAAACATCATTGGAGCATGAGGCGGCATTGGCGGTGGAGGTGGAGCCATTTCGTCTTCGTCATTTTCTTCTTCGTTCGGTTCATTTCCAAACGTTCTGAGACAGAACATTTTGTGTGCGTTGCACATTTTTCCGGAATCGCCATTTTGAATTACAATATCGAATTGTTCATCCCCCTGATCATTTCCCATCCCTTTGTGGTGAAATTTCATCGCCTTGTCACTCCTGAAAATCATTCGGTTCCCCTTGTGATGCCCCATTCCTGCGCAATCCAGATTACTAAGCATCGAATCGACTTTTTCGTTAATGTTTTTTTCATCCGGGAGGTTAAACGTTGTGTCGATCTTTGTCGTTTTCCCGTCAACGTTAACCATTACCTTTATCCGTTGCTCCTTTTTCTGCGGATCATTTCCTGCCAGTTGGGCATCTTCGGTTGGGCCAAAAGTAAAAGAGGAGGCCAAAAACAATAATCCGACTAAACCCAGGGAAAATACCACCGTGTTTCGAAGATTTAATACTCGTCTCATGTGAATCAATTTTTAAGGTGAACTAAATTATTTCCATTTAATGATTCAAAAGTAGTTTGTTTAGGAATTGGTTGCAGTTAAGGTTCTGCAAAAAAGTGTTAAGGGAAAGTTAAAGTTGAAAACCGGGTTAAATTATTGTCTAATTTTGAATTATGAACAAACGGACAATTACAGGACTTGTGATTCTGATGGGAATTTCGCTGCTTGGGATTATAGCAGTTCAATTCTACTGGTTTAATAATTCGGTCAAAGTAAAAAATGAGCTTTTCGACCGATCGGTAAATGAAGCGATGAACAAGGCTGTGCATCGACTGGAGACTGGTCATGATCTTAAAATCATTCGAAATTTTGAAACGCAGGATTCCACCAGATGGGATAGTGAGGCTCCGTTCCCACCCCCTCCGCCACCCGTGCAGGAGCTGGAGGAGATGCAGGTGATGGTTAAAAAGGACTCCATAAACGGAAGAATAACGGTGATTACTTCGAAATCGGGTAAGCATAACCGGAGAGGCAATTTATTTCATCTGAATGCCTATCTACGCGATTTAAAAAATCAGAAAAGAAATGGCAAACAGGCTATTGTTATAAACACGGATACCCTAATTGGAAATATTGATTCGATCTCAAACACCGAATTTCGAAAGAGCAGCGGGCAAATCGGAAGAAAAATTGAACAACTTAACAAATTGTCGCAGCAGATTGCTATCGAATACAGAGGATGGGAGACCGGCAGACATATTGATGAAAGTCAATTGAAAAAACTGCTTTCAGAGGAGTTAATTAACCGTGCCATTCCCATTCCATTTAATTATTCCATTACGCCCGAAGACAGTCTGAAAGGGGGAGAACTTCAGGATAGGGATAATGCAAAATGGTATAAGGTGAATCTTTTTCCGAACGATATTTTCCGAAAAAATCTTTTGCTGGCCATCTCATTCCCTGATCGAAATCTTTTTATAGGGCGATCAACTGCCATGTTATTAGGACTTTCTGCAATATTCTCACTCGTTATTTTCATAACCTTTGCCTTGAGTATATTTTTGATTTTGCGGCAGAAGAAAATTTCTGAGATGAAGTCTGATTTCATTAATAATATGACCCATGAATTTAAGACTCCAATCGCTACAATTTCGATAGCTGCCGATTCTATCCTTGACGGGAAGGTGATCAGTGACAACGAGCGGGTCAGGTTTTTTACCGGTATGATAAAAAAGGAGAACCACCGGATGAACGAACAGGTTGAACGGATTCTTCAGATTGCCCGGCTTGACCGGAAAGAGTTTGAATTTAACTTTCAAAGCGTCGATATACACGAGCTGATTGAAGAGGCTATTGCGGGGATTTCCCTTCAGGTTGGTAAAAAAGGTGGTAAGATTATAACCAGACTTGAAGCGTCCAATCCGGTAGTTAACACTGACCCGATCCACTTCATTAATCTGGTTTATAATCTATTGGATAATGCAAACAAATATTCTCCGGATGAGCCTTTAATTACAGTAATCACTGCCAATACCCCAAGGGGGGTTACTTTGGTTGTTGAAGATCATGGTATTGGTATGTCAAAGGCTGTCGTTTCGAAAATTTTTGATAAATTCTATCGCCTTCCCTCCGGAAACGTTCATACTGTTAAAGGATTTGGCCTCGGATTAAGTTATGTAAAAGCGATCCTTGAAATCAATGGTGGTACTATTAAGGTATTGAGCGAACCAGGCAAAGGGAGCCGGTTTGTTGTTTTTATCCCATTTATACTAAACAGACGATGAGCCCCAGAAAATCACTTTTTTTTGTTGAGGACGATCTCAGCTTTGGAGCCGTTTTGAAATCTTATCTTGAGATCTGCAATTTTTCGGTTACCTGGATTGATGATGGGAAACATGCTTTTAGCGCCTTTCAGGCTGGAAATTTTGACCTTTGTTTACTCGATGTTATGCTTCCCCATGTGGACGGCTTTACTATCGGACGCGATATCCGCGCTGTCGATCCCAAGATCCCAATGATTTATCTGACTGCCAAATCGTTAAAGGAGGACATTATTAATGGCTATCGTATTGGCGCCGATGATTACATTGTCAAACCATTCGATACAGAGGTGTTGCTCTATAAAATTGCAGTTGTTCTTAAAAGAACGGATAATTCGGAGAGTACAGATGACCATATGATTTTAATTGGCAAATATGTTTTCGATCCTGTACTTCGTGAAATAAAGCTGGGTGACATAAAACAATTGCTTAGTCCGAAGGAATCAGCGTTACTTAAATTGCTTTGTGAATACAAAAATGAATTGCTTGCCCGTGAAATTGCCCTAAAAAGAATTTGGGGAGATGATGGCTATTTTACGACCCGCAGCATGGATGTTTTTATTACAAAGCTTCGAAAATACCTTAGGGATGATCCCTCGATAGAGATTCGTAATATCCATGGGAGCGGATATATTATGAGTCATAACAACAGATAATCAGATCAGGCAACTGCTTCAGGCGCTTAAAAATAACGGCTTTATTTGAATTGAAGAGGGAACTTTTCGCATTAATTTTGCGTAATTTAGTATTCATTTTTGTACCTGTGTCAATTTGTAATTTTTGATCCGGTTCTCCGGACTAATTATCGAACAATATGGAAACACTTGAAGGTGAAGTATTAAAGGAGGTGATAGCCGATTGTGCAAAAGATAACGGATGGGCCAATCTTGCAGAAGTGGGAATTTTGCTTCGCAACAAAAATATTTCATACGGTAAACTGTCAAAATTTGTGAGTAAGTTTCCTGAAATTATTGAAACGAGGGTTGACGAATCGAAGCAGCCTCCCGTCGCCTATGCCCGATTGATAGAAATTCCGCCTGATATTCCTTGAAAGGGATGATACCTTTGGCTTGTATCCTGATGATCTTATGGCTTTACTGCGGGTCCTGAATTGGTACACACCGATTAATATGGTACTAACCGCGATTTTCTAAAGCGGAAATGTTACTTTTGTCGCTCATTAATCCGGAGATAGCTTATCATTTGATGGAAACCCGTAAATTTGATTTTATTGTTGTTGGCAGCGGTCTTGCCGGCTTGCTTGCTGCATATCATGCGGCAGATTATGGCACTGTTGCACTTATTTCGAAATCTGAGCTTGATATCAGTAACTCTTATCATGCACAGGGTGGGATTGCTGCGGCTATTGGAGATGATGATCATCCGGATATCCATTTTGAGGATACCCTTGTTGCCGGCCGTAACCTTTGCGACCAAGATGCGGTTTACCTTCTTGTCAGGGAAGGGCTTGACAGGGTGAGAGAACTGATCTCACGTGGCATGGAGTTTGATACCGATGCCGATGGTCAGCTTATTCTTGGACTTGAAGGGGGGCATTCCAAGCGGAGAATACTTCATGCCGATGGCGATGCAACCGGAAAGATGATGACAAGTTTCATGTTAAGAAAAGTACTGGACAGACCCGAAATATCAACTTTTGAGTATTGTGCAGCTTTGAAAATAATTATCGAAGACGGTGTATGTAAAGGGATACAAACCCTTCAATATACAGATGGTGCTAATATAATATTTCTGGGTAAGGCGACTATTTTGGCAACGGGAGGCCTTTCACGTCTCTATTCCCGATCAACCAATCCATATACTGCTACAGGCGACGGAATTGCCCTGGCTTGGCAAGCGGGAGCGCAACTTGCCGACATGGAATTTATTCAGTTTCATCCTACCGCATTGTCAATTACAGGTGAAGATGCATACCTGATCAGTGAGGCAGTTCGAGGAGAGGGGGCACACCTTATTGATTCGAATGGGATTCGTTTTATGCCGGGGATCCATCCTTTAGCTGAATTAGCTCCCCGTGATGTCGTCGCTTCTGCCATTTTCAAGCGAATGCAGGAAACGGGAACGAATGTTTTTCTAAGTCTAAAACACCTTAGTAATCCATCACTTGCCGAACGGTTTCACTCTATAGATGCCTACCTCCAGTCATACGGAATTAATTTGCTTGAGGACCTGATCCCGATCGCCCCGGCAGCTCATTATATGGTGGGTGGCATCCGGACGGATGTTTGGGGCCAAACAAGTATTGAAGCCCTTTTTGCCTGTGGCGAGGTTGCTGCAACCGGCGTAATGGGTGCAAACCGGCTTGCCAGTAATTCGTTACTTGAATGTCTGGTCTTTGGGAAAAGAGCAGTGGAAAAAGCACGCGTGAGGGTAAATAATGCCCCCTTAATTTCTCCACCGCAAGCTGTTTACCTAAATGCAGATACGGATCAGGAATACCTCTCGATAAAAAATGAACTAGCCAATATCATGAGCGATCAGGTTGGGATTGTTCGCGACAAGGCGGGGTTGGAGACGGCCCTGGCCCGGATTGAATCGATTGCCGCACAATTTAATAATACGGGTTCGGATTATAATTTTCACAAAATCGTCAATCTGACCGATATCTGCAGGGTTATCACCCTTTCTGCACTCGAGCGTAAGGAGAGCCGCGGAGGGCATGTCCGTACCGATTATCCGGGCGAAAAAGAGGAGCAGTTACACCATATTTTACAGGAAAAAGGTAAAGCAATACATTATGAAGCGGTCAGAACAACTTAAAAACGGATTTAACTTTGACGCGATAAAGCCTGTTATCGATTATGCATTTAATGAAGATATTGGAAGCGGAGATATAACCACCAATTCGTTGATCCCTGTTGGTCTCCAGGCGCGTGCCACGATGGTGGCCAAATCTTCGGGTATCCTTGCAGGTCTTTCGGTTGCCGAATATATCTTCCGATCTCTAAGCCCTGATATTTTATGGAATCCGTTTTTTTCAGATGGTGACAAAATTTCAAAAGGCGAGATTATCCTCGAAATCTCGGGATCTTACAGAGCCTTGCTTACCGGTGAGCGGCTGGCATTAAATTTCATGCAGCGAATGAGCGGAATCGCAACAATGACAAGCCATTGCGTGTGTGAGTTGGAAGGTTTTCACACTCAGATTCTGGATACACGTAAAACAGTGCCAGGTTTACGCCTGCTCGATAAATACGCTGTTCTGATGGGAGGGGGGAGCAACCACCGCATTGGCCTTTACGATATGGTACTGATAAAAGATAATCACATTAAAATTGCCGGGGGAATAACCAATGCAGTAACCCAAATCAGGAAAAATTTACCAGATACGATTAAACTTGAAGTTGAAGTGACGAACCTCGACGAGGTCAATGAGGCTTTGACTGCCGGCGCCGACATTATTATGCTCGACAATATGACCCTTCAGACAATGAAAGAGAGTGTTAAGCGGATTGACGGACGTGCAAAAGTTGAAGCTTCAGGGAATATGACCATTGATCGGCTTAAAGAGGTCGCGGCAACTGGTGTTGACTTTATTTCAATCGGAGCACTGACACATTCCGTTACTGCCTTTGATATTAGTATGAACATAACAACCTGATTTATTGAATTTAGTTATTGACATTGGAAATAGTCAGACCAAAGTAGCGCTTTTTGATGCGGGGGAGATTGTCCAAACATTTTTAATGAAATTGTTTGACGGTGATCAGTTGCGCAATATAAAGCAGACCTATCCAACGATAACTAATGCGATACTTTCCACTGTTGGCACGATTGAACCCAACATGCCGGAAATATTAAAAGAAGAATTTGAGTTTTTTCTTGGATTTAATCATCTAACTCCGGTTCCTATTGAGAACCTTTATGAATCAAAAACTACGTTGGGATTAGACAGGCTTGCTGCTGCGGTAGGCGCTGTTGCATTATTCCCTGGCAGGGAACTTCTTGTTATCGATGCGGGTAGTGCAATAACCTTTGATTTGATTGATAGAAACAACCGGTTTTTGGGAGGTAATATTTCACCTGGCCTTGCCATGAGATTCAAGGCGTTGCACACGTTTACTTCTAAATTGCCTGAGATCGTCGCCGGTGATCACTATCCGGAGTTTGGAACGACAACTGAAGAGGCAATCAGATCAGGCGTTCAGCTCGGAATGATTTACGAAATCGATGGCGTGATTGATCAAATCAGACACAAGTGGCCTGAATGCAAGGTTATACTTACAGGTGGTGACAGCCATTTTTTTGATAAAAAATTAAAAAATACGATCTTTGTAAAATTCGGGTTAACCCTGATCGGGCTAAACCGAATATTGGAATTTAATGTAATTAATAAATAGTCGTCCATGAAAAGGTTGACCTTATGAAAATACGAAAATCTTTTATTGGTGTTTTTTCTGAGATAAAACTGCGTTCAGCAAAAATTGTCCGCTTTATCTCGCTATTAACCTGGAGTGTGATCTTTTTTTCGTGCAGTTCGAAAGTCTCTTCAGACATCCCCAAGGATCTTTTCACCAATAAATTAATACCTTCGGTTGAAGCTTTTAATTTTCAGACTTTTTATACAGACTCAGGGGTTGTGCGCTATTTCCTGAAAACTCCACGCCTGCTGATTTTTGACCAGGAAAAATCACCTTATAAGGAATTTCCCGAAGGATTTCACCTGCAACAATTTGATATTCACAAGAAAATTATTTCTGAGCTATCAGCCAATTACGGTAAAAACTTTGAGTTGGAGCAAAAATGGCTTGCTACCGGGAACGTGGTAATGGTGAATAACAAAGGCGATACCCTGCGCACAGAAGAATTAATATACCTAATCAAGGAGGATAAGATCTATTCCGAAAAATTTGTCAATATCAAAAAAGGGGATCAGGATATTACCGGTTCGGGAGGATTTGAATCGGATTCGCAAATGAAGAAGTGGGCTTTCAAAAACACGAAAGGACATATTTACGTCCAGGAGCAATAAATTACGAAGGTCCGTTATTTAAAAGCTGAATTTTACTATCTTCGCACTCTCATAATTAACAGACAAATAATTATAAAGTAACCAAATATCGATGGCAACATTACAGAAAATCAGGAACCGTGCCGGAATTGCGATTGCAATATTTATTGGAATGGCGCTCGCAGCTTTTATTCTAGGCGATTTGTTCAAATCATCAAGTTCGATTATGCGCGGTAAGCAAATGGAATTGGCTGAAATTGACGGGAAAAGTGTAACCTATCCCGAATTTCAGGCAAAAGTTGAGGAGCTCTCTGAAATTTACAAGATGAATTCCGGAAAAACTACCTTGGATCAGAAAGTTACCGAGCAGATTAAGGAACAAACCTGGCAAAGTATGGTGAGAAACCTCACTATGAAAGATATCTATGAAAACCTGGGAATCGGAGTTAGTTCTACCGAACTTTTTGACCTGGTTCAGGGAAAGAATCCACATGCCATCATTCAGAATATTTTCCGTGATCAAAATACTGGAACCATTAACCGTGGCGCGTTGATTCAGTTTCTGAAATATCAACAGACCAATGCTGGTAGTAAAGAACATAACTATTGGTTGTTTGTTGAAAACCAGATTATTGAAGAACGCTCATTCTCAAAATATAACAATCTCCTGGCAAAAGGAATCTACATTACTTCCGATGAATCCAGGAGTGACCTGAAAGGTCGGAATCATAAAGCGAATATTCAGGTTGCGACAAAATTGTTTAGCTCTGTTTCTGACGAAAGCGTAAAGGCTACTGAATCAGAACTTAAAGCATACTACGATAACCATCAGGATAAATTCAAACAGGAAAATAACCGGAATATTGAATATGTTTCGTTTCCTGTTGTAGCTTCCAAGGCCGATGAGGATAAACTGATTAAGTGGACAAATGATATCAAAGCTGAATTTTCAACTGTTGAAGATCCTGCTAATTTTGTAAATATCAATTCAGATGTTCCATTCGATCCATCTTTTTTCAAGAAAGGTGAACTAGCACCCGAGATTGGTAATTTTGCTTTTTCCGGAAAGGTTGGCGATATTTATGGTCCGTATAAGGATAATAAAAGCTGGAAACTTGCTAAAATTCAGCGATTTGAAGAACTTCCCGATTCAGTTCAGGCCCGTCATATTCTGATCAAGGTCAACTCGGCTCCCGAGTTAACCAAGGCTACCGCAACTATTGACAGTATTAAGAACCTGATTGTTGTTAAAGGTCAAAAATTTGAAGATATTGCCCGTACAAAGTCTCAGGATAAGGGTTCAGCAATTGCGGGTGGAAACTTAGGTTGGATCCGCCGCGGAGCGATGGTAAAACCTTTTGAAGAGGCTGTATTCTTTGGAAAACTTAACGATCTTCAGGTAATTAAGACACAGTTTGGAATTCATCTTGTACAGGTCACCGGTCGCGGTAAAACATTACCAAACGTCCAGCTGGCTATTATTGATCGCGTAATTGAACCAAGTAGTCAGACTTATCAGGCGACCTATACACAGGCTTCCAAATTTGCTAGTTCAAACCAGGATCTTAAGAAATTCTCTGATGCAATAGTTGCACAGGGATTGAATAAAAAATCAGCCAATGTGCGTGAAAACGACAAGGATGTTCCAGGTTTGGAGAACTCACGTTTACTGATTCGTGCGGCATATAAGGCTAAAACAGGATCTATCATTGCAAGCACAGAGGGGACTCCGATATTTGAACTTGGTAATCAGTTTGTGATTGCATTTTTAACAGGAGAACAGGAAAAGGGTGTTGCATCGCTGAATACTGTCAAAGCCCGTGTTGAAATTGAAGTACGGAAAGAGAAAAAAGCTCAGCAGCTTATCGAAAAGATGAGTGGAAAATCTGATCTCAATCAATTAGTTTCTGGTGTTGGAGCAACTCTGAGCGATGCTAAAGATATTAGTTTCGAGACTTATTCTATTCCGGGTGTGGGCTTTGAACCTGCAGTTGCAGGTGGGTGCCCTATCACCGGCCCACAGGCCAAATGAAGTCGGACTCCCTAGGCATTCGTGTTGGCTCAAGAATGCCGCGAGTTCACGCACAAGGTCGAGCTTGATAATTTTACCAAACAGCTTGGTTTAAGTCATTCATCTTTCGTCGCCGAGACCGACAACCCTCGCAAATTAAAGTTGGTGTTTGCTCGATGTGGCGGTTCGGCCGTCGACCGCCAAGCCGACTCGTCTGCATGCGTCGTGGCTCAGGTCGATTTGATGCGCAGCTCCTTCAGCTGGCCGGCATCGACCAAGCTGGGAGCGTTGGTCATGGGATCAATCCCCGACGACGTTTTGGGAAAAGCGATGACCTCGCGGATCGAATCCTGCTGGGTAAGGATCATGACCAACCGGTCCAGACCGGGAGCGATTCCGCCATGGGGCGGGGGTCCGTACTGAAATGCGTCCAAAAGAAAGCCGAAACGGTTGCGGGCCTCCTCCGGCGGAAAGCCGACTGTAGTGAAGACCCTCTGTTGAATGGCCGGATCATGGATTCGGATCGAACCCGAGGCCAGCTCGAACCCGTTGCAGACCAAATCGTACAAGTCGCCCTTCACCGGACCTGGATCGGTGTCGAAGGTGTCGAGGATGTCGAGCTTGGTCAGCGCCACCTCAGAGAGCGAGTTGAGGCGGACGGCCTGGCGGGCCATCACGGCGTCGAACCATCCACAGCGGCGCATCCGCCCAGTGTTGGTGCCGAACTCGTGGCCTCGTTCGACGAGCAGCGACGCGAGGTCATCGAAGACCTCGGTCGGGAACGGTCCTGCGCCGACGCGGGTCACGTACGCCTTGGCGATGCCGACGATCGAGGTGAGGTCCCTCGGACCGAGCCCCGACCCGGTGCAGGCGCCACCGGCGACCGGGTTCGAGCTGGTCACGAACGGATAGGTGCCGTGGTCGAGGTCGAGGAACGTCGCCTGCGCGCCTTCGAGCAGGATCCGCTTGTCGGCAGCCAACGAGTCGTGGAGGAAGCCCACCGTGTCCCCCACCATCGGGGCGACGCGAGGTGCGAGCTGCCCGAGGTAGAACTCGCAGATGTCGTCGGCGGAGAACCCGAGGCGGTTGTAGACCTTGGCCAGGAGTGCGTTCTTCTCCTTGAGCACGACCTCGAGCTTCTGGCGGAAGATCTTCTCGTCGAGCAGGTCCTGGACCCGAAGCCCGACGCGCGTCGCCTTGTCGGCGTAGGTGGGGCCGATGCCTCGCTTCGTCGTTCCGAGTGCCGCCTTGCCGAGGTAGCGCTCGGTCACCCGATCGAGCTCACGGTGATACGGCATGATCAGGTGCGCATTGCCCGAGACGAGCAGCTTGGATGTGTCGACGCCCTTGCCCTCGAGCATGTCGATCTCTTCCAAGAGGACCGAGGGGTCGACGACGACCCCGTTGCCGATCACCGGCGTGACGGTCGGATAGAGGATTCCGCTCGGGATCAGCTGCAGAGCGAACGCCTCACCATCGACGACGATCCGGTGACCCGCATTGTGGCCACCTTGGTAGCGCACGACGACGTCCATCTCCTTGGCGAGGAGATCCGTCAGCTTGCCCTTGCCCTCGTCGCCCCACTGGGTCCCGACCACCACGGTTGCCGGCACGTGAAGCTCCTTGCTCGAAGAGTCCGGATTGACACCTCATGCTACCCCCGACGCCAGAGGCTGCCTCAGGCTCCTGCGTCAATAGGGCGGCTGGAGGTCGCCAAACATCGGAAAGTGGCGGACGTTCTTCGTCACGAGCGTCGCGTCGATCTC
>Ga0118677_10009140_pt1 | contig 15607 bp, 16 predicted proteins | sample AliMusrvi5mmetaG_FD_86154 | JGI IMG/M metagenome (GOLD analysis project Ga0118677, IMG submission 86154)
TCGTAGTCCAGCACCGACGGGTCTTCGACTGCATCACGCGCGTTGTTGCTGGGATGGATGCTGACCGGGTGGTGGTAAGGATCGGTCGCGCGCAGGTAGCGGCCGAGTTCCGTCCAGCCGCGTTTCTGAAGAGCGGCGTCCTGATCCTTGTGGTCGGACAGGTAGTAGGGCATCGAGCCTTCGCCGGCGAGGCACCAGATGACCGGATAGGCGCTCCAGCGAGCGACCAGATTCCGCCAGTGTTTCTTCATGGCGGGCTCGCCATACATGGGCAGATGGTAGCCCCAGCAGCCGACAATGCAGGGAACCAAGCCCTTCTCGACCAGGTACTGAAGGCGCAGGTCAGCCGCATCGAAGTAAGCCGGGTTGATGCGCTGCTTCTCCTTGTCCCAGGGGAAACCCGCTTCATTGGCCCCGCGCGGGTCGAACTCGGGCATATCTGGATAGAGCCCGGCGACGATTTGGATCACCGTGAAGCCCTTCTGCACGCGGTCGGCGGTCAGCAACTGAAAGTCCTCCGGCCATTTGAGCCGTCCGCAAAGCCCCATCCACCAAGTGTCACCCAGCCAAAAGAAAGGCGTCCCATCGGCGTGCGCGAAATGCCGCTGATCGGCCGCGACGCGCACCGGGCCATGATGATAGAGCGGATTCGCCCCCGTGTAGGCGGTGACTTCCAACTCGCCTTGCTGGCCATGCAGGCGGCTATTATTTGTGTCGCTGCAGATCGTCCGGTAACGGAATCGCCCGGTGGTGTGAGGCGCGTAGCGCACGCGCCAGCTCTGGTCCCCAGCCCAGAAAGCCGGCACGCGTTGCTCTGACTTGTCCGGGGCGGTGATGAGGACGTCCAATTCCATATCATTGAAGGGATCGGCATAAGCCTTTCCCGAGGACAAGGACCATTCCGTCACGCAGTGCGAAATACCCATGCGGACCGGCGGCGCCGCACCGGCGTCGGACTCGGTCGATAGAGCGGACAGGGCCCCCCCAAAGAAGATGAGACTGCACAGCCGGCTCGTAAGTTTCATGGCACCACTCCTGACTGCAAACCCCGGCCAAATCAAGCCTGAATGTCCGCGCGCCATTTCGGTTCCGGATTCGCCCGGCTAGCGAGTGAGGCTACTGCGTGATGACGCGGAAGAACCTGGCGTTGGCCGCTCCTGAGGTGTTGGTGAAGGTGAAGGACCCGGTACCGGCAGTGTTGGTCTGCTCTGGTGTCCACTGGCTCAGTGGTTTCCCGGCATTCGTGGAGCTGACTAGTGCAAAGGGACGGCTGACTGGACCTGTGCCGCTGATGGTGAGCGGGTTGCCGTAGAGGATCGCCGTGATCCTGGCCGGCGTCGCTGCGCCGGTGGCAATATTCTCAAAGCGTACCTCATCCATGTACCATCGGTTAGAGGCGCCAGAAGCGTAAGTGAAGGTGATGATAGGCGCCGTCGAGGTATTGTTGATGATGGCGACGGGCGTCCAGATGTTGAGCGAAGCCTCTCGCTGAAAAGCGGTGGTGTCAATTTCCGTTCTAGGAACTTGGTTGGTATCAGCGAGGGTGCAGCCGCTAGTGGCGACGATCTTGATGTGGATGTCGGTGGAGCAGTTGTTAGTAGCGCCCTGAGATACATAGAGTCTATACACCCCAGTGCTGGTGCCGAGGATGGGCTTGATGGCCCAGGCGGCGTTGGTGCCACTGCCGTAATAGGTTTTGGTCCTGGCCGCCCCAGAGGGCACTGCTGATGAAACGGTTCCGTAGGAGCCTATGGTATCGAAGCCGTAGGGACAAGAAAATGCACAACTGTTCAGGCTGTCACCGACGTAGCTGGTGACGATGACATCTTCGGCTTGGAGCGATGTGGTAACGAACGAGATAAGGGCCAGCACCGAGATGAACAGCCCGATGATGGAGGGAGACTTGGAATGTTTCATGAATAGTATAGTTGGTTGCAATACGTTCTTGTTAACTGTGGAAAAACAATTACGACCCAGACGATTGTGATCTTGATAAAAGCCAGCCGGCTGTCAACGGAATTGTTTTGCGTTGTTTTGCGTTCAGGCAAGCAAGGGTATCAGTTAGTGCTTTCTTTCTGCGAGCGGCGGGCTGATGATTCGGCTCGCGGATCAACATCTCAGTTACCATGATCAATCAACAGCTTTGTCCATTCTGCAGTACCCCGGCCATGATCGGTTGTGAGCACTTGGCGGTAGCGGCTGAAGGTCGTTATTTTGTTCGGCGTTGCGTTGAGTTGTGCCAGGGCGAAAAGCAGTGGGGCCTGTTACGTCAGAGCCGCCACCAACGTGGGCTGGCCAGCGGGGAATGGTCGCCGGAACGGGAAGATTATACCTGGCTGGAAACGGCCTTCTGCGACGAGTTCCTCAAACGGCTCCGGTGGTTCGGGGGCATGGAATACGAGTGGCGGTCCGGGCCAAAGGGGGCGCAAACCGGGTTCTGGGTGCTGCTGTGGTCGAAAGACCCGCAGCGGCTCTGGTGGGAGTTGCTCGATGAGTTCGAACGGCAGGCCCGGGACGGGCGGTCGAGGGTAGTGGGAAGTCCGAAGGCCGAAGTTCGAAGGCCGAAAGCTGAGCCGCGGAGTCAGAGCTCGCTGCGGCTCTGAAGGACAGGATTGCGGCAAGGGCAAGCGGACCGTTAGACTCGGTTAATGATTCGCAACGTCATCTTCGAGTGGTCGGGCACGCTGGTGGACGACCTGCCGGCGGTCTGGGAGGCGACCAACTACGTGCTGGCGCAGGCCCAGCGGCCGGAGATGACCCTGGAGCAATTCCGGGCGGAGTTCTGCCTCCCCTTTACCGTCTTCTACGACCGCCACACCCCGCAGGTGCCGCTGCCGCAACTGGAGGGCTGGTTTCATAGCCGGTTTCGCCAGGTGCAGGGTTCGGTGTGCGAGCTGCCCCACGCGCGCGATTTCCTCGAGTTCTGCCGGGCGAGCAAACTGCGCATGTTCGTGCTCAGTACGGTTCATCGGGATCACTTCGCCGTCCAGTCGGCCGCTACGGGTTTCGGTCCTTACCTCGAGAAGCTGTACGTAAGCGTCATGGATAAGCGCCAGAAGATCCACGAGCTACTGGAAGAGAACGGCCTGGTGCCGGAGGAGACGCTGTTTATCGGCGACATGCAGCACGACATCGAGACGGCGCGGCACGGCGGCATTCATTCGTGCGCCGTGCTCACCGGCTATAACACCCTGGAGCAACTGCGTGTAGCGGAGCCGGACCTGATCGTGGAGCACCTGCGGGAGCTGCGCGAGGTGCTGGAGCAGAACCAGTTTCACCTGAAACCGCAGTCGAAACGATGCGAGGCCAGCCATCCGCCCATCTCGACCGTGGGTGCCCTGATTTACAACGCGGCGGGCGAGGTGCTGATGGTCCGCACGCACAAATGGTCGAATCTTTGGGGCATCCCCGGCGGCAAGATCAAATGGGGCGAGACGGCGGTCGCAGCATTGCGCCGCGAGATTGAGGAGGAAACTGGCCTCGCGGTGACGGACATCGAATTTGTGCTGGTGCAGGACTGCATTCATTCGAAAGAATTTTATCGCGATGCGCACTTTGTTCTGTTGAACTATACGTGCCGCTGCGCGGGTCAGCCGGTGGTGAAGCTGAACGATGAGGCGCGCGAGTTTCGCTGGGTAACGGGGGCACAGGCCTTGGAATTGCCGCTCAATCAGCCCACGCGCAAGCTGCTGCTGACGGCAGCGGAGCGGCGACCGTAAGGAAGAGAGCATGTCTAAGATTACAATCGTTGATTTGGAAGTGTTTTATTGTGTTGGGGTTACGGATGAAGAGCGGGCCCAGCCGCAGCGGCTGCTCCTGACCGTGGATATGAGTCTGGACTTTTCATCCGCCTCGGTCAGTGACCGTATCGAGCGGACGATAAACTACCAGAGGCTGGCCGATGAATTGCTGAGTTTCGGCGAGGGGCGAAGCTGGAAGCTGTTGGAGAAACTGGTGGCCAAGATCGCAGAAAGGGTCATGCTCGAATATCACCCTGACTCGGTCCTGGTGGAGGCAAAGAAGTTTTCGATCCCGCAGGCGCGCTTCGTCTCGGTGAGCACCGGCCAGACCAAGCCAACGCGGTAGGTCGGCCAATAGGGCGAACCCTCACCCGGGGACGCCGGTGATGTAGGTTTGCAACTGGCTGATGGCGCTTTGCTGGGCGGAGATAATCCAGTTCACCAGGTCCCCAATGGAGACGATGCCGGCAATCCTATCTCCGTCCAGCACCGGCAGGTGGCGGAAGTGATGGTCGGTCATCAGCCGCATGCATTCCTCCACGGTGTGGGAGGGGGTGACAAGAATGAGGTGGCTCGAAAGAATCTCCTTAACCGCCGTGGTCTTCGACGCCTTTCCCTTGAGCATGACTTTGCGGGTGTAATCGCGTTCCGAAATGATGCCGACCAGCTTGTCACTTTCCGTCACCAGGAGCGCCCCGATGTTCTTGTCCGCCATCATCTGGATGGCCTCGAAGACGGTGGCGTCCGGGGAAATAGTCCAGGCAGTGGTACCTTTGTGGTTGAGGATTTCGCTGATCGTGGCGTTTGGGTTCATGGTGATTGAAGCTTATCACCCCTAGGAGCAAACCGCATCAAGTTTTTTTCCCGCGCCAGGGCTCAGAACAGCGAGGGCGAGCGTTCCCGCGAGCCCTGATTTTCAATGAATCTGGAGGAGCTTGGGCTCGCGAGGACGCTCGCCCTCCCTGCGACGGGCAGTCGCTCTTGACGGCATCTGCACTTGCGCTAACGGTCCAGTTGCGCCAGATTAACCGGAAAGCAACCTGGAAGTCTATGTCACTAGAATTAGAACTGCAGCAGTACCTCAAGGAAATCAAGCTCAAGGACGGTTCCAAGTGCAGCTTGCGTCCGTTGCGGAAGGATGATGAGAAGAACTTCCACGAGTTCTTCCTGGCTGTGCCTGAACCCGAGCGGATGTTTATCAAACACCGCGTCACTGAGCCGCAAACCATCCGGGATTGGTGCAAGAATATCGACTTGGGGCGCAACCTGCCGCTGCTGGCATTGATGGACGGGCAGATTGTCGGGGTCGCTACTTTGCATCAGCAACTCGGCGGCTGGAAGCGGCACATTGGGCGGGTCAGCGTGCTGGTGCATCCGAAGTATCGCGGGCGTGGCCTGGCGCGGGCGCTGGTCTCGGAGATCGTCAGCATTGCGCGTGAATCAGGACTGGAGAAGGTCGAAGCGGAGTTCATTGGCGAGCAAGAGGCTGCTATCAAGATGTTCGCTCTGCTGGGATTCAGCAACCTGGTCCGGCTGGAGGGTTACGTTAAGGACATGCAGGCCATCGACCATGATTACGTCCTGATGGGCCTGCAATTGAAAACCGACGAGGAATACGCAGGCGTGGGATGACCGCAGATGGCGCCGGAGATCTGTCCCAACTGCGGCGCGGAAGTGCCGCCAAAAGCCAGGGCTTGCCCGGAGTGCGGGGCCGATGAGCAGACCGGCTGGTCGGAGGAGGCTCGTGTGGGTGGACTGGATCTCCCAGACGAGAACTTCGACTACAACGATTTCGTCAAGCGCGAGTTTGGCGGCAAGAGCGTGGTGCCCCGCGGTCTCCATTGGTTTTGGTGGGTAGTCGCCTTGGTGGTGGCGGCCCTGCTTCTAACATTCTGGCTGCGATGAAGGGCTCGCTTGCAGGGCAGGGGACCGAAAGTCCCTGACTGATCTTGGTAGATGCGCTGCGGGGAATTGGTGGGTTCTTGATCGTGCGAGGTGCTTACCTCACGCGCATGTGGCCAGTTTGAAGGCTTTTGGAATTGAATCACACGCTGGTTTCGCCTAAACGTAACGAAAACTCAGTTGCCCATGACTACAACTACCCAAACCCGCCCCGCCGAAAGTGCCCCAGCCGTCCAGCGTCTGATGTCCGTTGATGCGTTGCGCGGGTTTGACATGTTCTGGATCGTCGGTGCCGATGCGCTGGTCGAGGCCCTGCACCGCATGACGCAGACCAGGTCCACGACTTTCCTGGCCGACCAGCTCGAACACGCGCAGTGGGAAGGTTTCCATTTCTATGATCTGATCTTCCCGCTCTTCGTCTTTATTATGGGGGTGTCGGTGGTGTTTTCGCTGACGAAGACTATCGAGCGCGCCGGCCGGGCAGAGGCGATGAAGCGGGTGTTCCGAAGAAGCGTCCTGTTGTTCGTGGTTGGCATCTTTTACTCGGGTGGCGTCACCAACTCCTGGCCAGATATTCGGCTTATGGGCGTGCTCAATCGGATTGCGCTGGCTTACTTCTTCGGCGGAGTGCTGTTTTGCTGCTTCAAACCGCGCGCCCTGGTCGCGATCTGCGTGGGCCTCCTGGCGGGTTACTGGGCGCTCATGACGTTCGTGCCGGTTCGCGATATCCAGTTGACGAAGATCAACCTCGCCAGGCTCGCGGAGCAAGCAGGCGACCAGAAGGCCGCGGAGCTGTTCAAAGAGGAACGTAATCCCTCGGCGGCCAAAGACAGCCCGGCCTGGGCGGCAGCGGAGAAGCTGTTCTATGGGACCACGAACCGCGTCACCGGCAAGTTCGACAAGGGCCTGAACCTGGCCAACCACATTGATTTCGAGTATCTGCCGGGCCGCAAGTACGACACATTCTTTGACCCGGAAGGATTGCTGAGCACGATCCCGGCGGTGGCGACCTGCCTGCTTGGCGTGTTCGCAGGGTTGCTCTTGAGAAACCGTTCGCTCCCGGACACGCAGAAGGTGGTCTGGCTGATTGCGTTCGGCATTGGCGCCGTCGCCCTGGGCTGGCTGTGGAATGCTCAGTTCCCCGTCATCAAGAAGATCTGGACCTCGTCGTACGTGCTGGTCGCGGGCGGGTACAGCGCCATCCTGCTCGGGGTCTTCTACCTCATTGTGGATGTGTGGCAGAGCCGCGCCTGGTGCCAGCCGTTCGTGTGGATGGGAATGAACTCGATTACGATCTATCTCGCGGGCAATATTCTTGGCGGCTTTCGCAGGGTGGCGGCTCGGTTGGTCGGCGGCGATGTGAAGCTCTTCTTCGATGACCACTTGGCCAAGGGCTTGGGGGATATGGTCATTTCGATCGTGGGCCTGCTGCTGGCGTTCTGGCTGGTCCACTTCCTCTACAAGCGGAAGATCTTCCTAAGGCTCTGAGTTCGGCGTCGACCGTCGGCTCCAGCCAGCCAACTGACTACGACCAGCAAGCGTGTTGGTCCGGTGTTGCTCCCGTGTTGCTCCATAGGAGTTCCATAGGAGTTCCATAGGATCTCCATAGGACTTCCATAGGAATTGAGGGTTTTCTTCACCCCTTGCCGACTGCGAACCTATTTCCGCATCGGCCCTCTGCTGTGCTTCGCTGTTAGATTGACGCTGGCAGGGTCGCCCAGGTTGCGCTCATTCACCTTAACCAATCTCTGAATGGCGGAAGCAGCTTACCAAGTGGTCATTGACCAACCCCACCGCCTGCATGAGGGCGTAACAGATTGTCGGGCCGACGAATTTGAAGCCGCGCCGGAGTAAATCTTTGCTCATGGCCTCGGATTCAGGCGTTCGGGCCGGGATCTCCTTCAGGGTTTGCCGGGCATTGCGGATGGGTTGGCCACCCACGAAGCGCCAGATGTAGGCGTTGAAGCTGCCGAATTCCTTCTGCACCGCTAGGAATGCCTCGGCGTTACGAATGGCCGCCGCGATCTTGAGCCGATTGCGCACAATGCCTGGGTCGGCAAGCAGATTGGCGACTTTGCGCGCGTCGTAGCGCGCGACCTTCCGGGCGTCGAAGTTGTCGAAGACACGGCGGTAGTTCTGACGCTTGTCCAGAATGGTGGACCAGCTTAGTCCGGCCTGAGCACCTTCCAAGATGAGGAACTCGAAAAGAATCCGGTCGTCGTGCTGTGGGACGCCCCATTCCTGATCGTGGTATTGAATGTCGAGCGGCCGTTTGGCCCAGCCGCAGCGGGGCAGGGGGCTTGGCCGGTTGATTGGGTCCATAGCGGAAGGAAGTTAATCGCAGGCTGGGTGAGGCGCAACTTGACACTTGCGACAGCTATCTCGGAGTATGGGGCGTAATGCAACCAACGTCGGATACCAGGGCACCGGTCAAGCAGGCGGCTGCCACTGTTTCGCAGACCGGCGCTGCGGCTGATCCCATCACCTTCTATCACTGGATCGTCGTCATCTTTGCTTCCTGCGGGTGGTTGTTTGATTGCATGGGGCAGCGCATCTTCGTGCTGTCGCGTGAGCCGGCCTTGAGGGAATTGCTAGGGGCCTCGGCTTCGGACGGGCAGGTGAAGTATTGGGGTGGCATCGCTACCCTGCTGATGATGGTCGGCTGGGCCACCGGGGGAATCCTTTTTGGAATGATGAGCGACCACTTTGGCAGGGTGAAGGCTATGGTTAGCACCCTGCTTGCCTATACCGTATTCTCTGGCATGTCGGGCTTTGCGCGCACCGGGGTGGAGTTTCTTGTCTTCCGCTTCTTGTTCGGCGTGGGGGTGGGCGGCATGTTCGGCGCGGCGACGACCCTGGTGGCCGAAAGCGTGCCGCGCCGGTTTCGCACTGTGGCGCTTGGCTCCTTGCAGGCCGTGTCCTCGTGCGGCAATATGCTGGCCTCCGTGCTTAGCCTGAGCATCATCCCCGGCATGGAGAACTTCTGGGGCCATTACAGCGGCTGGCAGGTGCTGTCCTTTGTGAGCGTCTTTCCCGGCATTCTCGCGGTGCCGATGCTGCTGTTCTTGAAGGAACCCCAGGCGTGGATAAATGCCAAGGCGGAGGCCGCTACTGGCGGGGCCAGCAAGGCCGTTGGCTCGTTCGCCGACCTGTTCCGTCATCCGCGCTGGCGCCGCAGCACTTTTGTCGGCATCTGCCTGGGAGTGGCCGGCATGGTAGGATTGTGGGGGATCGCTTTCTTTTCGCCGGAACTTATCACCACTGCTTTCACGAATCGGCCACTGCAAATCGAAGAGGTCGTCGAGCCGGCGGCACTGTGCGCGGCATTGAAGTCCCCGGCCAACCCGGGTGTCGCCCACCTTAAGGCCAGGCTCTCGCCCGGCGTCGTCCAACAGTTGGGACAGGTGGGCAGCGGCCAGGCGGTTCCGCCGGCGGCTGTCCAGGCTCTCGTTGAGGACCTTAACCGTATTATCCAGCAGGATAATCTTTATGACGAAGCGGCCTTTCGTTCCGTGGAACTCAAGAAGGGCACTAGGAACTTGCTCCAACTGGTGCAGAAGAGCGGCGAGCGGCAGAACATCATCTCGCTCAACCGGCAACTGGTGGAACAACTCTTCCCGGGTAACATTCGCGAGCTGCAGAAGACAATCGACAAGACCCGCAGTCGGGGCACGCTCTACCAGGACGTGGGCTCGCTGCTGGGGATGTTCTCGTTTACCTTCGCAGCGGCGTATTTCAACCGGCGCAGCGCCTTTCTCGGGTCATTCGTCCTCTGTCTCTGCTCGGTATCGTATGTCTTCTACTCCCTGAAGACCGCGACGGACGTTCTCTGGATGCTGCCGATCATGGGGTTCGCCACGCTTTCCTGTTTCGCGGGCTATTCGATCTACTTCCCGGAGATCTTCCCCACCCGTCTGCGCGGCACCGGTGTCGGCTTTTGCTACAACACGGTCCGCTATCTGGCAGCGCCTTTCCCCTTCTTGCTTGGTTGGCTGAGCACGCTGATGCCTTTCCGCACCGTCGGTGTCATTATGTCCTCGATCTACCTGCTCGGTATCGTGGCGTTGATCTGGGCTCCGGAGACGAAGGGTCAGCCTCTGCCGGAAGATTGAGGGCCGATCATCCGGACCAACAAGAACGCCCGTCCCTGAGAAGGACGGGCGTTGAAAGAGAGGGTCGTGATCCGGCTACTTGGTAGCCGCAGCCTTGGCTTCCTTTTCCTCGGTCGGCTTAGGTTCCGCGGCGGTCTTCTCTTGAGTCGGAGCCTCGGGGACAGTGCCCAGGTCCACCCATTCAAGGATAGCTTTCTGAGATGCGTCGCCCTGGCGCTGGTTCATGCGGATGATACGAGTGTATCCGCCCCGGCGCTCTTTTTGCGAAGGGGCGATCTCGTCGAAGAGGATTCCTACCACGTCTTCCTGGTGCAGGCGGGCGGCGGCCAGGCGGCGGTCGTGAAGGGTGCCGCTCTTGCCGAGCGTCACCATCTTCTCGGCCACAGACCGGGCGGCTTTGGCCTTGGCCAGGGAGGTGATGATGCGTTTGTGAATGATCAAGCTGCAGACCATGTTGGCGAGCATCGCATTGCGGTGTTCGCCGGTACGGCCCAGCTTGGCGGTTCGCTTAAGGTGTCGCATAAATATTAACGCAGAGGCTGCTGCTGAGTGTAAATGCCGGGTTAGTGGGCAGGCGGCTCAGCCGGAGCTTGTTCTTTAGTAGCTTCCAGTAGCTCCGTCTCGAAAGTCATGCCCAATGTCAGGCCCAGGCCGAGGAGCTTTTCTTTGATCTCATTGAGCGACTTCTTGCCGAAGTTGCGGTATTTGAGCATCTCCTGCTCGCTCTTCATTGCGAGCTGGCCGACCGTGGTGATGTTCGCGTTGTTCAGGCAATTCGCGGCGCGGACGCTAAGCTCGATCTCGTTGACGCTCATGTTGAGCAGCTTCTTGAGCTTGGTCTTCTCTTCGTCCTGCTTGTCCACCACTTCCTCAAACTCCACCGCGTTCTTGTCGTAGCCGACAAATACGTCGAGATGGTGCTGCAGGATGGCTGATGCCTGGGTGAGGGCGTCGTCAGGGGAAATGCGGCCGTCAGTCCAGACCTCGAGAACCAAGCGGTCATAGTCCGTGCGCTGGCCCACGCGGGCGTTTTCCACGGCATAGCGGACGCGTATCACTGGCGAGAACAGGGAGTCGATGGCTACCACGCCAATCGCCTGATTGGGCTTCTTGTTTTCGTCGCCGGGCAGGAAGCCGCGGCCGGTCTTGACTTCCAGCTCCATCTCGAACTTCTTCTTCTTATCGATGGTGCAGATGTGCTGGGTGGGGTTGACCAACTCCACGTTCTGATTGAGCTGGATGTCGCCGGCGGTGACTGCGCCCTCTTTGTTAACAGAGAGCAAGAGCATCTGAGTATCACGCGAATGCGCCTTGAGCAGGACTTTCTTCAGGTTGAGGACGATGTCCGTGACATCTTCCACCACCCCGTCAATGGTGGCAAACTCGTGCATCGCGCCGTCAATCTTGATGGAGGTGATGGCGGCACCTTCCAAGGAGGAGAGGAGCACGCGGCGGAGTGAGTTTCCGACGGTATGGCCGTAACCGGTCTCAAACGGTTCGGCGATGAACTTGGCGTAGATTCCAGAGGCGGTTGCATCTTCTCTTGTCAACCGCTTGGGCATTTCAAAGCGACCTAGACGTACTGGCATAGTTTCCTTTCAACAATTTCAATCTGACCTCTCTGGCCATTATTCCCAGTGGCCGAAGGAGTCCATATAATTGCTACGGATTAATGGGGCAGGGGAGTGATGCTCCAAGCGTCGAGCGCCTTGGCATCCATCCGTCCGTCCACCAATCCTGGTTTCATTGGTTTAGCGGGAATAAAATTCGACGACAGCTTGTTCGTTGGCAATAGGCTGAATCTCGTCACGGGTAGGGATGCGCATGACGACACCTTTGAGGGCCTCTTTGTCCAACGAGAGCCAATCGGGCACGACGCGGCTGGCGGCACTTTCGAGATTCTTAGTGGCCAACTGGCGCGCGGCATTGGAATTCTTGATCTCAACGCTTTCGTTCACCTTGAGAGCGAACGAAGGAATGTTGACTTTTCGGCCGTTGACCTTTACGTGGCCATGCGCCACCAACTGGCGGGCGGCCGCCCGGGTATTGGCAAAACCCAAGTGGTAAACGACGTTGTCCAGTCGGGTCTCCAGAATCTGCAACATCTGCTCGCCGGTAACGCCACGGCGCCGCAGAGCGCGTTCGTAAACGCCACGGAACTGGCGCTCCATCAATCCGTAATAATAACGGAGCTTCTGTTTCTCGATCAGACCCAAGCCGTAATCGGTGTGTTTGCGCCGTGATTTCGGGCCATGCATGCCAGGGCCGTAATTGCGGCGTTCGAGATACTTTGACGGGCCAAAGATCGGAACACCAAAGCGGCGACTGATGCGAACGCGGGGACCAGTATAGCGAGCCATTTTCTAAATCAGGTAGTTAAACGTTATCGGTTGAGGGTTAGACGCGGCGTTTCTTGCGCGGGCGGCAGCCATTGTGCGGCACAGGAGTCACGTCCTTGATCGTGGTGATTTCCATACCGATCGCCTGAAAGGCGCGGATGGCGGATTCCCGACCGGAACCAGGGCCTTTGACCCGCACTTCGACCTCGCGCATGCCGTGAGACATGGCCTGGCGGGCGGCATCCTGGGCTACCTGCTGGGCGGCGTAGGCTGTGCTCTTGCGCGAGCCTTTGAACCCAACGCGCCCGGCGCTTGACCAGCCAATGACATGACCCTGCGCGTCTGTGATACTGACGATCGTATTGTTGAAGGTCGCCAGAATATTAGCAATACCGCTGACGATGTTCTTCGATCCCTTGGCCTTGACAATCTTTTTGCCGGCAAGATCGTCTGCGAGCAACTCGGCCGCAGTCGGGGCCGCAGTCGCAGCCACGATCGCCGGGCCCTCGGCGGGCTTGGCGGCATCGGCAGCAGGAGCGGCACCTTCGGCTCCCGGAGCAGCAGTCTTCTTCGATGCCTTGGCCGGTGGTGCCTCACCCTCGGGTTTGCCAACGGGTTTGTCAGCGGCACCTTCCGGTTTGCTCGCGGGTTTGCCTTCCTTCTTAGGAGCGGGCTTCTTTTTTGCTTCGTCGGTCATGAGCTAGTTAGAGACGTTGGGAGTTGGTGAAATTAATTGCTGAAGGATCAATGGATGCCGGTCTTGGCGGTTGGGCTGCGAACGACGCCGACGGTCTTGCGCGGGCCCTTGCGGGTGCGGGCGTTGGTCTGGGTGCGCTGTCCGCGAACCGGCAGTCCGCGCAGATGGCGAATGCCGCGATAACACTTGATGCCCTGCAGGCGCTTGAGGTTCATGCCAATCTCGCGGCGGAGATCGCCTTCGATGACGTACTTGCCATCCTGAATGGCGTGGACAATCTGCGAGAGTTGTTGCTCAGTCAGATCCTTGGCCCGGATAGAGGGATCTATCTTTGCCTTGACTAGGACTTCCTTGGCGTTGGTAGGGCCAATGCCGTAGATGTAGCGAAGCGCGATATCGATGCGCTTATTCGGTGGAACTTCCACGCCAATGATACGAGCCATATAATCTTAAATAGGTTAAACAGGTTGTGCGGACGACGAATCAGCCCTGCCGCTGCTTATGGCGGGGGTTGGTACAGATCACCCGAATGATGCCTTTGCGGCGAATGATCTTACAATTCTCGCAAAGCTTTTTAACTGACGCTCGGACTTTCATAATTAGATCGTTTTCGTGTTCACAACAATACGCCCCACCGATAAATCGCAGGGCGACAATTCCAACCGGACTTTATGTCCTGGCACCAATTGGGCAAAGCTCGAACGCGCTTTGCCGCGCACAAACGCCAATAACCGGTGTCCATTAGCCAATTCCACCCGATACATCAGGTTCGGCAGAACTTCAACTACGACACCTTCAACTTCGATGGCACCTTCTCGGGCCATGTCAGAATCTCCGGCTCAGACTCGGTGATTAACACCGTATGCTCAAAATGGGCGGACAGTGAACCATCCTGAGTGACAACTGTCCAGCCATCATTCAAGATTTTTACACCCGGCAAGCCGGAGTTAACCATGGGCTCAATCGCCAGAGTCATTCCCGGCCGCAACTTTGGCGAAGACTTGCCATCCACGAAGTTCGGCACCTGTGGCTCTTCGTGCATCGTCCGTCCCACGCCGTGACCAACAAATTCACGCACGGTGCTGAACCCGTTACCCTCTACATAATTCTGTATGGCCCGGGAAATATCAACTACCCGGCCGCCGGGCAATGCCTGGGCGATGCCCTCGTAAAGAGCCTTCTCGGTCACATCCATCAGCTTCTGAGCTGGCACATCACAGCCGCCGACGGCAACCGTCCGCGCCGTATCCCCAATGAACCCGTTGTAAATAACGCCAACATCAAGACTTACGATGTCGCCCATCCGCAGCACTCGCGGTCCGGCGAGACCGTGAACGACCTGTTCATTGACTGAGATGCAGATCTGACACGGATACTTGCGATAACCTAAAAATGCACTCTTGGCCCCAAAATGCTTGATCCGCGAGGCCGCAAACTCGTCCACATCCCGGGTGGTCACGCCCGGCTGAACAAAGGCCGCAATTTCGTCCAACACAGTGCCGGCCAAGGCACAAGCCGGTCGCATCGCTTCCAAGTCTCGCTCGCTCTTGAGAACGATCATCAGAACCGGCCCCGGAGCTTCCCCTTCTTCAGGAAGCCGTCGTAATGGCGCATCAGGAGGTGCGTCTCCATCTGGCGCATGGTGTCCAACATCACGCCGACGAGGATCAGCATGCTGGTACCGCCAAAGAACGTGGCTACCGCATAGGGAATCTGCATTTCCCGAGCGAGCCAAATCGGAATCAAGGCAATGATGGTCAGAAACACAGCGCCTGCCAGAGTGATTCGACTCATGGCGTTGTGCAAGTAATCGCTTGTCGCCTGTCCTGGGCGCACGCCGGGTATGTAACCGCCGTTTTTCTTCAGATCATCGGCGATCTGCAATTCGTTGAACTGGGTCGCCACCCAGAAGTAGGAGAAGAAAAGGATCATCAACGCGTAGATCGACATATACAGAATCGCTCCCTCATTGAGCGCGCGGGCAATCTCCATGAAGAACTTCACATTGAAAGTCTGACCGAGCGTCTGGAAAATCTTCTGAGGGAACATCAGAATCGCCTGGGCAAAGATGATGGGCATAACACCCGAGTAGTTAACCCGCAACGGCATGAACGAGGTGCCGCCCGAATACACTTTTCGGCCAACCGCCCGCTGGGCGTATTGTACTGGGACTTTCCGCTGCGCCTGCGTGATAGCTATAACGCCAGCGATCACACCGGCGAGCAATAACAGCAAAGCAATGGCATGTCCGAGGTTGAACCGGGCTTCGATACCGGCGTCGGGGAGGAACATGTCTTTCAGGGCCATTGCCGCCTGGGGCAGGCGCGCCAAGATGCCGATAGTGATAACGAGTGAAACGCCGTTACCAATGCCGCGCTCGGTAATCTGTTCGCCAAGCCACATCAGCAGCATCGTGCCCGTTGTCAGCATTAGCAGCGTTTGGAGGCGGTAAAACCAAATATGAGAGTCCGAGTAGAGCACCAACCGATCCGCCGTATTCCACCCCTGGAAGAGCTTTTCCGGGTTTTCCCACCCAATGGCCATGACCATACCCTGTCCGAGGCACAACAGCACTGTGAGGTAACGTCCGTACTGAATAATCTTGGTTCGACCGCCTTCCTCACGGGCCAGTTTGCTCAAAGTGGGGATGACCGCGGTCAGCAGTTGAATGATGATCGTCGCGCTAATATAGGGCATGATGCCCAAGGCCCCGACCGCGCAATGCTCTAGGGCGCCGCCAGTGAACATACTGTACATCCCCAGCAGTGACCCGCTTGCAGTGCCGGCTTTGCTGGCGAAGTAGGTCTGAAGGACATT
>Ga0118677_10004595_pt1 | contig 15605 bp, 16 predicted proteins | sample AliMusrvi5mmetaG_FD_86154 | JGI IMG/M metagenome (GOLD analysis project Ga0118677, IMG submission 86154)
ATTCTGTCGAGCAGCTCTTTTGTCTGTTCGGTTGTCTTTGTTCCGGTGTATTCGGAAAGCTTGACGGCGCCCCAGAGAAACGTTGAGGCGAAATAAGCTGCCTGATTTGTTTTATAGACCCATTCGCTTTGCCCCTCTATGCCATTGTTAAATTTTACCGAAAGGGCAAGGTTCTGGATACGGTCCAGATTTCCCATCGTTTTGATTCCCTGGTTGGTTGAGGTGAGGCTTTGCAGGGCGCCAGCGGTCCAGGCTGCGGAAGGAAGTGCAAACCAGAGGTGCGATTTGTAGATAGCCTTGTCAATAAGTGCTGCAGAGAGAGAGTCCCGCTGGAAGAAGCTGCCGGTTGGAACGAGAAACTCCTGGAGCATGTTTTTATTGTTGCTGAGAGCGATCCTTCTTGGCCCAAGTGAACAGATCCAGAGTTCGCGGTCGAGGTTGTAACATTGATGCCCCCCAATGCTCTCGGTAGTTGTGCTGTGGGCTCTGAGAAATGATTCGGGAAGTTTTTCCGTAAAAGCTCCCGATGCAATACCAAGAAAGTTCTGTTCTTTGTACCCGTGGCGCTTGAAACTGATTAACAGAGTGTCTATATCAAGAGAGGGGTTAATCTTTGATGATTTTAGAATTGTGTCAAGTAGGCCTTTTGGCTGGAACAGTGGTGCCTTTTTCAGGGAATCCGGAATGATCTCTTTCCAAAGTCTGCTTTCACGAATATCTTTAAGACCGATGTAGATAAGTGCGTCAGATTTTCCGGGAATGCGATCAACTATTGCTTTAAGCTGCGGACTCAATGCTTCAGGTTCAAGCCGGGGTTTCGACCAGTTGACCCAGAGTACCGTCAGCAGAAAGCAGACGGTGCTGATGGCGCTGATGGAGAGGAGAAGTCCTGCACCTTTTAAAAGAGAGCGTTTTTCAGGTGTTGCCGTTGCGTCAGTTCCGGGGTTCTTCTCCATACAGCAATGGGTTATGATTTTCTTTTTACAGCTTCACGGGCCAGTGTGTCGCAGCGGTTGTTGTAGGGGTTGTCGCTGTGGCCTTTTACTTTGTGGAATTTTATTTTATGCAAGGTAAGCAACTTCAGGATTTTTTGCCACAGATCAATATTTTCAACACTTTTTTTTGATGCCGTCTGCCAGTTATTTCCTGTCCAGCGTTTCAGCCATCCATTATTGATGGCGTTGACAAGGTAGCTTGAGTCGCTGTACAGGTCGACCAAGCAAGGCTCCTTGAGTGCTTCGAGCGCCTCTATTGCGGCGCTGAGTTCCATCCGGTTATTGGTTGTGGCTGGTGCATATCCCGAAATTTCACGGGTCGAAGAGCCGTACATCAGCAGTGCACCCCAGCCACCCGGGCCGGGATTGCCGCTGCATGCGCCGTCGGTGTAAATGGTGACTTTTTTTTTCATCAACAAAAAAAAGCTCAACCTGTGCTGGCTGAGCCTTTGCATGATATTGAAAAATCTTTATAACCCCCCGTAGGTTGTCTTGCTCTATTTTACCAGCTTGGCAAGCTCGGCAGTACCGGTTTTGGCGATAATTTTCATGGCTTTTGCAGAAAGCTTCACCTTTACAAATCGTTTTTCCTCTTCAATCCAGACTCTTTTGGTGTGGAGATTGGGCTCGAAACGCGTGCGGACGTGGTTATTTGCATGAGACACCGTATTGCCGTACTTGGGTCTTTTGCCGGTCAGTAAACAAACTTTGGACATGGTGCGATCAATTGTGTTAAAAAATGAAACGGAATATAACAATAGTTTTGTAAACCGGAAACGTATAGTTTCAGGGTCGGATGCCGACAGCGCAGACCATCATTGATAAAACGTAGAGCAGTGTTCCAAAAGCGTTGTACCAGACGGCTTTCTCTTTCGGTTGTGCAATCAGGATTTTTTGCATGGGTAGTTGGGCTGCAAGCAACAGAAGAGCAATTACTGTTGTTGTCATCGATCCTTTTACTACGAGAATAGAGATGGCGGCAAGCTGCGCGATATCCATAATAACGGCGGCCAGAATGGCGGCCTTTTTTTCTCCGAGTTGTACGGGGATTGAGGCAACTTTACGGATATTGTCACCAACAATTGACTTGAAGTCATTCAACGTCATAATGCCATGAGCTCCAAGTGAAAAAATAATAGCAAGAGCAATGGTTTCACTTGAAGGAATGCCCTGGGTAATTGCAAAACTGCCAGTAAGCCATGCGACCCCCTCGTAGGCAAGGCCTACAATGAGGTTGCCGAACCACCCGTTTCTTTTTGCCCGAATCGGGGGGCCGGAATATGCGTGTGACATGAGTACCCCGACAAAAGCTATCGCAACGACATAAGGATGAATTGAAAATGCCACAAGGAAGCCTGTAACGATAAGTCCGAAAGTGATAAGCCAACTGGCGGATTTGGAGATTTTGCCAGCCGGAATTGGGCGCTCGGGTTCATTGATGGCATCCACTTCACGGTCGAAGTAGTCGTTCATTGTTTGCGACATGGCGCACATGAGCGGCCCGGCCAGAAGAATACCTCGCAGAAGAATAGACCAGTTGTCTGAAATACTTTCGCCAGTTGACACCACACCGCATGCGAAAGCCCACATGGGAGGAAACCAGGTTACTGGTTTCATGAGCGGCACAATAGCAGATGGCTCAATCCTGAATCCAGGTCTGTTGACATTCTCAAGAGCCTGCTGGATCTCGTTCTGCCGGGAATCGCTCACTCCTGATAAGCGAAGCTTTTCGGCGATGCTTTGCTGCTTTTCAGGATGAAGAGTTTCTCGTCCGTTCATGGGTATAGTGTTCCTCGCTCCAGCGTTAAAACAAAGCAGACAGTATACAAGTTTTTTGGCAAAAAAGATAAGGATTTAGTTGAAGCCTTGCCTGTATTTTGCAGAGAGCTCAGCGTTTATTTTCAAAATTTCATGAAATTTCTGTTCAGATTGGCCGCTCTCCAAAGCATCTTTTGCCATAATAAAACCATCATTAATACAGACGGCTTTTCCTGATACATAGCAGGCCATGGCGGTGGTAAACAAGGCTGCGTCAACGTGTGCAACAGGCGCGCTTCCGTCAAGGATCTTGCGGATAATAAGTGCGTTGTTATCTTTTCCGCCACCCTGGATTTTCGACAGGGCATGCCTTGTCAGTCCGAACTCTTCGGGATATAGCGTATGCTGGGTTGCACATCCATTCAGAATTTCGGTAATATATGTTGCACCGTTGAGGCTTGGCTCGTCAAGCGCAATGCCCTCTTCAGTTACCGAATGCACAATGATGGCATGGCGGGTTCCTGTCTGTACCAGCACCTCTGCATAGAGTTCCATAAGTTCTCGGTTGAAAACGCCTACAAGCTGCCGTTTTACCCGTGAAGGATTAATGAGGGGTCCGAGAATATTGAAGATCGTTCTGATGCCCAGTTCCCGACGGATATTGGCAACTTTCTTCATGGATGGATGGTACAGGGGAGCAAACAGGAATGCAAATCCCGTTTGCTGAAACAGCTCTTGTGTTGCATCTGGAGGCAAATCGATAACAAAGCCGAGTGCCTCCAGAACATCTGCGCTTCCACAACTGCTTGTTACTGAACGATTTCCATGTTTTGCTATAAGGACACCAGCACTGTTTGCAATAATTGATGCGGTTGTTGAAATATTAAAAGTGCCAGCATGGTCTCCGCCAGTGCCACAGGTATCAATGGCGTCATCATCAAGTATAAGAGTGTTGGCTTTTTCCATCAGGCTGAAGTATGCTCCGGCAGTTTCTGCAGGACTCACTCCTTTTTTTTGCAGAAGGCTCAGTATTGCGGCAATAACAGTCTCTGAAAAAAGACCATCCATAATGCTGTTCATGCAGAATCTCATTTCCTCCTGTGAAAAATGTTCTCCTGCAAGTAGCTTTTCAAGTAATTTTTTTTGTGGCATGAAGCTGATGTGTTGGCAAATGATTGCAAATTGTGTAAATGTAAACAATAATCAAGAATTGATGTACATAGTTAAATAATGATGAAGCTTCATTGTCTTGAATGTGCCCAGCAGTGAGTTAATCCGATTTTTTTACGAATCAGAGTGCTTTTTAATGGATAATCAGCAGATAACGGTGTGCAGGGAAGTGGCTTTCCGGATGGTTTTGAGGAAAATGATGTGTCAGGCGATAGATGCAACTATTGTGACGGATCTTTCTGTTATTCGTTGGCTGACAGGCTTCAGCGGTTCAAGTGCACGGTTACTGCTTACAAGGGAAAAAAGCTGGCTGTTTACCGATTTTCGCTACAAGGAGCAGGCCGTAAGAGAGGTGGCGGTGGCTGAAACGGTTATTGCCACTGACGGGTTTGCTGCTGAGCTTGGTTCTGGACGTTATCCTCTCGGTAACATCGTTGCACTTCAGTCTGATAGTATCACCTGGCACGAGGCAACTATGCTTATCGAACAGATTTTTGGCAAACAGCAAGTGATACCCGTTGACTCATTTTTCGATGAGTTCAGGATGTTGAAGAATGAGATTGAGCTCTTGAAGATGCTCCGCGCGGTAGAAATCAGTGAACTTGCGCTTGAAAAAGTGCTTCCTATGATTTCGCCATCAGTGACGGAGCTTGATATTGCTGCTGAGATTACTTACCAGCAAAAAAAACTTGGCGCGGAAAAAGACTCTTTTGATCCCATTGTTGCTGGAGGGGCACGTTCAGCCATGCCTCATGCAACTGCATCAAAAGTCAAGTTCAGGACGGGTGAGCTGATTGTTATCGATATTGGGTGTGTCTATGAAGGGTATGTGTCCGACCAGACGAGAACTGTCGCTCTTGGTCATGTTTCAGGTGAAGCCCGGGAGGTTTACCGTATTGTACAGGAAGCTCAAGAGCTTGGTATTGCTTCGGCGAAGTGTGGAATGATGGCAAAAGAACTTGATGCCAGGGTTCGTTGCTTCATTGCCGCTCACGGCTACGCAGATGAGTTTGGCCACGGCCTTGGTCACGGTGTTGGTCTCGATGTGCATGAGGAGCCCCGGATCAGCCCAAAAGGAGAGCGAGAGTTGCAGGAAAACATGGTATTTACTATTGAGCCGGGTATTTATCTGCCAGGTAAATTCGGTGTGCGCATTGAGGACACTGTTGTGATGGGCCCGCATGGTGCTACTCCCTTGCAGCGGTTCAGTAAGGAGTTTATAGAGTTGTGAATTGATGGAACCCGAAAAAGCTTTTAAAACAGCAAATGGATTTTAATAGCCATTTGGAATAAGGACAAAGAAATGATAAGTTTTTTCTGTATTTTATGCTTGCATAATCATACCTGATTTTGGCTCTATGTTCTCGCTAAAATATGCTAACAATGATTGAAAAAAACGAATTACTGAAAAAAATCAGTGCGATCGAGCAAAGCGAGGAGTCTGTGATTGCTATTTACTCGAATCATATCCAGCATGTTATCAGATATTCCACACTCGGAAAGGATGTTCAGGTTAAGATACTTGACATGCTGCAAAAACTGAATTCGGATCTGCAAGAACATAATTCCACCACAAAGGAACTCATTGAATCCATTGTAAAAAGCGGAAAAAATGTTTTTTAACAAAGATTTGCGTGGATTTTTTGGATCCATCATAGAAACCAAAAAACAAAAGCAAGATATTCTTACGACTCTTGCGTCTAATGTTGATGACATGGATATTGAGGAGACTTCTGAGCCCGTATACATGGATGATCAACCCCAGCAGAGTCAAGATCTTGTCAATGACTTGCAGGGTAATGATTTGAACCCTCATCATCAATCTCCCGCTCCCCAAACTTTTAAACCCAAAACCATAAATATTCTTAAACATCCACTATGTGAGGTTTTTGGTTTTATGGCAACAGACCAGTCGTCCAAGGCACAACGGTACCGTTCGTACAGGCATTGTCCATTTAATAATAAAGTTCCAAACTGTACCAACGATCAGATAAATAATCCTCTGGGAGTATGCAGTATTTTGCAAAACAACAAGCCAGTGATAACGTGTCCGATTCGTTTTCGTGAAGACTGGCTGATTACTGATGATGCCGCTTCCTTCTTTTTTGAAGAAAGTGTTAGTTGGGGTTCGTTGACGGAAGTTCCTTTGAATGATGCTGATGGAAAATCAGCCGGAAATATAGATGTGATGCTCGTCGCTTATGATGAACGAGGCAAAATGATTGATTTTGGGGTGCTTGAGGTTCATGCCGCATCTATTTCTGGAAATTTGCATGATCCATTCGAGTATTATATGAAAGATCCCAAAGCGAATGCTTTAATGGACTGGGCCGCACAACCAAACTACCCACAACCGGATTTTCTTTCTGCAGAAAGAAAAAGTGTTTTTCCGCAGCTTTTATTTAAAGGCCGTATTTTACATTCATGGCATAAAAAAATGGCAGTGGCCATTGATAAAAGCTTGTTTGACACGCTTCCGGCGTTGAATCCAGTAAAGAAGGAAGATGCTGATATTGCCTGGCTCATTTACGATCTCGAACTGACAGCCGGAGATAAGGAACATTATCATCTTAAAAAGATTGGAGAGGTATACACGGCATTTCAACCGACCATGTTAGCTTTAACAGCAATATCTCCAGGCAATGTTGGCGATTTTGTGAAATTTCTTCCAGAACTGGACAGTTAAAATAATGGTAGCTTCAAGAATTTTGCTTGTGCGTTTGGGTATTTTCTATTCTGACCGCAAGACAAACTTCAAATAGTCGTGCGAAAGTTGGTTGGCACCAACAAAAAAAACATCTCCTCACTGAGAAGATCAGCCTGCCACTTAAAATATGAGCACGAAAAGAAAAATGAGTACAGGAAAAAGTATAGTTACCTCTCCCAGTGCTCAGATGCAGGAAGACCCGCTATATAGTGAGTCATCATCAAATCCCACTCTACCTTCCTGATCTCGGCCAGCGTACATGCAAACCCTTCCTCTCGAATAAATGCGCTTAACCTATCTTTAAGTGCAAGATCTGATTGGAGTTTTTCGATGAACTTTTTTGCTTGTTCTTCTGACATAATTAGCTCCCGTTGATTAACATCAAAACGAACCAAAATAACATCTGAATATATCTGATCTGAGTAATTTCTTCGCCTGATTTACACATTAGATGTATCCACATCTAACCTCAGATAAAAAAAACCTTTATCTTAAAACCAAATTTTCTTGATAAAAGTTCTTTTTTCGCAAATACACTTTCCTCAAATGGTGCCACAGAATCGAACCCGAAGCTGCCATTGAAGCATTAGAATTTATATTAATATTCTGTTTGAGTATTGGTCTTATCAGAATGAAGGTTGTTTATGACAGTGAAAACAACTTATACCTTACAACTGAAAAGTAAATTACAACCAGTATTGCTACTGGTTGTGAGGCTGGCTCTGTGAATAATCTGTTTATTCAACTGGTCTGTTCCGGCAAAAATTTCACAAAATCATCAACATTGCCTGGAGATATCGCGGTTATAAACGACAGTGTTGATTTGAATTCCGTGTATACTACATCAATCTTTTTGAGCTGATAACGTTCTTTATCTCCATCAATTATTGATTCAAGATCGTAAATGAGCCAAGCAATATCAGCATCCTCTTTTTTTACACGATTTAAAGTCGGAAGGGTATCAAACAGGCTTTTATTGATGGCTACTGCCATTTTCTTATTCCATGAATGTAAAATTCCACCTTTAAATAAAAGTTGAGGGACAAGACTTTTCCTTGCCGCAGAAAGAAAGTCTGGTTGTGGATAGTTCGGTTGTGCTGTCCAATCCATTAACGCATTGGCCTTGGGATCTTTCATGTAATATTCAAAAGGCTCACGTAAATTTCCTGAAACAAATGCGGCATGAACCTCAAGTGCTCCGAAATCAATTATTTTACCCCGGTCATCATAAGCGACGAGCATAACATCAATATTTCCTGAAGATTTCCCATTAGCATCGTTCAGAGGCACTTCTGTTAGTGTGCTCCAGCGAGTACCTTCTTCAAAAAAGAAGGACGCAGCATCATCAGTAATCAGCCAGTCTTCACGAAACCGCACAGGACAGGTGATGACAGGTTTATTGTTATGTAAAATACTGCACACTCCGAGAGGATTTTTCGAGTATTTGTTGGTGCAGTTTGGCACCTTATTATTGAACGGGCAATGCCGATGTGAACGGTACCGTTGTGCCTTTGGTGACTGATCAGTTGCCGTAAAACCAAAAATCTCACCTAACGGATGCTTAATCGTGCTCATGTTATGAAAAGTTTGCGTAGTGGTAGGCTGAAAATGAGTACTCGAATCATGTGGCGGGATGTCTTCAACAAGCTTAATATTATGCTGAAGTTGATCAACATGTTGTTGATCAGCCATATCTGTTTTTGACAAAGCAGGTTGCGTAGTTACTGGTTGAAAATAAGCGACAGGCTCAAGCGCCTCGACTTCTTTAACAAGCTCTGGACTCTGCTGAATTTGATCCTCCTGGAGCGGCTCTTCAATATCAGTTTGCTCCAAAGGTGTTTGCTCAATGAGAGCTTCTTCATAACGGGGTTCTTCGACGTGCTCCACACCGTTAACCAGATCAATACTCTGCTGAATTTGATCGACATGTCGTTGTTCATCCATGCCTATGCGAAGCAAAGTATCCTTTATGTCCAAATCTTCAACATCAGCCGCAAGAGAATTGAAAATATCACGCTTCTGTTTTTTTATCTCCATCATGGAGCCGAAAAATTCAAGCAAATCTTTATTAATAAACATATTCTCAGCTTGTTATAATGGATGCCATGAGCTTCTTTATCGTAGGTACTGCAGGCCAGAATTCAGCTATTTCAAACAATTTGAAAAATAACCTGCACTTTCTATTCGAGTGTTGAAAATCTGAAAAGATGCAATAAGCATAATGTACCAAACATCACAAATCAGGAAGCATTTTGTGCGAAATGTATATAAAAAATTTATCATTTCTTTTCTCTTATTCCAAATAGCAGTCATCCATTTAAAATCCAGTCTTAACAAAGCAGGCGTAAAGCAAGAATGTCCAAAGACTGTTTAAAGTTCCTTATGCAGCAACGTCTTGATATCGGCAGTAAAAGAGGACATGACAAGGAGTGGATTGGCATTGCGTTCTATAGCGCGGATGGCTTCTTCGGTGATGGTTGAGATCTGAAAAAAATCCGGGTTGGGGAAATTTTTGATAAAACGGTCTATTGCATCAGTAATATCAGGGTTATTTAGTTCCTGAAAATTCTTATTGATCTTGCGGTGGTTAGCGTCCTGAAAGAAGAGCAGAAGAGCAGCAAGAAATAGGGTGAGGTTACTGCGTGTAAGATTTTTAGCGTTTTGCTCGCATGAACTGATCGCTTCGTGGAACCGGTTTGGTGATAGTACTTTCCGCAAGTAGTCGAGTGCCTGGTTACGGAGCATAATCGTTGCGGTTTCTGAAGGGTCGCAGTCGCTGTCGCGATTGTTGATTAACTCCCATGCCAACCGAAGGTTACCTCTTGAGAAACTGACGATAAAACTCAGTTCAGGGTCTACAATTTCCGGGCGGTTTTCTTTCAGCCAGAGCCGCAGTTCATGGGTAGTAACTCGTGAAAACCTGATAGCCTGACATCTCGAACGGATGGTTGGCAGCAGCGCTTCAGGTCTTGATGAAACAAGAATGAATATGACGTGGGGTGGCGGTTCTTCAAGCAGTTTCAGAAGCTTGTTTGCTGCCGAAGGGTGCAGCCTTTCGGCCTGTGAAATAATGAAAATCTTTTGGTTTCCCTTGTTCGGCATGAATATTGCCTTATGCTGAAGAGTGATGATTTGTTCGGTTAGAATTCCCATCGATCGCTCCATTGCAGGTGCGAAATAGGGGTTCTGCTTTTTTTGCTCAAGCAGTACATCGTAGCGTTCTTTTGCTTCGGTAAAGCGCTTGTTCTCTTTTTTTGTGGTGTCGCCCGGATCAAGCAGGGCTGATTCTACAGGAAAAATATACTCCACGTTCGGGTGCATGAACGATTGGATTTGCAGGCAATCAGGGCATGACTCACATGATCCAGTCTTATAGCTGGTTGGTGCATTCCGGCAGTTGAGAATGGATGCAATTTCAAAGGCGACAGACTCTTTTCCGGACCCGTCAGGTCCTGTGAACAAGTAGGCATGAGCAAAACGTCCTGTTTCAAGCGCTTTTTGTAGGACGCAAATCTGTTGTTGCTGACCGATAATGTTTTTCCAGCTCATGCCTCTCTTGCCGTGCTCAGATAAATGTTAGCCAATTGTATGGATCATCACCGGTCTGGACAATTTTAAGATATTCGTGTTGAAGCACTTCGGTAATCGGGCCACGTTTTTCATTGCCAATCGGGTATTTATCAACACTTCTTACCGGAGTGATCTCGGCAGCGCTGCCAGTCAGGAAAACCTCGTCAGCAATATAGAGGGCTTCACGGGGAATTAGTGTTTCCCTGACGTCATAGCCATGTTCTTTGGCAATGTGCATGATAGCATATCTTGTGAATCCCGGCAGTATTGATTGTGCCGACATGGGTGTGTAGATAATGCCATCCCGGATAACAAAAATATTCTCACCGCTTCCTTCAGAAACATAACCGTTGACATCAAGCGCAAGGCCTTCAGCATAGTCGTCTATCAAGGCTTCCATTTTGATAAGCTGTGAGTTAAGGTAGTTGCCACCTGCTTTTGCCCAAGTTGGCAGGGTGTTTGGCGCAGGCCTGTTCCATGAGGAGAAGCGAACGTCAACACCGGTTTCAAGAACATCTTCTCCAAGATAGGCTCCCCACTCCCAAGTAGCAATGGCAACCTCTATTGATGCTCTGTGCGGGTTTACTCCCAACGCCCCCTGTCCGCGATAAACCAGCGGACGGATGTAGCAGGATTTGTGATCGTTTGCCTGAATGGTGTTGATGATTGCCTCTTTCAGCTCTTTTTCTGAATACGGAATTTCGATACGATATATTTTTGCAGAGTCTCTGAGGCGTTTGATGTGTTCGTCCAGAAAAAGAACTGCCGAGCCTTTAAGTGTTTCATAGCAGCGAATTCCTTCAAAAATAGATGATCCGTAGTGGACAACATGTGACAGAATGTGGATTTTCGCGTCAATCCAGTCAATCAGTTCGCCGTTCATCCAGATTTTTGCAGACTTGTTCATGGTGCAGGCGTTGGGTGTTAAAACATTACCAGAAGTAAGCTCCAAGATATAAAAACCCTGTGTTCTGTAGCGGGTTTTTTTCTGACAGTGTAATGAAAAAGTCAGTAAATTCTTTCGTAAACGCCTTCCACTTCGCGCAGAATGGGCTCGTAAACTGTAGGCTTGCGACCGAAGCAAATCCCGAGCGACTCATACATGGCAACTTGGTCAAGATCGACATGGCGTTGTACAATTGCCTTGCCTGATTCAATAAACTCTATTTTGCGACCCTTAACTTTGGAAATTGTTACGCCGGTTTTACCGTCAAGCAGAAGCAGGACTGCAGCGGCGCCAGCTTCAAAGCCGAAGTTGATGTCGTAAGCAGAAGAATTGCCTGACCGTACCAGGTGACCGGGATGGATTTCGCGCACCTCGGGAATTTCATAGACACCTTCGACGAACATGCCGGTCTCTTTCATAAACAGCGGCATAGCAGGGTCAGCTTTCATTCGCTTCTGGATCTGCTGGCAGGTAAATTTTCCTGCGCCAGCAAGTTTTTTATGACCAAAAGCGTCAATCCCTGCTGATTCATCAACAATATCGCTGCCATCGGCATTTTTCAGCCCTTCAGCGACAACAATGGTATACGTGCCACTATGCACGTCACTCTCCCTGATTCTGCGGGTAAAGCGTTCAGCCAGGTGTTCGTATACAATATCCCAGTTCGCCGGGATTTCCGGTATAAGTATACAGTCTGCCTCTGCGGCTACACCGCTACGGAAAGCCGTATGACCAGCATAACGTCCGAATACTTCGGTGACCAGCACCCTGTTGTGGGTTTTACCAGTTGTTTTAAGGTCGTGAACAAACTGGGCGATGCGGTTGATGGTCGAATCGCCGCCAACTGAGTAGGTCTGCAGGTCGAGATCCATGGTTTTTGGTGCATGGATACACTGAATCCCCTGTTGGTTGAGATCTACCATAACACTTCCTGAATCGTCACCGCCGCTTATTATGAGTGCATCAATACTAAATTTTTTCATGCCAGCCTTGATGCGGTTGTATTTTTCAGGATGGCTTATTGCCTTGATTTTAACTCTTGAATGGCCAGCTTCGGAGCCAGCAAAACTTGCGTCAAACTTGTCAAGGCGAATCTGGTCAAGCCGGACAATATGCTCCTGATCGACAAGATTGTATAAACCGGCGTACCCGTTTGGGATAATATAAAGTTCAAGATCTTTTGACAGAGCCATCATTGCTGCGCCCTTCAGCACTGCATTAAGGCCACCACAATCCCCGCCGCTGGTAAGGATACCTATTTTTTTCACAGTTATGTTCTCCTTTCAATGCTCAAGTTAGTATTTAATAGCTGAATTTATTTATTTGTCAGGCAAGGTAATCTCTCCTGCTTCTTGCAAAGAAGATAGATTTTTTGTGTGATTTTTCAACGATAAGTCTAAAATTTAATAAGTCATGCGTCAAGAAATGGCTGTACTAGAGGTGTTTTCATGAACTATAGAGATCAGGTGCGGATTGCTTTTGTGCATCTCCGTGAGAGAAAACGTCAAACCGTCCTTACGGCACTTGGTGTAGCTGTGGGTTCTGCCATGCTTGTTACAACTATTGCAGTTTCTCGGGGTTCATCATCAAATGTTGTTGCCAAGATTATTGACACAGCGCCTCATGTGCTGATCAGTGCAGAAAGAGTAGTTCCGCTGGTACCCGAAAATATTGTTGTGCAGCCGCAGGGGATGGTTGCGATGGTCACTAAAAATATCAATCTGGATGAACAGGAGGTTATCAAAAACTATACCGAGGTTGTTCAGAGTATCCGATCTGTTGAGGAGCTTCAGAGCATTTCTCCCTTTGTGCTTAGTAAACTGCTTGCGCGTAACAAAACTCGCTTTACCCCCTGTGTCGCCCGAGGTATTATTCCCCATCTCGAAGCCGAAATTGCAGGGTTGAAAAAGAACTTGCTCGAAAAAAATGCCCTTGATGAGTTGACAGCTACGCCGAACGGGATTCTTCTTGGCGATCTCCTCGCAAAAAAACTTGATGTTGGTTATCGAGACAGGATTGTGCTGGTGACAAAAAACAGCGAAGAGTTTCCTGTAACAGTGGTTGGACGATTCAGCAGCGGTTTTAATGCAAAGGACGAGCGTGAGGCTTATGTTAACCTTTCTCTTGCCCAAAGAATAGAGGGAATTGCATCGAATTCAGTGACAGGAATCGGGCTGAGAACGCTCCATATTGAGCGTGCCCGCCAGACCGCAGCCAGGGTGGAAGCTCTCAGTGGCTATAAAAGTGAGAGCTGGGATGAAACCAACCGGAATGTCATTGAGTTCTATAACCGTAATGCAATTATTACGCTGGTTCTTGTGGGGTTTGTTTTTGTTGTTGCTGGTCTCGGTGTTTCATCTGTCATGACCACAGTGGTACTGCAAAAGGTTAAGGATATAGCCATTATGCGGTCAATGGGTATGCCGGGGAGAAGCATCACCCGAATTTTTATGCTTGAGGGGCTTATGATCGGTATTCTCGGTGTACTTGTAGGAAGTCCGCTTGGGCATTTAATATGTCATTTTGTGGCTTCAATCCGTTTCGAGGCGACTACTGCTGGGGTGCTGAAAAGCGACCGGCTCAACATCATTGAAATGCCGGACGCTCATCTGATTGTAATTGTGTTCGGTATCCTGATTGCCGTGCTTTCTTCCTGGAGCCCGGCAAGAAAAGCGACGCGTTATGTGCCAGTCAGTATTCTCAGGGGAGAAGTCGGGGCTTAGACTGGGCGGATAATGCAGACGGCATGTGCGGCCGCACCCTCTTCCCGTCCTATATAGCCGAGTTTTTCGTTGGTAGTTGCCTTGACCGAGACTGCTCCAATCTCAACGCCGAGACAGCGGGCAATGTTTTTTCGCATTTCTGTAATATAAGGTGCAATTTTAGGTGCCTCCAGAAGCAACATGGCATCGATATTTACTGTTTCATAACTATGCTTTTCAAGCAATTTTCTAACCTGTTTGAGCAGGATCATGCTGTCGATATCCTTGAATTCCTGGCTTGTATTTGGAAAATGCAAACCGATGTCGCCGAGCGCCGCAGCGCCAAGAAGTGCGTCACTGATTGCATGAAGCAGAACATCGGCATCACTGTGACCGTCGAGACCGTTGTGGTCAGGGATATGAACGCCTCCGATCACAAGCTTCCGGCCCTCGGCAAAAGGGTGTACATCAATACCTATTCCAATACGCATCGAAAAAAAATTTAATGGTTGTATGCAGTATCAAAGATAGAATAAATCGTGAATAATCAGAACCTGCGGCACCCTTGTAAAAAAATTATAAAAAAAGAGCTAACTTCGAAAGTGTTGCACGGTTACATTACTGACTCATAAGAGCCATTATAATGATGGGTAGTGCCTATGACTTTTTCTCAAATACAGCGTTTTTTCTGGATTTGTGCAGGAACTCCTGTATCAGTAATTGAAAAATATCCTACAGAGCACAGTAAATATGTTGGGATTGGGGCAACTATTTTTTTTACCGCCCTTTTTGCAGGGTTGTCAGGTGGTTATGCGCTTTTTTTTGTGTTTTCAGGTACTGCTTTTGCAGAATTGTGGTCTCTCTTGTTTGGTCTTATCTGGGGTGTCGCGATTTTTAATCTCGACCGTTATATTGTTTCAAGCATCAAAAAAAGCTCTAAAGGTCTTAAACAGTTCTATCAAGCCTCTCCACGGCTTGTTTTTGCTGTTTTGATTGCTGTGGTTATCGCTCGTCCTCTTGAACTTAAAATATTTGACAAGGAGATTCGTGACCAGCTTCGGGCCCGCTACCTTTCAGTTCAGCAGGAACGGATTGTCAAGGTGCAGCAGTCATTCAGGGCGAAGTATGCTCAGGAGCTTGCTGAGATTGCTGTGTATCAGAAAGAGTATGACGCATTGAGCACCGAGGTGAACCGGTTGCGGGAGGAATTGAAAGCAGAAGTGTTTGGCGCTCGTTCTACCACGACTTCAGGGATACAGGGATATGGTCCTTATGCCAAAAATAAGGAACTTGTTGTTTCCTCCAAGCAGGTCCGGCTTGAATTTCTTGCCGCACGGCTTGCAGATCTGCAGGGATATATGAATAATCAGAAATCTACGGAAGGGATTAACAATCAGATGATGCTGACCGATGAAAAGCTTGACGAAAAAGCCGCAAGTGCAGGTTTTGCTGACAGGAACTGGGCATTGGGTGAACTGACTCATTCCACAAACGATGTCAGCCGCTCTTCGGCCAATGCAGTTTTATTTATTACCCTGCTTTTTATTGCGTTTGAATGCGCACCGCTCATTGTGAAGCTGCTCTCCGATGTTGGCCCTTCAGATGTCGATATCAGAGAGTCGGAATCCAGAATTTTTTCGTATTTGACCAATACCTCATTTCTGTCGCGCAATCGTCTTACCCGTGAATATCGCCGCCCCGGCTTAAAAATCGGTGGACGGCGTCCAAGGAAATATCTTTCGAACAAAAGGTAGGAA
>Ga0118677_10009141_pt1 | contig 15605 bp, 11 predicted proteins | sample AliMusrvi5mmetaG_FD_86154 | JGI IMG/M metagenome (GOLD analysis project Ga0118677, IMG submission 86154)
CGGCTGGGGGAAGAGACAATAGGAGATGATGTCCTCTTCGTTATGAATGAGGGCGGGGTCGATGCCTTCGGTCGCATTGGGCAGCATGGGCGGCAACAGGTCGGCCGGGCGGCAGGTGATTTCTTTGTCGGAGCCGAGGATGGCGTGCTTGACGGTGGGGTTGATCGGCGCGGGTGACCGGCCGTACTGGCCCCGGACGTATTCCTTGATTTCCTGGGGGACGAGTTCGTAGCGCTTGCCCGCGAGCACATTCATGACGGCCTGGATGCCGATGATCTGGCTGGTGGGCGTGACCAGGGGGGGATATCCCAGGTCGGCCCGGACGCGCGGGAGTTCTTCGAAGACCTGGTCGAGCTTATCGAGCGCGTTTTGCTGCTGAAGCTGGGAGCGCAAATTGGAGATCATTCCGCCCGGAATATGATGCAGGAGCACTTCGGGATCGATGATATTCTGGTTGTGGCTGTCATCGGGCCGGCGCGAGGGCGCGAGTTCCATGAAATACTTGCACACCTTGCGCAACGCGTCTTGATCGAGATGCGCGTTGTAATCGGTTTCCGCGAAAATCGCGATCATGGTTTCGACCGGCGGCTGGGACGAAAAACCGGCCATGGCCGAGATGGCGCAGTCGATGGCGCCGGCACCGGCCTTGACGCTGGCGACGTAGCTGGCGGTGGCCATCCCGCTGGTCGTATGGGAGTGGACCTGGATGGGAACATGGATTTCCTTGACCAGGGCTGAAATCAGGTTTTCGGCCGAAAGGGGCGAGAGAATGCCGGCCATGTCCTTGATGCAGAGCGAATCGATGCCCATGGCGACCTGTTCGCGGGCATTTTGGACGAAAGTTTCGACCGTGTGGACGGGGCTGACCGTATAACAGATGGTGCCTTGGGCGTGGCCCCCGTTCCGCTTGACGGTTTTGATCGCGTGTTCCAGGTTGCGGGTGTCGTTCAAGGCGTCAAAAATACGGAAGATATCGACACCGTTTTTCACCGCGAGCGAGACGAAATGTTCCAGAACGTCATCGGGATAATTTTTGTAGCCGAGGATATTCTGACCGCGCAGCAACATTTGGAGGGGGGTCTTTTTGGCGCGGGCCTTGATCTGGCGCAACCGCTCCCAGGGATTTTCGCGAAGGAAGCGCAGGCAGACGTCAAATGTCGCGCCGCCCCAGACTTCCAGCGAATAATAGCCGACGGAATCAATGGTATCGATGATCTTGAGAATGTCGGAGGTCCGCAGGCGGGTGGCCCAGAGCGATTGATGGGCATCGCGCAGGGTGGTATCGGTGATCCGCAAGGGAATGCGGGTGGATGGGGTCGGAGCCGGGGTAGGGGCGACAGCAGCTTGGGTTTTGCGCGAACGGGGCATGTTTATATCTCCGGTTTAAGGGTGAACTCAATAACTGCCGATACGGGCGTACTTTTCAAAACGCCGCTTCAGCAGCTTGCTGGTGGACGTATGGGTCAGCCGGTCAAGATTGCGGATCAACACCTTGCGCAGGGCGGCGATGGCGGCTTTGGGGTCCCGTTGCGCACCGCCGATCGGTTCGGGAACGATTTCGTCGATGACCTTGAGTTTCAGGAGGGCTTGAGCTGTGATTTTAAGGGCGGTAGCGGCCTCGGGTGCCTTGGTTCCATCGCGCCAAAGGATCGACGCGCATCCCTCGGGAGAAATCACCGAGTAGACCGCGTTGGACATCATAAGCAGAACATCGCCGACGCCGATTCCAAGGGCGCCCCCACTGCCGCCCTCGCCGGTGACAGCCACGATGACCGGGGTTTTGAGCGCGGACATTTCCATGAGGTTGCGGGCGATGGCCTCGGCCTGCCCCCGTTCCTCTGCATCCGCGCCGGGATAGGCTCCGGGGGTATCGATAAAGCAGACGACGGGAACCTTGAATTTTTCCGCCATGTGCATCAAGCGCATGGCTTTCCGGTATCCTTCGGGACGAGCCATGCCGAAATTGAATTTGAGGTTATCGTCAATTCCCCGGCCTTTTTGATGACCGATGACCATAACCCGCCAGGTATCCAATGTGGCGAAACCGCCAACAATGGCGTGATCGTCGCCAAACAGCCGGTCCCCGTGTAATTCGATGAATTCCGAGAATAGGCCCGCGATGAAATCCTGGATGAGCGGGCGTTCGGGATGACGGGCGACCTGCACGGTTTGCCAGGGAGTCAGGGCGGAGTAGATCTCCTTGAGGGCGGCATCTTTCGCCTTCTGAAGCTTTTCGAACTCCGCGGTTTGTTGGGGAGTCCGGTCCTGGGCGGGCAAGGCCGCTATTTTTTCGTCAAGTTCCGTGATCGCTTTTTCGAATTCCAAATTCATAGGATCCACTCTTTGTAGGGTGTTGGAAAGGGCGCGCCGTTGCCTTATCGCCGGTAGTACCTGAGTAGGGAGGCAATCGTTTGCTTCATTTGATCCCGCCGAATGATCAGGTCGACAAATCCATGGTCCAGCAGGTATTCGGCCTTTTGGAAATCGTCGGGCAGTTTTTGTTTAATCGTTTCCTCGATCACGCGCCGGCCGGCGAATCCGATGAGGGCGCCCGGTTCCGCGATATGAATATCGCCGACCATGGCGAAACTGGCGGAAACTCCGCCGGTTGTGGGGTCCGTGAGAACGGAAATGAACGGAATATTGGCTTCCTGAAGCCGGGCGATCCCCGCGCAGGTTTTGGCCATTTGCATCAAGGAGATGATTCCTTCGTGCATCCGCGCGCCGCCGGATGCCGACACGATAATGTAAGGCATCCGGTGTTTCAGGGCGAAAGTGGAGGTCAAAAGGATTTTTTCACCGGTACTGCCTGCCAGGCTACCTCCCAGAAAGCGGAAATCCATCACCGCCAGGGCCACTTTGATCCGGCTCAACTGGCCATATCCGGTCAAAACCGATTCATTCATCCCGGTTTTTTGGCGGGCTTCCTCAATTTTGTCCGCATAGCGTCCTTTACCGTCCACGAACCCCAGCGGATCGGAAGGTTTGATTTTGGGATATAGCTCCGTGAAGGTTTTGGGATCGATCAGCAGGTCGACCCGTTCCCGGGCGGTGATTCGTTCGTGGAAATTGCAACGGGGGCAGACCTTGAAGGTCTTGTCCCATTCTTCCTTGGAAACATGGGCCTTACAGGCCGGACATTGGGTCCAGATTTCCTGTGCCGGCTGTTCAACCGGAACGGCCGTCGCCTTCTTTTTAGTAAACCAACCCATAGTGGATCCCGATGGTTATGCGTTGAAAGCAGCTTCCCTTGCGTGAAGTAGCCGGAATTACTACCATGCGCCGGTTCAATCATCAAGCGCATTTTTAGGGAGTCGAATGGTCACCTGATTTATTATACATAAGATGTCTTAGTGCACGTAGATAAGTAAGTGACTGATCGGTCACAACATATGATGTTAGCCTTGGAGATGACGTGTAAAATAAGGGGGGGCATGTAAATATCCGGCTTGAGTTGGCTCTCGGATCAGGTACAGTTTAACCCATGGATACTTATTCAAAAAACCGTATCGAAATGGTTACCGAACAAGATTTTTGGTCTTCCATCCGCAAGATCGGGGATACCCGGTCTGCGGTCGAGGCCGGGCTGGCCGGACGGCGTGCGGTGGCCTACCGGTTGCTCGGGGATTTCCATGCCCGCTCGCTGGCGTCTGAGGCTGCTGACTTCGTGGCTTCGGTCCACCAGAAATCGGCCCCGGAAAAGATCCGCCCGGAGGCTGATCGGGTCTTGCGGCATGAAATCCAGGGGTGGCATACCGAGGTACGCCAATTTGGACCGGTCATCGATTTTAACGCTGATTATGGGCAGTCCGGCCAATACGGGTTCCATTATCTCCAATGGCTGATCCCGGTTCTTCACCAGTATGTATTGGGCGGGCAGGTGGAATACCGGGATGGATTTATCGAGATCATCAAGCAATACTACGAGCAACGCAGCCGGATTATCCGGCGAATTCCCCATTTGCATCCGGTCTATTACGAACTGGGCGCATGGGCGAAGGCCAATCTCCTCCTGCCGGCCTATGCGCTGATGGCGGGAGATCCTGTGCTCGATACCGATGCCCGAGAAGCGATCTTGAAGCTTTTGTTGGGGTTTGCCCGAAGCCTATATCGCTTGCAAAAAACCGGGTACCGCGCCGGCAACTGGCAGATTGTCGGGTGTCAGGCATTATTCGGGATCGGCTCCGCTTTTGCGGAGTTTCGTGAAGCCGCCGACTGGCGCCGGCGGGCTGAACAAATCCTTGCGGAACATGCAAAAAAAGATTTCTTCGCCGATGGAGGCCACGGTGAGCGGTGTTGGGGGTATGGCCTGATGTCGTTGAACGGGATGGCTGGTTATTATCAGAGCGCTATCCGGCATGGTTTCCTGACCGGTCCCCGCCGTGCCCGTTGGAGTCGTTTGTTGAAGCGCGGTTACCGCTGGTTTGCGGAATCGACGGCGCCCGGTTTGATGATGCTGAACTATGGCGATGGCGATATCACCAACGCCCAGGGGATCATCGATCAGGCCCTGGAGCGGTTCCCGGATTTAAAACGACAACCGGGCGTTTTTGGGGTCGACCGGGCGCGCTCGAATATCCTGCGGCCCAGTGGGTATGCCCTCATGCGCTGTGGCGCGGAGCCCGAGGCGCCTTTCATGAGTATAAACTTTGGCGGATGGGGAGGCGGACACACCCATCAAGATCTGCTGGATTTCACCCTTTGGCGCTGTGGTCAGCCGCTGATTGAGGAGGTCGGCCGCTTCGGCAGTTATGACCATCCGCTCAATCCGCGATTTCGCTCCGCCGAATCACACAACCAGATTGTGCTCGATCATCTCGACATGGACCGGAAGGCCCATCAAGGTCGCGATGTGCGCTGGGTGAGCACGGACGAGACCGACCTGTTCAGCGCCTGGCACGAAGCCTATGGCCGTGCGCGAATTCAACGACAGATTGTATTTCTCAAGCCCGATGCCTGGTTGGTGTATGACGTGGTGACCGCCAAGGAATATATTTTTCAGGCCACTCAATGCCTGCATGGAGTCCGGCCCTTCAAAAACCTGCGCCCCGGCGTGTGGCGGCTGAAAGGTCGGCCCAGTTGTTTGGTGATTTCCGCCCAGCCCGATCAGATTCGACGGACCGCAACCGGCATCGATTATGATCGACGCGATTATGGCGAGCGGGTCGCAACCGCACCGGCCTATCAGCACGAACGGCATCACCTGCGACTTTCCCAATGGCGCGATGTCGGCGATGCCCGGCCGATCATGTTTGCCACCTTAATGGTGCCCTTTAACGGCCGGGTGCCTGACGTCTCCCTGCGGTCCCTATCGGTTCAGGGCGATCATTCGGGGCAGGCGGGCGCGTTTGAGGTTTCGCTCAACGGCCGGACTTTTCAGGTTGTGTTTAATCCGGCGGAAGTTCCGCTGACCGTTGGTCGAAAGCGATTCAACTCTTGGGCAACCGCCATACCCAAGGGGACCTAGCATCCCAGCGTATACAAAGGTGATTTGGGCTTTGACCTAACAGCCTAAAGCCTAAGCCCCTACAGCCCGGTTTCCCCGTTACCACTCGCAAACCGCAAATCCGTGATGGGGCAGGGGGCGATCCAAGGTCCAACCGGAACCCTGGGCTGAGGAGATTTTCCGGGCTCGGGCGGGCTGAGGTTGGGCGAGCGGTGCGAGCACGGTGATGGAGGATGGCCGACCCCAGGTCCGGTTCCTTTCCCACAAGGGTATGGCCGGATCAACTCCGCCATTATAGATCACGAGGCGGGCGGCAGATCCGCGTCGGAACAGGATGGGAATCAAATAGGCTCCTCCGCGGACCGTTAATGCATCCCATTTTCCTCCCGCGGCAAAACGGACGGCAGCCTGAGCCATCAGGCGCCGGGTATCATGTCCAGCCAAGGAGGCCGGGTTGGGGGTGGCATAGGTAACCACCCGCCCGCCCAGTCGGTTTCTGAATACGGTCATGGCGGAACCGAAGCGACTTTGATCGGGTCGCCGAATGGTGGACCATTCCACCGCTTCGCGGTGCGGTTCGATTTGGGCCATCCGGGGGACCAGGTTGGCATTCATATAGAAGCCGCGCAGGACACCCGGTGCGGGCCGGATGATCTGTTCGACCGCATAGGAATCAGATTCCCGATCGACGATTGTCCGGACGTCACAACCCAACAGGTCGCCGAATCCCCGGTTCTGGAGGATTTGCGCGCTATCTCCGTCAAGAATCAGCCCGCGGGCGAGGAGCGCGTTGATTTGCGAGTCATCGAGGACCGAGGCGACCTGTCCAAACAGGGCACTGACCGGGCCGGATTGGAAGCAGGTGGGGATGCCGTAGTTGAGGTGGAAAAAGCCTCCGCTAAAGGGGAGCGAATTAAAGCCGTACAGGTTGGCGCCGGGTGGCAGGTGCGCGCGTTCCTCGGCATCTTCGCGCCAGGGGAGGCCGACCCCGGTGGTTTGCCAATCGGGGCTGAAACGGGCGGAAATCCAATCGAGGCTGGGGCGACATTGCTTCAATAAAGCGCAGACGCCGGGATCTGCCTGAGGCCGGTTTCCGGAGAACGGGAAGACATCCAGGAGCAGGGCATCAGACCCGAAGAAATTGCACAAGGCCATTTCAGACCAGGTTTGGGCATCGGGCTTGGCCCAAGTGGTGAAGGGGAAGTTTTCGACTTCGGGTGCCGATTCGGCTCCTGCTGGCCGGAATTGCTTTTGCAGGTCAAGCATCATGACCGAGTAGGGTTTTTCCCGGCCGGCGGCTTCCGTATAGGGACCGTAGTGGGGCCGGTGGGCGACCTTCCCGTTGATGCTGAAGGCGGCGAAAAATTCCTTCCATTGGCGACCTTCGACACTGTGAGTTGCGGGCCCCGAGGTCATCAGGCCCAGGCGGGTTTCACCGGGCATATTACGGGCGACGGCAGCCGCCAATTCCCGGGCAACTTCCAAATGAATGGCGCGCCAGGTGGCCATCCAGAGTTTACGCCAGGGATGGGGACGGCCAGGCTTCAGGATGGCTTTGACCAAATCCGGCCGGGATACCTTTCGACCCAGGCTTTTGGAAAAGCGATCCATGATCGATTGTTCGAATCCGCCGCCCCAGAAGAGCGGCCCGTGGTTGTGAAAGCGAAAATCGTCCTCGACCCAGATGACCCGGAATCCGAGACGGGCGAAGCGGCCATAGAGACGGGTGACATAGCGGCGCCAGCGCGGATCATCAAATGAGGCACACGCCTTGGACACCTCACCCAGAGGCGAAACCATGGGGGTGAAAGGCCGGTCCTTGGGGAAAGTCCGGCCGCGATCACAATGCAGAGAAGTCATCCACGGATTGAGACTGGTGACGATACCCGCGCGATCGAGGATCGCCTTGGATGTGCGTACGGCATTGAACCAGCGATCCTCTTCATGCCGGGAGAGCAGTCCGTTATTCCATTCCTCGGCTGCGAAGAACAGGACCACCTCCTCGACCCCATGAGAGCGGCAGAAGGTGGCGAGGGCGCGGGCGTCGGCGGCAACGCGCGGACCGGGCAGGATCTGGAATCGCAAGTGATAATGGGCAGAACGGCGGGCTGAAGTTTTAGCGGGCATCGCGTGACCTCCGATGAATGGAATGAGCAAACCCGCGTATCATAGGGAGAGGCGCAGTCGAATTAAACTCAAAAGTTGGCCAGAAGTGCCCTTGCGTTGACACCCGAGAGTTCCTCGCTTGCTTCCCCCGTTCGGGAGTATTATTCTCCCCCCTTCCGATCCCGTTGGATCATTGGGATATTTCCATGATATTGAAAAAAGAGCCTTTCGATATATGAAAACCGCTTCCGCGTATCCCGAGCGGATTCGGGTTTTTATGACCCGATATAAGACGGCTTTTCCCATTCTGCTCAGCCTGACCTCCCTTTATTTCTTTGCCTACTTTCAGCGGATCGGCATTCCGGGAATGATCTTTGATGAGTTACAGATCGACCTGGGATTGACGGCCAGCGGCGTGACCCTGCTGGGGGCGGTGTATCTGTATGTATACGGGGGAATGCAGTTATTTGTCGGGCTGTTATCGGATCGGCATGGATTTGGGCGGGTTTTTCTGGCCGGGAGTATGGCCCTGGCGTTGGGCTCCCTGGTGTTCCCCCTGTGTCATCAACCGATCCTGTTATATGGGGCGCGGGGATTGATCGGGCTGGGGGGGAGTTTATTGTTTATTTGCCTGGTCAAGGGGATTGAACACCTGACTGCGCCGCGGCATTTCGCCATCATGCTGAGCATGGCCCAATTTCTGGGTTTTTTCGGCGGACTGGCGGCGACGTATCCCTTGGCGGCGTTGACCCATGCCGTGGGCTGGCGCAAAGCCCTGTTACTGGCCGGGATCATTACGACGATCCTGACCGTCTGTCTATGGCGAGTATTGCGGCGGGCAAAATTATTGGAGGTTCCGGCCAAGGTGCTGGTGGTCGAACACCTGGTCGGACAAGTGCTGCGAAATCGCGAGCTCTGGAAGATCCTGCCGGCGTGTGCGGTCAACTTTGCCATCTACTTCGTGGCCCAGGCCACGATCGGCAAAAAACTGCTCGCGGATTGTTTCCAGATGACCCCCCAAGCCTCCTCGGCGTTCATGTTCATCATGCTATTGATTTCAATGGTGGGCACCCTGTTGGCCGGCTTCATTCTCAAGCTGTGCAAAAACCGGTTCAAAGCGATTCTCGTCACCGGTTGGTCCTTGCTGGCAATATCGTGCGGGGGGCTGGTGTTGGCCTTAAGTCCGGGGCTGCATTCCGCGACGGGGGTTAAGGCCTGCTATCTGGGGTTGGCCGCCGCCAGTTTCGTCGGACCGATTTATACCGCCGGAGTGACCGGAATGGTTGCATCGGAGACCTTGGGGACAGCCATTGGTTTTATGAATGGGGCGTTGTATGTGTTGATCGCGGTACTGGCCAACGGGTCGGGATTGATTTTGGATCTATACCGGAATGAGGCCGTGCGGACCCCGACCGCCTGGATTTATCCAATGGCGGCCTATCGCTGGTTTTTTGTCATCAGTCTCGTTTTATGTCTGCTGGTCCTTCCGCTCCTGTTGAAATTTCGGGAACAACTTTTTAGCGCGGGTCACGTTCGGTTGGATCCGGGAAGTGAGGACAGAATCAATCCAACGTGATAATTGTTGCGCTTCGATATTTTATGCGTCTGTATACGTGTGAATTAAGCCGGAGAAGTACTTATGTGGAAACAGCTCTCGGATGCGCCGATCGATCACTCATTCCAAGTGTCGGTGGGTCCCCAGAAAATCGTTTTTACGGGTGGCATGCAGCCCTCCTTTTACCGGTCCGGAAAGGGCACCCTTTTCATTGGTTCCAATGTTCCCCTCCCACCCGGCACACCGGTCACGGACAGCAATCGTGGGGGAATCCCCATCAATCTCATTTCCCGCACGAACGGAAAGACGTGGGAACGGTGGATTCCTCCCAAGCCCCCGGAAGGTGCCATCGACCATTCCGCCAATCCGTTTAATCCGAATATTCAGGAAGTCCCCGGTATTCCGGCGGGATGTCTCACGCCCCGACGGGACGGTTCCGTCATTGCCATTGAAACCTGGGGCCATGGACCGGATACCCGGGGCTTATTCCATACTAAAATCTGGACCTCCCAGGATGATATGGCCTCATTTACCCAGCATCCCGCCACCGTGTTTTGTCCTCAAGGCCGATCGGCCTTTGACGATGGCGGACATCCCTGTTCCGGATTGTATTTCTGTCGCACGATGCTGGAATTGCCGTCGGGCGATCTCCTCGTCACGGCTTACGGCTGGTTTGAAGGTGACACGACGCCCTGTGCCTATCTTCCCACCGCTTTTCGCAGTCGGGTGGTTTTATTTCGTTCCCGAGATGACGGAAATCACTGGGACTTGGTCTCTACCATGGCTTTGGACCCCGCGTGTGGCCAGGAAGGATTCAATGAAACCGCCTTGGTGCGCCTCTCTAAAGGGCCTCGGGCGGGTCGGTTGGTCGCCATTATGCGCACCGGAAGCGATAATTGTGCGATTCACAAAGTGGTGAGCGATGATGAAGGCCTCACCTGGTCCAAGCCCCAGCCATTGCCTTTTGGCGGGGTCTTTCCGGATCTGATTGAAATGGCCGACGGCACGCTGGCCGCCAGTTTCGGTTGGCGGATCTGGGGAGGCGGCATCATGCAGAATTATTACACCGTCTTCAGCCGGGACGGCGGCGAAACGTGGACCCAGCTTACCCTTCTACCCCTTGAAGATCATGCCGCCACACCCTATCCCTGCGGCACCTGGTACACCGGCCTGCGTGAAATCGAGCCGGGCCGTCTGCTGGTTGCATATGATTTCGGCTCCTTCGGACGGACCTGGCCGGTCAAATACATCGCCACCCGGGAAGTGATCGTGCGGGGATAAGAAACCCCGCGATTAGCCGCCCCAGGCGGTGAACTTGTCGAAACGCCATTCAAGAAAATCGGCCGGGGCGTTGACCATGGCGAGTTCAGCGGGTTGGGACTGAAGCCAGCGGATTAAGTCGTGAGGAATCGGGGTGCCGGGCACGGGACGGGGCAGATTCGCTTCCGAACGGGTCGGGTAATACGCCCCAAAATATTCCACGAAGATTCGCCAGCGTCGTAGTCGCAGGCGGACGACGTCATCATGGGTTCGATTTTCCAGATTCAACAAAGCTTCGCCCAAGTCGCGGGCGGTCTGTTGCATTTGGATCTGAGCGGCGCGAAGGCTTTCCGGGTCCGTTGGAATCGGGGTTTGGCCCGGAGTTGCGACGCCATGATAGGCTTCCTGGATCAGGGGAATCTGGAGCCGGTAGAGAATTTGATCGAGGAGGGGACGCATCTCGGCGGCGAGGTCGCCGAAATAGCGGTCGGCATAAAGATTCAATTCCCGGGCAACGCTGATCTCCGGTTTCCAAAAGGCACGGGCCAGGAACCAGGTGTTAAAGGCCGAACGCCACCAGTTGCGGATGGGGAGAAAAAGGGAAATGACCCCATGAAACCCGATTTCGCGGAGCGCCTGGGCGATGGCGACTCCGGCTTCCGGCCGCAACCACACATTGGCTTTCCAGTGGTAGTTGTCGCCCATCGTATATTCAAAATAACAGGCGCCGCGGGCCCCGCGCAGGTGTTGAACCCATTGGCGGGCCAACTCATCACACTTTGCGCAGTACAGGGCACTCATGTTGGGCAAAGCGGGTGTGGCCACCGGTACCGGCAGGGTTTGCGGCGTATAGGCCAGATATTCCACAGTCAGGTCCTGACGAATCTGGGCCACCGCTTCGGCGACCCGGCGAATGGCTTTGAAGGCGACATCCGGTTGACGGCAGGCATCGCATTCGCAGTAGCCCCCGCCATCCAACGGCCAGGTGCCCAGGATCCGGGCTTCGGGATGCGCGGCGGCATAAGCCGCCAGATGTTCGGCAAAGTACGTGACCGCGTCGGGATTCGAAAAACACATCTGGCGGCACTGGCGCCGGCCGTCGACCAGCGCAAACCAATCCGGGTGCTGTTCGAACAGGGCGGGCGGGAAAAACAGGTGGGTCATGTGTTCGCTGTGTTCGAGGATCATTCCCCGCCGGTTGATTTCCGGCAACAGTTCCTTAGCAACTTCCGGCCAGTGCATGGCTTGCGCGCGGGTCGGTTCATCCTGACGGTCCGCGGAGGTCAGGATGAGGTTCAGGCGGTTTTTGGCCATCCAATCAATCATTTCGCGACCCAACTCCACCGTGTCCGCGTAGAGTCCGTACAAACCCAGTCCCCGATGTGGGAGAGAGGGTGACTCGGTGCGTTGTCCCAGCTTCAGTCCCAGGGTATCCTGTCGGGGCACGATGCTTTCCGCTTCTGTGGGATAGACCCAGAGACAACCCAATTCCTCCAGGAGCGCGTAGACGGCGTAGAGCACTCCCCGGCTGGTGGTTCCGCTCAAAACGATTTGATGGGAACTGACCGTGATGGTGAAGGCGTCCTGGGGTAGATGCGAATGGGAGTCGAGCTCCAGGATCAACGGAATGGTTTTGGGCGAGGCCGGGGACTGGGGAACGGGGATTCCGGCCAGGCAGGCCAGATACAGATGAAGCTCGGCAGCCGCAAAAGTTTGGACTTCATCGGCCGCGGGCGCCGGCCTTACATGGATATGCCAATGTCCGCCGGTAAAAATCACAAGTCGTTCGGTGTTGTTCATGAGGGGGATACCATAGCACTGCGAAGGATGAACAGGCGATAGGATTTTAGACTGTAGAAGGAACAGGACAAATTTCGGGGAATGAGGAAAAGCACCTGAACTACGAAGTACGCTAACGGTTGTCGCGATGGAGCAGCAGGTGCTCGAAATACTTCCGCTTCTGAATCAGAGGGACTTGTTCGTGGATCAAGTCATTCTTGACGATCTGCCGTAAATATGGGACCCTATACGCATGAAGACCACTCTCGAAATACCCGACACACTGGCGCGCGAAGTCAAAACCTTTGCGGCGCGACGGGGTGTCAGTATGCGGATGTTCGTTACCCAGGCGCTGGCGGATAAGTTGGAAGCCGAAACACAACACGCTCCCAGAAAACCCTGGGTGGGCGTGTTCGACGGTTTGACCGGCGGCAAACTTCTCCGGGACGAGCTGCACCGACTGGACCGGACCGTGGAAGAGGCGTTCGAACAAGTTGACCCGGCGGACTGGCGATGATTCTCGACACCAACGCGATTTCCGCCTGGGCGGCGGGCGACCCGGCCGTCACGGCCATGATTGAGGCGGCGGAACGCATCCATTTGCCGGTCGTGGTGCTTGGGGAGTTTCGTTACGGCTTGATGGGTTCGCGATTCCGGGATCAGTTGGAGATGCGCCTGAAGAAACTCGAGCGGGTGGCGCCCATACTACCGGTTACGCGCGAAACGGCGTCCGTCTACAGTACCCTTCGTTACGAATTGAAACAGTCCGGTCGCCCCATTCCCGAGAATGATGTCTGGATCGCCGCATTATCGCGTCAGCATGGATTGCCGGTGTTGAGTCGCGACAAACACTTCGATTATGTCAGTGGCTTGCGGCGAATGGAATGGTGAGGGGTTCTTATAGTACGCCCATGTTGAGGCCTGAAACACATCTGTTACGCGTGGAACGCGTTGGATTAATCCACCTGATTTTTTTAGGGCTGGGGATTCTGGGACTGACGCTGGGGGACGGCTGGGCTTTGGGGCCGCATGAAATCATCGTGATCGAAAATTCCCGATCACCCGATTCACGGGAGATCGCCCAGGATTATTGCCGCACCTGGCAGGTGCCCGAGACCAACCGGATTTCCATTGATGTGCCCCTTCCGGCCCGTGACGGGGTCTATGACATAACCCCGGAAGATTTTACCCGCTTGATCTGGGAACCGGTCAACCGGGCGGTGCAGGAACGCGGATTGGCCGGGCATATTTTGGCTTGGATTTATTCGGCGGGATTTCCGGTGCGGGTCACCACCCAGCCTGCGATGTCCCTTACCGGGTTGACGTGGGTGCGCAATCGGCCACCACCCCGGGAGAAGATTGAGAAAGGGGATTGGAACTCGCCGGTTTTTGTCGGCCCGGCCCGGCCGGGCGCCACATTCTCCGGCACGCAAAGTCTGGATGTTTTCAAGGATTGGCTAGGGGGCGACATGCCGCTCCCGTCGATGATGTTGGGATACCTGGGGGTTTACGGAAACACCCGCGAAGAAATCATCCGGACCTGGAATTCCCAGCCCCTGACGGCGCGGCCGGGAGGAATCGTTTATTTTGTGACCAATGCCGATATCCGATCCCGATGTCGCGACTGGCAATTTGCCGGTGCTGCAAAGGAATTGCTGGCCTTGGGGGTGCCCGTCCGGATAACCAGCGCGTGGCCCTCGAACGATATTCCGCTGATGGGTTTGATGACCGGGCAGGGAACGGTGTCCCCACAAACGTTGAATTTACGACCGGGCTGCATCGGGGATCACCTGACCAGTTTCGGGGCGGCTTTTGAAGAGACCGGGCAGACCCGGATTAGCGAATGGATTCGGGCGGGAGCGTGCGCTTCGGCCGGTACGGTGATAGAACCGATGTCGATCGCGGCCAAATTTCCGAATGGCCGTTTATTCGCGCATCTGGCCCGCGGGGTGACGGTTCTGGAGGGCTATGCCCTGGCGACCAAATGCCCCTTGCAGTTGTTACTGTTGGGGGACCCCCTGGCGGCGCCGTGGTCCGGGCCACGGACGATGCTGAAGCTCAGCGGGATGGAGGCCGGACCGGTGTTGCGAAAACCGACGCGAATTGAGGTGACTCCGGATCTTTCAGGGAGAGCGGTTTTTACGAAATATCTTTTTCTTTGTGATGGGGTACCGATACGGCCCCGCAGTACCGAAAGTGAAATAATACTGGATCCCGGGACTTTGGCGCCGGGTCGGCATCGATTGCGCTGTGTGGCGTACGGGGCCGGTACAATCCGCCGCCAAGCCTGGGGCGAGCTCAAATTCTCGTGTGAACCCTTACGCAATTAACTATGAAAACTAACCTCGACTGTTTTTGGATTCGGAACACCGATCGCACACTACCCCGGCTATGTCGCGCCAGTGGGAGAGTGGCAGTGCTGCCGCTAACGAGCATTGAGAGTCATGGCCCGCACCTGCCCCTGGGGAGCGATCCGCTGGTTTTTGAATATATTCTCAAAAAAGTGGCGCAACGAGAGACCGTTGCGATCCTGCCCATTCTGCCCTATTCGTATGTGGCCGATGCCCGGATGTTGCCCGGCGCCGTGCATATTCGCACGGATATTTTACAAAACCTGGTTGAAAATATTTGTGACGAAGTGTCCCGCAACGGGTTCGATAAAATTGTATTGCTGCAAGGGCATGGCGGCAATGTGACGTTGGATGAAGGTTTTATGCGCCGTCAGTTGGAGCGGGAAAAGCCCTATTTTCTGTACAGCCTTCCCGTGGTTGCAGGGCAGGGCGATGCGATTTACCGGGTGATGGAAACCCAGGAGTTGGGGCATGCCTGTGAATTCGAGACCAGCCTGAACCTGGTCGCCTGTCCGGAACTGGTGAATTTAAAGGTTCTGAAAGGGCGCACTTTCCCGACGCAAAAAAAATTGGATATCGGGCCGGTCCGGTCGCCCCTGGGCTGGGTGGTAGAGCATCCCGATATGGCGGTCGGAACCCCGCAAAAAGCCACCCGCGAAAAGGGCGAAAAAGCGGCGGAGATCTGGGCCCAGGCGATGGTGGACCAACTCCGGCTCATCAAACGGGATCGCCGCGGCCCGGCGGTCTGGGCCCAGTATTGGAAACGAGTCAACGGGGTTCGTTTTCAGAAGGAGCGATGAGATGAACGGGCTGCGGGAATATAATCCGGCTCGCGATTATCAGGGCGTTCGAGAGTTGTGGGCGAGTGTTCTGCGTGACCGCTATTCCATGACCGACCGGGTTTTATGGCCGCGTATCGCAGGCCGCAACACGTTGAATCCCGGGGATGGTTGGGTGGTGACCTCCGGTTCGCGCATCATCGGCTTTGGGATGATGGAGATCGATCGCGGGGCACTGACCCCTGATCCAACGGCTTCCGTACAAGTGTTGCTGGTGGATCCGACGTATCAACGACAAGGGATTGGAACCGCGCTATTGACTAAAATCG
>Ga0118677_10009142_pt1 | contig 15604 bp, 7 predicted proteins | sample AliMusrvi5mmetaG_FD_86154 | JGI IMG/M metagenome (GOLD analysis project Ga0118677, IMG submission 86154)
GGGGAGGTGGTCAGGTGTCCGGTGGCGGGGTGGCGTTTTAGTTGGCTCTAGTTGGCAGCCCTTTCAGCCTCTGAGCAGATTTGCATGGGGCCGCCTGGGCCTTTGGCGCGAGCGGTCGCCGCAATTGTCGAATCGAGCGTGACCATGCCGCTGGCGTGCTTCTCTGGGTATGGGTGCCATTACCGTACTCACGCGTGACGGAGGGATGGGGTATCTCGACGACGAACTCGATCTGGCGCGAGGCGAAGGCGGCGATGTCCGCCAATCCCAACTCAGCCGTCACCTCTACGCACCAGGATCAGCAATGCCGAAGGAGCGCAGCTTTTAAGCTGCAGAAACACACGAAAATCCAGCCGCATCGGAACGCTCGTTAGCTCCTCTCCAATAGGACGTTCTGCAGCCTGAAGGCTGCGCTCCTATGTTGCTGGTGGCAGTAATACGCGTCCTCTCCCGCTCTTGGCAATGGGTGTGGTCCTCTTGGCCCGAATAAGTCCTGCATCAACCTCGTTAAGTCAGCGCGCTGACGCCGGAGCATACTGGAGCAGCTAGCGTGTATGGATCATGCAACTACTATGCATTTATTAGGCAACTATTACACAACCATCAGGCAACCATTATGCAACTATCAGGCAACTCTGGACCTGGTTGGGTGTTGCTGGCTTGGCGGTAGCGCCAAGGTGGTGTCGTTGGCACGGCAAATCATACTTTTTCGTAGGCCCCGGTAGCACTTCCCCAGCACACGCGGGCCAGCTTGGCTGAGTGTGACGCTGTCGCGGTCGGCCTCAGACGCCGGATCGCACTTGACTGGTAGCCTGTTCTGAGGAATGAGGAGGTAGTACCCGAGACTGCATTTGACCAGAATTATGAGAACGAAGCCCTTTTCGCGACGCGCCTTCATCCAACACGGGCTAGCGCTCACCGCTGGTGCGCCGCTGGCGTCGCTGTGCGTCCGCAATCAACTACTGGCCGCTGAGACCTCCCCCGGGGCGGTCCAATCTGGTCTCCAAGCTCATCGTGCCGCCGCCAAGGTCGCGATTGTCTCCTGCCGATCTTACGGTCCCGAAGTCAGGCCGGCATTGGAGAAGTCGTTCGATCTGCTGGGAGGCATTGGCTCGCTCGTCAAGGACAAGACGGTGACCGTGAAGTTGAACATGACTGGGAGCGACTTCAAGCCGCTCCTCGGCCGGCCAGTCGGCGAAACGTACATGACCCATTACACGGTGGCGATGGCGCTGGGCTCGCTGCTGTTCGCCGCGGGGGCCCGGCGTGTGCGCTTTGTCGAATCCACGCAAAAGAGAGAGGTGCTGGAGTCCACGCTGGCCGAAGCCGGCTGGGATGTGCCGGCGCTGACAGCTCTGGGCAAGGTCGAGTTCGAGAACACGCGTAACCTGGGTCTGGGCAAGAGATACTCCCATTTCCGAGTGCCCGGGGGCGGTTATATGTTTTCCGCGTTTGACCTTAACCATTCCTATGAGGATACCGACGTGGTGGTTTCCCTGGCCAAGCTCAAGAACCATAAGACCGCCGGCATAACGCTCTCGATGAAGAACCTCTTTGGGCTGCCGCCGAACTCGCTGTACGGCATTGATGCGGGCAAGGAAACCGCGACGGAGCATCGGGCCCCAATGCATGACCCGAGGGAATATGGAAGCGTGAAGTTGCCCGGGCTGAAGGGGAGCGGTATTTCGGTTGAGCCGTCCTGGCGGGTACCCCGCATTACGGCGGACCTGTGTGCCGCCAGGCCCATTCACCTGGCCGTCATCGAAGGCATCACGGCCATGAGCGGCGGCGAGGGCCCATGGTGCGGAGAGGAGAACTTGAAAGTGACCACGCCAGGCGTGATCATCGCTGGGCTAAACCCGGTGTCGACCGATGCCGTCGCCACGGCGGTAATGGGTTATCCCAATCCCCGCGCTGTCCGCGGCACAAAGCCATTTGAGGATTGTGACAACCATGTGCTGCTGGGGGAGCAGGCCGGGTTGGGCATCGCCGACCTGGCGCAGATTGATGTGCGCGGAATGCCTATTGAAAAGACTCGTTACCCCTACGGCTAAGGGCAAGCTCGCGGCCGATCGCTTCGCCGGCGGATTGGCTAGGGCGGACTTCCAACCAAGGAGACCCAGGAGAATGAGGGCGCCTACGAGGCTTCAGGGCTCCCGGACCACCCGGTAATATCTCTGCCCGTTGCCGCTGGGTAGAGGATCATCCACCGATGCGATGCTGCCGGCGACGGTCAAGCAAGCGACATTGGTCGCGGATGCCCACCCCGTGGTGAAATCAGCAATAGCCTGGACGCAGTAATTCACTCCGAGCGTGGAATTCCAAGTGACGCGCGCGGCATCGCCGATCTGCGCGACGCTGGCAAGGATGGGCAGCTCGGCGCGAACGAAGTAGATGTCCTCTTCTCCATTGAAGGTGGCGGCATAGGCGATGCAAGCGCCCTCGTTGAGCGACACCATCCCGATGTAATCGCCCATCTTCTGCTGCTGTGGGTAGCCCAGGGACTGATTAAAGGGCGGGCTCAAAGGCCGATTGGCCGCCCAGGTCAGCCCGCCATCATCCGACCAGGAGTAGTAGAGCTCTGAAAGGCTATTGTCAGGGCTGTGACGAGTGTCGTTCCAGCAGACATCAATTCTGCCATTGGGCGCCACGGCCAAGGTGCCAAACCAATGCGCGGCATGTTGGGCTGGTGAATCGTCGTTGATCCGGAGCGGCACGCTCCAGGTGCGGCCACCGTCAGTGCTGCGGCTGAACATGACGTTGACCAGGTTCCCGGGGTCGTTGGTAACCGAGCACAGAGCATAGACGTTGCCGCGCGTCGACCCGGTCGAGCAATCTACCGCCACCCAAGCCTGGCCCAACAACCCCCCTGGATTAATCCCCGACAAACCGAAGACCAACGGTCCTCCGAGATCCACAGCGGTGCTGACATCCATGGTGGGAGCGGTGAGCCCATTCGTCGCGTCGCTGGAGCGGTTGATCCAGAAGGGAGCCACGTCGACCGCCGTTCCGAAGCTGTAGACTTCGCCGTTTGGGCCGATGGCGAGTGTGCCGAAGTACGGCAGATGCGGCAGGCTGATGGCGGGCATCCAGTTGTTGCCGCTATCGGTCGAGCGGGTAAAGAGCTGATTTAGGTTATTGTAAACATTGTAGAACGGACTCCAGACTTGATAGATGTTGCCGCGGCCCGGACCGCTAGTCGTGTCGATCGCCATCCACTCCTTATCACCTCCCAGTGCGGAGTTGCCCGGCTGCCAGGTGGCGCCGCCGTTAGTCGAGCGCAGCAGGTCGCACGCGAACGTGCTGTCATTGGTAATTCCCAAAAAATAGAAAACGCCGTTCGCGTCCGAGGCCAGGACTGGGTCGCTGCGGAAAGTCCCGGGGTCGAGGTTGCCCGGAAAGGTCCAGTTCAGTCCGCCATTACTGGTATAAGCCACACCGGACTGACGGAAACTACTGTTGGTCGTGTCAAACTGCCGCCAACCAATCGCAATCCGTAAGGGGTTGGTCGGATCAATGCAGATCGAAGATTCGTTAGCCGCATCACCCGCAATGTTCTGGCCCAAAGCGTTCACATTAACCTGGCGGCTGATGCCATAGGAGGTGGAAACCACAGTTGCCCGCACCTTAACGGCAGCAAGGCCCAGGCATAGATACGCGAGCAGAAGACACCCGAATGGTTTTGTACTCACGGAAGCAGTGTTAACAAGTCAAAGTAGAAATGTCACTAACGGTTCCTGACTAATCGCGCCACGTATGTGCCGTCCACGCCTTCCACGAACGGGAGCAACTCGCGCGTCCGTTCCAGTCTGAAGTCGAGGTGTTCGCCAAGGAACCCATCCACGACATCGCCGTTTTCCTCCGGCTCAAGGCTGCACGTGCTGTAAACCAAAGTGCCGCCTTGCTTCAACAACGAAGCTGCCTGGTGCAGCAACTCGCCTTGTGTGGCACGCAGCCGCCCGATTTCTTTCGGGCGAATGCGCCAGCGTAAATCCACCCGCCGTCGCATAACTCCGGTGTTGGAACATGGGGCATCAATCAAGATGCGATCGAACACGGTTGAGGGCTGGGAATTGAGGGTTGAGGGCAGGACGGTCTGGACGCAGGTGACGCCCAGGCGGGCGCAGTTCTGCTCGATCAGCTTCAGGCGTTCGGGCGCGGTTTCGTGCGCGAGGAGGCGGCCTTCGTTGCCCATGAGCTGCGCGAGATAGGTCGACTTTCCGCCGGGCGCAGCGCACAGGTCGAGCACGCTTTCGCCACGTTGTGGATCGAGTTCTCGCGCGGCCAACAGCGTGCTCGGGTCCTGCACATAGAATAATCCCTGCTGAAAACTGGGCAATTGGCCGAATGGCGGATGCGATTTCAGCTCGAAGGCCAGGTTCTCCTCAATCCAGTCCTTACGGACGAAGTCGTATTCCACGCCTTCCTCACGCCACTGGGCGATGAGTTTGGCTGGATCGGCCTTCAGGGTGTTAACGCGTGCGAAGGTTTTCGGCGGCCTGTTATTCCATTCCATCAACTGGGCGGCTCGATCGGCCCCCCACCGTTCTTGCCAGCGACCCACTAGCCATTCCGGATGAGAATAGCCGAGGTGAGGCTGCTGTGTTTTCAGCTCGACCAACAGGCGCTGCGTGGCTTCGGACTCGCGCAAATAGCCGCGCAGGACGGCGTTGACGAATCCCGTCTGCGAGTGAAGGCCATTTTGCCTGGCCAACTCGACCGTTTCGTGGACGGCGGCATGGTCCGGGATGCGATCGAGCCAAAAGATCTGGTAAAGTCCAAGGCGCAGCAGGTTTTGAAGTATCGGCATCTGCACGCGTCCTGCCGTCTTGCGGGCGATGAGCCAATCCAGGGTCGCCTGCCAGCGCACGATGCCATAGGCCAGTTCCTGGCACAGATGTCGATCAGCGGCCGAAAGCCGCGACTGGGCCAGCGCCGCCTCCAGCCGGGATTCCATGAAGTCCCCGCCTGCGTCCCGCTGCAGGAGCCGCATTGCAATTTCTCTTGGTTTTTGGTCGCTCACAACCTTTAATAGAGCCGTTCTGATCGAGGGACGCGAGCGTTAAGATACTTTATGCGAGAAGAGTTCGAAAAAATGGCAGCGGCCGGCAAGCTGGAGCGACAATACATTGAAGCCCTGGTTCAACTGACCGACACGGGGTTTTGCATGCACCGAAGCTGGGGCTTTGGACGCATCAAGACGGTGGATACTGTATTTGCCCGCTTCATGATCGATTTTGAGACCAAGGCGGGCCACACGATGGACCTGGCGTTCGCCGCTGAGTCGCTCAAACCAATCCCCAAGGACCACATCCTCGCGCGCAAGGCGATCGACATAGACCAGTTGCGCCAGATGGCAGCCACACAGCATTCGGAACTAGTGAAGCTGGTGTTGAACAGCTACGGCGGCGCTGCGACGGCCGACCAGATCCAGCATGCTCTGGTGCCGGAGGTTATTCGTGAGGATTGGAAGAAATGGTGGGATGCCGCTCGGCGCGAGCTGAAGAAGGACGGCCATTTTCAGGTGCCCCTCAAGAAGACCGATCCCATCGTATATCAGGCCAAGGAGATTTCGTTGCAGGACCGGCTGATGGAGGAATTCCGGGCAGCTAAAGGATTGAAAGCCCGCATTGCTATCGCCGGCGAGCTGCTGAGAAACGCCCATGACCTGACGGACAAAGCCGCCGCCGCCACGGAGATCATCTCCGTGCTCAATGCCGAAATTCCCAGCTACCAGCGCACGCAGCCGGCAGTTGCGCTCGAAGCGATCTTCACCCGGGATGACATTCGGGAGACGGCCAGTTTGGCGCCTGGCGAAGGCGAAATGACCACCCAGGCGATTTGGGCCCAGGATGCAAAGCTCGGTCCGCTGCTGGAGGAACTTCCGGCATCCAAACATCACCGAGCGCTGGAGTCATTCAAAACGGCGAATCCCGAGAGCTGGCACACTGCATTGCAGGCTGCCTTGAATAACGTTTCTGCCAAGCTCTGCCACGAGCTGGCAGGCTTGCTCATCCAGGAAGGCAAGATCGAGCAACTCAAGGGGACAGTCGCGCGGCTGGTCAGCCAGCACACCGCCAGCAGCGAGCTGCTCCTCTGGCTCGCCAAAGACCGGGACGACTCCTTCGCCGACATCCTTGGACCGGAAGTCTTTCGCGCCATGCTGACCGCGATGGAGCGCGACCAGTTCAACGAGCGCCGCTCCAACCGGCTGCGGGACTTTATTCTCGACGATCAGGAGCTGCTGGTGGAGCTCATCGGTTCGGCGGACTTCGAGGTGATCAAAGACCTCACGCGCGCGCTTCAGCTCTCACCGTCGTTCGATGACATGGACAAGCGCTCGCTGCTGGCGCGCATCGTCAAGCGCTACCCGGCGATACAGACGCTGATCTCGGGCGATCAAACCAAGCAGGAGGCCACTTTGCTCGTGTCCTGGGAAAGCCTGATGCGGCGCAAAGAGGAATACCGCGAGCTGGTGGAGAAGAAGATCCCCGCCAACTCGAAAGAAATAGCGGTAGCTCGCAGCTATGGCGACTTGCGCGAAAACCACGAGTACAAGGCGGCCAAGGAAATGCAGAAGCTGCTCATGCGGCGCAAGGCGGACCTGGAAACCCAGTTGGTCCGGGCGCGCGGGACGGATTTCGCAGCGCCACGCACCGACGTTGCGAGCATCGGCACTGTCGTGCGCGCGACCGATCTGGCCACGAACCAGCAGGGGCTGTTCAAGATCCTCGGCGCCTGGGACTCCGACCCGGAAAAAGATATCGTCAGCTATCTTACGCCGGTCGCCCAGTCATTGCTGGGTCATAAGGTCGGGGATGAGGTCGAGTTCGAGATTCACGGAGTCCGCCACCACCATCGCCTGGATTCCATTGAGCCGTGTGGTCCCGCAGTGATTCCAGCCACCCCGCAGCCGCCGCCGCCACAGCCGCCAGCAGAGTAGCGCAGGCCTCCACACCTGGTGTGCCGCCGACTTATCCCTCGGCAGGCACTCGGCCAGTTGGTTGGACCGCAAGTTAGGCGACCTGCGGTTTGTGCGCGACGCCGAGCTTACGCCTGGCCGCCGAACGTCACGTAGTCATCCAAATCGAGCAACTCAAACCAGGTAGCGATATCCTCGCGTTTGGGCGCAATCTTCGCGTGTATTCCATGGAAGAATTCACGGGATTCCGTATCCGCAGGCGCCCGTTGTTCCGCGTAAGCCGACCAGGCAGCGATTTCAGCTTCTGTGCGCTTGAACTTCGCAGTCTTCTGAATCCAATCGAGTATTTCGGTGTCACCCTTCCCCGCGGCGAGCTGTTTCTTGAGCGCGTCGGCGTTGACGCCTGCGAAGCCCAGGAAGCGCTGGTCCATCGGACAATTGTAATGGTATTCCCCGTGTTTGCCGCTGATGGTCGCGCGGCCTTTATCCAGCATCCGCGGCAGAATGACGTAACCACCTAAGCGCACGCGCGGGCTGCGCGGCGGACGTTGCGTTAGATCAGGAGCATTTTTGATAGCCATAGAGCGTATTATCATTAATTCGTAAACGATTCGCAGGCCTGGCACCGGGCCGGACCTGCTTTGGTCCTGGCTAAGATGCAGCCAACCCGAGGAAATGCAAGTGCAGGCGGCACGCGCCCAGCAACTCAACCAAATAATAATTGGTCAGAACAACAGGGTTAACCGCATCAAGGCGAGGGGATCGCATTATCTTTAACCAAAGGAGAGAGCTACCCATTTTCCAAAGCGACCCAAACACGGGGAAGTTGCCATCCGCTCAGCTGACCGTAAGCTCGGCTTTTATTACGACGTTAGATGGACGGCGCAAGCCCCCCCGGAGGGTCCCTTGGATGCCCGGGAACTCTGCAAAGACTCTCCCCGCCATAAGGGGTCGCGGCCGGCCGAAAGCTATCCCCTGGATCCGGCAATTACCCAGTCAGCAACGGTGACGCAGAACCCGCCGCCCAGTTTCTCAGTAGCGAGCACTCCCACACATAGGGACGGCTAGAAGAGATAATGACAGACTAGGTTCGAAGCGATCAGGCCCAAAGGCGCTACTGAGACAACCCATTGTACGGCTTCGACTTGCAGAACTGTCACCACAAGCACACTTGCTCGACGGGGCTTACACACACACGAGGCCATGGGTCTAACCTTGGCTACGCGTCCGAGTTTTGGGGTCTATCTCCAGGGTTTCGGCTATTCCTGGGCCCGATAAGGCGATTTGGCTTCGAAAAGCTTCAGTCGAGCCTTGTAATCGTTCTTGTACTCTTCTGTTGGCAGAAGCCCAATAGCTTCTTGCTCCGTGCTGACAGCCTTTTCGAACTGCCCTGCTTCTGCGTAGGCGACAGCCAACGTGTCTAGAAATGCGTGCTTCTCGTACTTCTTCGGAAACATCTCAGCCGCAAACACGGCTCTTTCCGCAAAGACCACCGCCTTGGAACCATCACGAATTGCCGAGTTCTCGCGCGTTGCCAGAACCCAAGCCAGAGCATTCAAATCATTCGCGTCCTTGCTTTCGGCAGCTTTTTGAAACCACTTCGCCCCTTCGACCTCATCCTTCGCCGCGCCGTGGCCCTTGGCGTAGAATTCCCAGAGACTCACTTGAGCAGCGGCCAAATTCTGCTCGGCAGCTTTGCGATACCACCTCACCGCCTCCACGTCATCCCTCGCCACGCCCTGGCCACTGGCGTAGCATAACCCTAGGCGCCATTGAGCTTCCGCATCTCCCTGCTCCGCAGCTTTGCGATACCAGTTCCCCGCCTCCACCTGATCCTTCGCCAGGCCCTGGCCACTGGCGTAGCACAACCCTAGAACCCATTGAGCGTGCGCATTTCCCTGCTCGGCGGCTTTGCGATACCACCTCACCGCCTCCACCTCATCCTTCGCCACGCCCTGACCCCTGGCGTAGCATAACCCTAGACGCCATTGAGCCTCCGCATCTTCCTGCTCGGCAGCTTTACGATACCACTTCACCGCCTCCACCTCATCTTTCGCCACGCCCTGGCCACTGGCATAGCATAATCCTAGATCCCATTGAGCGTGCGCATTTCCCTGCTCGGCGGCTTTGCGATACCACTTCAGCGCCTCCACCTCATCCTTCGCCACGCCCAGACTACCCACAAGGAAAGCATAACCTAATTGACCCTGGGATTGAGCATCGCCATTTTCCGCCTTGAGCAAGACCAATTCAGCCTTGATTAGGTCCAATTCCTCCTTGATATCTGCAGGGAAGGTATTTGGTGTGCCGTCAATGTCTGCGATAGCCTTTGCATGTTTTAGCAACTTTTCCAAATAACCATCCAAATAAGCAATTTCGTCCTGTACTTGGCTGCCACTCAGACCGCCGCCTTTGAGGAGAAGTTCGATGGTGTTGAATTGGCAATTGGCTGTGGCAAGACGAAGCATAGAGGGGGCATCGTAGCCGACATTGACCAATGTATTTGCTGCTTCCGGTTCGGGGCTGGCGAGGGCTGCAAAGCCAGTCGTGCCTTCTTTTGTCCAGTCATATTTTGCTGCCTCTGGCTGCGATCGCCACTCCGTGACCACTGCCCCCAATAGTGCCTTGTTGCCCAAAAACGCTGCTGCGGCTAACGACTCTCTTCCAACATTCGCCTTGTGATTCAGCAACAGATTTGCACCTTTTCCGCCACTTCCCAGCAGTGCCGCTTCGAGGGCAGTGACCGAGCCGAAATCTTCAAAGGACACGCGTCCGGAGAAGCGACGCGTCTTCTTAACGGCCTCCAAAAGTACCGAGCGCAATTCTTGGGCCGACATGCTGGAATTCACGTCAATACCAGCCTCAATAAAGAGTTTAATTACAGTTGTATCACCTTTAGCTGCGTGGAGAACAAATTGGGTTGGGGAATATTCTACGCTCAGTTGCGCCAATTTGAGCCTCGCCTCTTCGGGGCTGTTCACCACATCCCTTTTTCGGTCTGCTTGGTTTCCGTTGCTGCCATCTTTGCCGCTGACGTTACCGTTGCCGCAACCGCACGTAGCAGCAAGCAATAACGCCGCAGCCCCAGCGGCGAAAAGCGACTGGGCGCGTCGAAATGGGATAGAGCCGTTGTGCTCGGGGGTTGCATTCATAGGCAATGGCAGACGCTTATTCAGGACAATTTTGGCCGAATCAGGTCTGCAATTCGCCTCGCGCGGCCATGTGTGAAACCCCTTGAGCAATGATGGGTGCAAATCACGACGCCGTCACTGCTGTCAATTATCTGAATCTTCTTGTCCTCTTCGTCGGGGGTGAATTTGCCAAACAGCTTTTCATAGTCGCCCCAAGACGCTTTTCCATAGCAGACAATTGCGGGAGGGCTGTAACGCTCCACCAATGCCCTAAGCATTTCCAGTCTGCAAGGTAGCACCCTTGCCCTGTAATCCTCCAAACTTTGGAAACCGAATTCACGGCTGTATAATACCGGCCAGTCGCAGGGGCGTATACCTTTCTTGGGCAGCGGAAGTAGCTCAGTAAGGAACGTTTTGCCTCCCGTAACACCCAGATGGCATCTTTGATAATCCAACGCATCTGATGTGCTTCTTTTGGGATCGCGGTTTGCCAGCCAAAGCATGATCCAACACATCGGCTTCCAAGTCTTCTGCGGCTTCGGCTCGGGTCGATGAAACGTAAGCTCCTTCAGCTTGTGAATATGAACACTTCGAAGACACTCAACACGCTCAAAGCTGCGGCGCGTCTCAAGGTGTTGCACAATTCCCTTTTCAGTGTCTTCCAACAAACGCTCTTCTGGCCCGATGAACCATACTGGCGCTTCGAGGTTCCCGTAGCCCATGAAATCGCAGAGTCTCGTGAACGTGTCTTCCGGCAGTCGCTTCATAATATTAGCGGCTAACATTTTCGCCATTGTTGTGCAGAGCAGAAACGGGTCACCCAATTAACGAAAATGTCATATTTTCAACAATCCTGCTGGACCCCTTCTACCCTGGACGCAAGCAGGTGGCAAGTGCTTTGATGTAGTTGCCGTGATGTCGTGATGTCGTGATGTGGATGATCCTCATTTATTGACTTCTGCCTTATATCGCTCCGGCCTGGCCCATAATCCGGGGGCGACTCATGCAGCATCACCGGGGATACCGGTTCCAATTGGTCACGAGTAAGATGCTGTCAATCGGAAGAATTGCCGGTAAGCTCGTCTTGCCGCTTCACTTCAGCGCGTAACTCAGATTCCTCCGACACGTCCACGCTTTGCGGTGATCGTCACCTCACCGTCAGCGGCAGGCTCTGGCTGTGGCTGTTGAATTCCGGCGCATACATGCACTGGATCTGGGCCACGCCGGTCTGGTATTCGCCGCGAAGCTGGATGCGGGTCGAATACTCGAACACGTAGGTGCCTTTCGGCAGGTAATCAATGAAGAAATGGCTGGCCGTGTCGCGGGTGCTCTCGTAGTAGGCCAGGCCATCCTGATACTTGTAAAGCGAGAGCACGTTTACCGGCTCGGTACCGCTGCCCCGTTGGTCTTTGAGATGCACGTACTCCATATCGCGGTCCACGCGGAGTTCGATGCGGACAACGAGTTCGTCCCCGACATTCAGTGGGCCTTTGACTGTCTCAAGCACTGGCCCTTTGGCGGTGTTGGTCTTCACATAGAGCGCCTTCTTGAGCTTGAGCGGCGTGCCTTCATAAGGCGTGACCTTGCTCATGTCTTCGAGGTATTGCCAATTCACGCTCCCCCATGCCACACCGGCGTCCACTTTCTTTACGGTAATTTCGCCAAGCTTGGGTTTGATGTCGGCGGGAGCGAAGCGGTATTCATAAAAGCCGGTGCCGGGCTCCACCGAGGGTTGAGGGTTGAGGGTTGAGGGTTGAGGACCAGAGGATTTGAGCCTCCTCACGTCGGCTCCTACAGGGGTTACGTCAACGCCGTCTAACTTCACCTGCACGAGGGCTTCGCTTGACAGGATGTCCTTGCCGCGGAGCAATAACGCGTAGACGGCATCGGCGGTGGCCTTGGTGGTCTTCCAATCCTGGGTCTGCTTTTGTTTGAGCAGCCATACTCGGCAGTCCTCGAGTGCCTGCTGGTCATGCATGACTTCGTCAAACGCCTCGATCATCAGTGCCTGGGTCTCGATGGGCGCCCGATACCACCACCAGCTTAGCTCGGTGTCGCGCCAGAACATGCCCATCTCCTCGTTGGAGACACTGCGCTCCTTGAGGGACTTCATGATGTCCTGAGGCGTGGAATCGTTGGCACCGGCCGAGTCATTGAAGCGGTGGAGAGCGATGGCCAGATGGCCCTGGGTCTGGCGACAATCGGTCTTGAGCCAAAACTTACGGGACTGCTGGAGGAAGAACTCAATCGCTGTCTTTTGCTGCGGCGGAATCGTCAAGTCCTTTAGGAAGAAGCTGCGGCCATACAAATAGAGCGCGTCGGTGGAGCTGGGCACGTACTTCTCCGGCTCGGGTGAGGCCTGGATGCGCTCGTATTTCTCGGTCATCCAGGCATCAAGCCGTCGGAGCGAGCGGATGGCGGGCGCCACATTGATATCCGCGCCCAGGTGCCGCAGTCGGCCAAAGCCGGTGGTGATATAAAGCGTTATGTAATCATTGCCACGCCCGCCGGGGAACCACGGCCAGGAGCCGTCGCTTAGTTGGAGTTCGGTGAGCTTGCGCAGCGTGGCCTCTGTCTCGTAGTTGAGGCGGTTGTCATCAAACAGGATGCCCACGTTCTTCCGTGCCTGACTTTCGCTTTCGGCCTGCCGCAGCCAAGGTGTTTCCTCGATCATCACCGCCTTGAGGTCTTGGTTCTTCTGCAAGGGGCTTTCCAGCGCAGGCGTGTTCTTCCATTGGTCGAAGATGCGCCTTATCTTGGGGTCGCTGTTGGCGATGGTCCGCGCCAGGGCGTTGGCGTAAAGCCGGTTGAAAGTCTGCTCGGTGCACTCGTATGGATACTCCATCAGGTATGGCAACGCGAGCACGGCATACCACGCCGGGTTGGACACCATCTCCACGACGAGGCTCTGGTTCTGGAGGGACTTCGAGCTGCCGGACTTGAGCAGTTTGGTGAACTCGAACTTCTTCGTCGCCGGGCCGCGGATCGGCAGCGGCAGCGACTCGGTGACCAGAATACGGCTGGAGAGGACGGGCAGGTAACCTTCCTCGCCGTCCGACACGCTGGCCGCCGCGCCGACGGCTTTGTAGGTGAGGAAACCGCAGCCATCGGGGACGTGGATGCGCCAGGCATAACTGCGCGACTCCTTGGCCGGGATGTCAAAGTCGTGATGCGTGATGCGTGATGCGTGAACTGACGTGCCCTGGACTGGCTCCAGGAGCAGCAGGGAATCCACTGACTGACCGGTGAGCGCATTATTGAAGGTGAGCTGCACCTGGCCGCGCAGGGACTTGTCGGTTTGATTGGACACCTTCACCGTGAACTCGACCGTGTCGCCTTCGCGCAAGAAGCGAGGAGGGTTCGGCTGAACCATCAGGTCTTTAGCGGTGACGGTGTGGCCTTCCAGGAGGCCGCTGCGCACGGATTGGTCGTGGGCGAAGCCCAGAAATCGCCACCGGGTCAGCGCCTCGGGCATGGTGAAGGACATCCGCACCACGCCGTTGGAATCCGAGGTCAACTGCGGGAAGAAGAACGCCGTCTCATTCAGGTTCTTGCGGGCGGCGACCTGGCTCAAGTCAGGCTTGGGCGCCGCGGGTTGGCCGTCGGCACCGCCGCCGCCCTGGCCAGGAGCCTTGGAGTCGCCGATGACCAAAGCCACGCCCAAGGAGACCTTATCCTCGGCCGCCATGGCAAAACCGGCCGCCATGGGTGCCGCAGTCGGTGCCAGCCGTTCGCTCAGAGCCAGTGAATCCACCATTCCTGCTCTCTCGTGGGGAAGGCCTTTCATGGCCACGGCGCCGAATCTGCGTTGAATCCCATACCCCCAAAGGTTCACGGTTAAGTCCGCCGGGAAGGAACGAAAGGTGATCTGCACGGGCTCGTATCGGGCGGCCCAGTCACCGAACGCCCGCTGGAATCCCATCAGCGTGTTGGCAAACTGCGACTGTAAGTTTGAGTAGTCCTCGCGGAATACCGAAAAGCGCTGCGGCCAGTTCAGCGGCGCAAAGGCATCCAGTGACTCGTCATAGAGCGTCGCCACCATTTCCGCAACCGCCTTCTCGGCACTGCGACTGTCGGACCCTGGACTTTGGACTTTGGACTTCAGACTCTGGACTGTTAAGGTCCACGTTTCCTTCTGGCCGGGCTGGAGCTTGGAGACGAAGTGCTCCCATTTGAGGTCGAGGTCTTTATTCTTCCAAGGCACATTGACCTTGCGGGACTCAAGGTAGGCGCGGTTCTCGCGGATATAGGTCACGTGCACGAAGAAGCCGCCGCGCATCGCCTCAGTCACGGCCAGCTTGATTTGTTGCTGGGTTTGGCTGGGTTTAGTCCAATAGCGCTGGACCATCTCGTGCCGCTGCTCGATCTCGATGAACGCTCGTCCGGTCTCGTAGCCTGTGCCCCACAACCCCATGAACTCCTGCCCTGGCTGCACTTCCCAATCGGGGGCCGCTAACAGTTCAGGTATCTTGATAGCCAGCTTCGCGGCCTCCGGTTGCAGCACCTGCAGAGGGAGCCTGCCAGTGACTTTCTTGCCAAATCGATCCTGCGTCTCCAGGACTGCACGGTAAGCGCCTGCGGCCAGCTTGAACGAGAGCTTGGAAACTCCATTCGTGTCGGTGGTGAATCCCTTTTCCGCGACCGCCCTGCCCAGCAGCCAGTTGTTTGGGGTGGAGAGGTCCGGGGAAATGCTGGACAGGTCAGACTCGTCGGACGTGTAGGACGGGGCCGAGTACCCGGGCTGAGTCATCGGGCTCCGATGGACCCTATCTGGCGCTTTCAGCTCATAGATCTTCACGCTGCCCTCGGCCACCTGCGGTTCGCCGTCGAGCGTCCTGGTCTCCAGGTTCAGCTCAACTGGCTGGCCGTCGGTCTGCCAATCGTCGGCGCTGAGCATCGCTTCAAGGGCGGTGTAGCCTACGCGGATGGCATGGCCAGCGGAGCGCGTCTCGCCCGCGCTGTCGGTCACGTCGGCGTTGATCTGGTAGAGGAACGTTGGTTCGTCCTTCTCCGGCACCTTGGGGTCTGGCTTGGCGGTGAACTCAATCTTGAACGCGCCGTCGGTGCCGGTTGTGGCCGTGCCGTGAGCTATTTCCTGGTTCTGGTTCTGCCCCCAACCACCGCGCCACCAACCCCACCACCACGGCATCCGCACTTCGCGCACGATGCGATATTTGACGGCCGCCCCGTCCACGGCTGCGCCGGTGTAGTTCATTGCGTGACCGGTGAGGCTCACCGCCTCGTTGAGCTTCGCCGCGGTCTTCGGCACGTCGAGTGTCACCTCGAACTTGGGCCGTTTGTATTCCTCGACCCGGAGGTAAGCGACGCCCAGCGCCCGGCCTTCAGTCTGCAGGGACATCTGGCCCATGAGCCGGTCCCGCGGCGCAGTGAAGCTGCCGGCGAACGAGCCGTAGTCGTTGCACTGCTGCGTCTGCTTGGCGACTTCCTTGCCGTTCGGATCCGAAAAGATTACGGTCAGAGTCCGACCGGTCAGCAACTTGTAGTCATCCTGTTCGCGATTCACGCTGAGGCAGATACCCTTGTATTGGAC
>Ga0118677_10009144_pt1 | contig 15602 bp, 13 predicted proteins | sample AliMusrvi5mmetaG_FD_86154 | JGI IMG/M metagenome (GOLD analysis project Ga0118677, IMG submission 86154)
GTTTTATATATGTGCAGCTTTCTTACCTTTATATTTGTAGTTTCAAAGTTTAACGTAAGCTATATAATGCCAATAATAAATGGGCTTGTCACTTTTGCGTCAGTGCTCTTAGCTGTGCTTTTTTTAAAGGAAAAAATGAGCGCCATACAAATGATAGGTGCTTTTATAATAGTAATTGGTTTAATATTAATGAATCTAAAGCCCAAATAAAGAGTTAAAACCGTATAGACACATAGGATATTTATCGTGTTTAATACGACTCAATTCCTATCTTACCCTCTTTTTACTTAACTTCTTCCCAAACTTATTCGCAATAGCCTCGCAATAAATTGAATAAGCTTTATCTGCTACCTGCTCCCAAGACGTTGGAAGCGTTTGGGCAGCTATTATGCCTGTCTTTTTGCGCAATTCGTCATTTGAGAGAATTGATAAAATATAGCTATGTAATGCATCAGGCGAGTTATCGCATAAAAAGCCGTTCTCACCATCTGTGATACCTTCTGCTGTATTTGTATTTTTCAAAACTATTGAAGGACATTTCATAACGGCAGCCTCTCGCACTACAAGCGGTGCATTATCGTAAATCGACGGAAAAACGAAAAGCGATGCTCTCAAATATAGTCCATTTAGTACTTCTCTATCTTTTACTAACCCTGCAAAAATAAACCTGTCACTTAATCCCCGCTCTTGTGTGTAATCCTTTATTTCTTGGGCGGCATGACCTTCGCCTGCCAGTAAAACCTTAAATTCTTTTCCGCTTGCCTTCAAAAGTGCGCAAGCATCTATGATGGTCTTTATTCCCTTTTGCCAGATTTGTTGACCTACAAAAAGCAAAAGAGGTACACATGGGTCAAGGCTATACATTGTATTAACCTTCTCAATGAATGCTTGTGGATTAGCAGGATAGGCACAATTAACGCCATTTGGCAATATCTTAACCTCTCCTGCATAACCATATTCTCTCATTGTAGCTATGGTTGCATTATTTACCGTCAATACTATATCTGCTTGCCTATAAAAATCCATTGCAATTTGCGTGGCGGCCTTCGCCATCATTTTGCTTTTTGTGGCTTGGAAGACATCATCATAATACTTAGAGTGAAAGCTCGCTACTACAGGAATTCCCTTAAACCTTGCCAGCCAAAGTGCTGCCGACCCTAAAGTAAAAGGCGAATGTGCATGAAGTATTTCAAATTTAGCTTTTAAAAGCTTGTCCTGCGTTTTAAAATCCAACAAGGGCATACCAAACATATAAGGCGGGCGCTGCTTTATTCGCATAGAGTGGCAACGAATGACCTCCACCTCGCCCTGATCTATGTAGCCCGGTGACTTTGGAGCAACGATGACGCATTTGCCATAGTCTTTATTCAGCGTATAGGATAGATTTTGTACAACATTAATAACTCCATCTACTGCTGGCAAATACGAATCGCAAAACTGTCCAATTATCATAATGATACTTCCTTTTTTCTTTTGTTTAATAGATTCTTATATCAAAAACCTCTGCATTAGGCAAGCCCCAGGTTTTATAAACCTTTAGAACGATTCCCGTTGCATGGATTGGTTCAAAATCCAGCGTAATAAAGCGTTTAAAATTGTCATTATCGGCATAAATTAACTTCTCGCCATCCTCTGTGATGGCATACAATTCATATTCTTTTATCAACTCTGCGTTTACAGCATCCACACTTGGCTGCAAGCGCTTATGGTTTAAATCAGAATTAAACACCAACTCTACTCGTTTTATTGTCTGTATACCAGCAAAATCCAAACGCAGGGTTTCTGGCTTATGCCCACAAAACTCCTCTGAACGCCAAAGATTTAATTCATTGAAAATTCTATTAAAGCCATTTTTTACATTTGCAGCACAGTAAAAGCCTTGCGAATTCTTTAGCTTAAAGCAGGGAAGCTGATTAATAAATTGTCCTTCGTTAATGACATTGTACCAGCTATTATAATTTAACTCAATTTCTTTATTTGTAATCCCCAAAACACCTGTAAGGCGATTATAGGAGAAATACATTTTTATATTGCTATTTGGATGCACCATGATGAATACCTTGCCACCCTCAACAGCCTTCAAATTCGCCTCAAACCAATACCAGCCCGCCTTATTTATTGTGCATTTTGCTGTGGCGATAAGCTTATTCACTCGATAGTTTTGGGGCACACCATCACTAATATAGAAATCTGCTACCGCTTCTGTTGGCTGGTCTGCACTAAGGTATAAATATATGCCCTCAAACTCAGTTTTGGCAGGCATTATCAAGCCAGTAGGCTCTTTAATAAATTTAAAGTGTTCTGTATTAATATTTTCCAGCTTTGCTTCTGTGGAAGCAGTAACCTTTGCAGTGCGTGAAAAATCCTCTTTTTCAATGAGCTTTCGCCCTAATATGCTGCCATCCGTTCTCAATATTCTGCGCTGCAGCTCTGGTATATCAGCTTTATAAATATCATCTGGGGTGCAATTTTTTTCAATACATATGCTGGCCGCAATGCCTGCCGCCTGTCCCATTTCACCTGTTGTAGGAATGAGGCGCAAGGTTCCCAGTGCCTCATGGGTGCAGCTGGGATGGCGGCCTGCAAAGAGAAGATTATTAATATTAACTGAATAAATACATCTAAATGGAATATCGGTTGGTCCTGCTAAATTATCATGGGTACAGCCACAGCCCTCATCCATAGAAAGATAGCCTTCATATGGGTGAATGTCTATTGGCCAGCCAGCATAGCCAATGGCATCGTCAAAGTGCTTTTGACCTTTAAAATCGTCACTGGTGGCAATATAAGGACCCATTAGTCGGCGCGATTCTCTTTTGCCCGCCAAATAGCCTATCCAATTGATTTCATGCTTTTCCGTCTCTGGAAAATCTCCGCTATTTTTAACATAATCCCAAAGTCCAGCAACCAGCTTTCTTAAATGCAATAGTATTTCTCCGTCATCATGTATAGAATCCAGCTGACCGCCATACTCCACCCACCAAAATCCATAGAAAGAACCATCAGGCATTTTACCAATATACTTTTGTATGCGCCCAAAGGTAGGCAGCTCTCTGACTTGAATTGCCCAGGCTGGTGCTTTATACACTACAGGCTTGTCACAAATTTTAGTTGTAAAAAGAAGCGTTGCGCCCATTGTGCCTAAATCTGGCACCTCTGGAGCGCGGAACTCCTTAAACTCTTCCTTGCCCTCGCGCCCCACTCTGTAATGCGCACCTGTAAGAAAGCCAATAGTACCGTCACCCGTGCAATCAATAAATACTTTGCCATTAAAAGTGTATATAGTTTCGGCACGAAGCTGCACACCGCTTATGCTTTTAATATTATTCTCGTCTGTTTCCGCCTTAAAAATAGAGGTATTTAAGTACACTCGCAGATTGGGCTGTGATAAAACAATATCAAAATAAATATTGTCAAAGTAAAACCATCTCCATTTGCCAGCATTTTGCGCCTTATAATAAATATGATTAAATATTTCTTCTACTATTCCAGTTTCACGCGCATAGCGATTCCAAACCTGACATTCCGCCCCACCGGGACCCACTCTTATTTCACTGCTCGCACTTCCTCCCAGCACCGGTCGGTCTGTAATAAGCACAGTATCCTTTCCCTCACGCGCGGCAGAAAGTGCTGCAGAAATGCCTGCAATGCCTGCGCCTGTTACTATTACATCTGCAGTAATAGTCTTATTGTGGAATTCTCTTTTCTCGTTTGTTTTTGTACTATCAAACATAAAAACTCTCCTAAATATTTTTTTATATATCTTGATGCTTTATAATCTTTGTTGATGGAGAAGCACCAATTATTCTTTTATAGGCCCTAAAAAACGAAGTATAATCTCCAAAGCCACAGCTTTGTGCAGCTTTTGCAGCGGGTATACCATTACTAATCATAGATTGCGCCATTTTTACACGCTTACGAATAACATAATCCATTATTGAAATGCCTGTACAGTTTTTAAAAATATGGCTTAAATAATATTTGCTCACAAAAAATTGCTCTGCAAGCTGTTCTAAATGTATTGGCCTGGTGATATTTTCGTTTAGATAAGCAATAAGTTCTATGCCTAAGTCACTCTTGGGCAAGGTGAGCGTTTCATCTCTTCGACGAAAAATCCCTAACACCAGTACCAAAAGCTCACTTAAAATACATTTGGAAAGCATTATTTTTTCGTCCTCCGGAAGGCAAGAATAATCAGCCAGACGAATAAAGAGCTGCGATATTGCATTGGTCATATCCTTGCAATAATACAAATTCCCCTGCCCTGCTATTCTATTGTCAAAAGGCTCTAATAGCGTCTGGAAATCCTGCAAAAGCAATAACTCACTAGAAAAATGCACCACATAGCGCTCGTATGTAGTATTAGGTGAAATATTCATATAGTGAAATTCTCTGGGACGCAGTAATAAAAGGCTGTTTGGTAAAAGCGCATAGCGGCTTCCTTCTACCAAAAATTCGCCCTCGCCTTCAAGAAAGAAAATAACCTCATACATATTATGGCAATGCCTGCTAAAAGCCGCAGGCATTGGTTTATGCTCTACAGTATGGTGAAAATAAAAGCCATTAAAGCTTATCTCTTTAATATTATCCATAAAAACCTTCGGTTTGGACAAAGTGGCATTTGCCACTTTGTCCAGTTTTACCGCTATGTTGCTGCTTCGCGGTCGCAACATAGCGCAAAGTGTGGGCTGACGGTCGCACAGGTCGCCCTTGCCCACTTATTTTTGCATAATGGATATTCCCCTTAACAAATCGTTTATTACTTGTTAAGAGTCTATATCTTTTACAACGTCCCTATTATATATTATAATAGCAAGATTTGCAATGTTTTTTGGCAATTAACGCAATAGCTTTTTAAGTATAAATATATTAAAATATATCCTATAGAATTGTAATAAAAGGAGAAAAAACATATGATTATTGGAGCACAAATGTATTCCGTGAGAGATATGGCTAAAAATCCTATAGAAATAGATGCCGCCTTTAAAAGACTAAAAGAAATAGGCTACACTGCTGTGCAGGCTTCTGGGCTAGGTCCTATTACGCCAGAAGAATTAAGAGATATTTCACAAAAGTATAGCTTGCCAATAGTCGTTACTCATACAAACACAGAACGACTACTTAAAGAAACACAAGCTGTCATAGATGAGCATAAAACCTTTGGCTGTAAAAATATTGGTGTTGGATATATGCCAGGTAATTATCATGGCTCTATAGAAGGCTTTCGGCAATTTGCGGCAGACTTTTCGCCAGTCGCACGCCTCATTGCAGAAAATGGTATGCAATTTCATTACCATAATCATGATTTTGAATTTGCAGAGTTTGAAGGCAAATGCGGTTTTGATGTGCTTATTGAGGCAACTGAAAAGGATAACTGGCATTTTATATTGGATACATTTTGGGTTGAGTACGCTGGCAAAAATGTTATTGAGTATATTAATAAGCTAAGCGGTCGCCTTTCAAATGTTCACCTCAAAGATATGCAAGTTCTGGACGGCAAAAGAACTATGTGCCCTGTGGGAAAAGGCACTTTGGATTTTTCAGAAATACTGTCTGCCTTTGAAAAAGCCGGCACACAATATGCCCATGTGGAGCAGGATAATGCCTCTGACTTTGGAAACCCCTTTGACCAATTGGAAATAAGCTATAAAAATTTAAGTAAAATGGGGTGGAAATAATGGCTCAGTTTATACTTTCAGCTTTTGCAGATGAAGCAGATTCTACCCTGGCGGGACAAATTGACGCCCTGAAACGCAATGGTATTGACTATATAGAAATGCGCAATGTAAATGGCAAGAATATTATTGACCATACGGACGATGAAGTTTCTGAAATAAAAGCACAGCTAAAAGATGCAGGGATTGCACTTTCTGCTGTAGGCTCACCTATAGGAAAAATAAGTATTACAGACCCCTTTGAACTACATTTAGAAAAATTTAAACGCACATTAGAAATAGCACAAATGTTGGATACGAAGAGAATACGCCTTTTTAGCTTTTACATCCCCAAGGGCGAAAGTCCACTTGCCTATCGTGCTGAAGTTTTTGCCCGTATGCAGGCCATGCTGGACGCCGCAAAGGGCACAGGCATACTGCTCTGCCACGAAAACGAGGGCGGCATATATGGTGAGCTGCCGGCGCAATGTCTGGATTTGCATCAGAGCTTTCCTGATTTAAAGGCAATATTTGACCCTGCCAATTATGTTTGTGCAAAGGCCGATATACTTTGGGGCATAAAAAACATCGCACCTTATGTGGATTATTTGCACATTAAGGATGCTACACTGGACGGTTCCATCGTACCCTCCGGAAAGGGCGACGGCTATGTGATAGAGGTGCTGGAGACCTTGAAAGATAAAGTTACTCCTACCTTTCTTAGCGTAGAGCCGCATTTAGCTGTTTTTGCAGGCTATGCTGCTCTTGATTCCCGTGAATTGAAGAACAAATATACATATTCTTCAAACAATGAAGCCTTTGATGCTGCTGTGGCAGCTTTAAAAGAAGTATTGACAAAAATAAATTATAAAAGAGGAGAAAACAATATATGGACAAGGTAAGATTTGGCGTAATAGGCGTAGGAAACATGGGTTCTGAACATTGCAGATGGCTTTTTGAGGGAGCGATAAAGGACGCAGTGCTGGCTGCTATTGCCGACACAAACCCTGCTAAGCTGGAAGCAAAAAAGGCATTGTATGGCGATAAAATTTCTTATTTTAGCACGGCAGAGGAGCTATTTGCATCCGGACTTTGTGATGCTGCTATTGTAGCTACTCCCCACTATTTCCACCCACCATATGTAATACAAGGTCTAAAAGCAGGACTAAATATGCTTTGCGAAAAGCCTGCCGGCGTTTATACCAAGCAGGTAAAAGAAATGAATACGGCAGCAGAAAAGAGCGACAAGCTTTTTGCAATTATGTTTAATCAGCGCACCAACCCCATCTTTAAGAAAATGCAGCAGATGGTGGCTGACGGCGAGCTGGGCGAAGTGAAACGCACCAGTGTCATCATCACAGACTGGTATCGTTCACAGAGCTATTATGACAGCGGTGCATGGCGTGCTACCTGGGCTGGTGAGGGCGGTGGCGTGCTATTAAATCAAGCTCCTCATAATCTTGACCTGTGGCAATGGATAGTGGGAATGATGCCTTCAAAAATCCGTGCATACTGTCATTTTGGCAAATGGCACAATATAGAAGTAGAAGACGATGTGACCGCTTATGTGGAATATCCAAATGGCGCAACCGGCACCTTTACCACTTCTACCGGCGATCTTCCAGGCAGCAATCGCTTTGAAATCCTGGGCGATAAGGGCCGTCTGCTCTTCCAGGACGGCAAGCTGACATTCTGCAAGCTGTCTGTAGGCGAAAAGGAATTTAGTGCCACCTATAAGGGCGGCTTTGGCGAACCTGATAAAGCGCTTATACCTATTGAAGTGGAAAATGGCGGCCCTCAGCACGTAGGAATACTAAATAACTTCACGCAAGCCATACTGGGCAATGAAAAGCTTTTTGTTTCCGGCACGGAGGGCATCAAGGGCGTTACGCTTGCAAATGCCATGCATCTTTCAACTTGGCTTGATAAAACCATTGACCTGCCTTTTGATGATGAATTATTCTATAATGAGCTTCAAAAGCGTGTTGCCGCATCTCCCAAGTCTGCCAAGGGCGAAGACAAGGTTTTAAATGTATCTGGCACCTATGGAGGAAGCAAATAATGAAAGCTGCTGCCATAATTGGCTGTGGAGGAATAGCGCATACGCACACGGAGGCACTTGGCAAACTGGAAAATGTTCATCTAGTTGCTCTATGCGATATTTTGCCCGACAGGGCCTCTGCTTTAGGGAAAGAATTCAATATAAAGGCAGAAATTTTCACAGACTACAAGCAAATGCTGGAACAAGTGAAGCTAGATGTAGTACATATCACCACCCCCCATTATTTGCACTTTGAAATGGCTGCCTTTGCACTAAAAAAAGGTATAAATGTTGTACTGGAAAAGCCCGTTTGTATAAACGAAGCGCAATTAGAGGAATTAACAAAAATTGCAGAGCAAAGCAGTGCAAAAATTTGCATTTGCTTTCAAAACCGTTTTCTAGAGACAAATAAAATGGCAAAGTCACTCATTACCAGTGGTGAAGCGGGAGCAGTTAAGGGCGCAAGAGCCTTTGTTACTTGGTCTCGCAACGCACCCTATTATATAGAAAGCGGCTGGCGCGGCTCCAAAATAACAGAGGGCGGCGGCGTCATGATTAATCAAGCGATTCATACGCTGGATTTAATGCTTTGGCTTTGCGGCAAAGCAAACACCATTACTGCTACCACCGGCAACAGACATTTGCAGGGTGTTATAGATGTAGAGGACACCGCAGAAGCCTATATCGAATTTGAAAATGGCGCCAAAGGGCTTTTTTATGCCACCACTGCCTATTGTACAGATGCGCCTATTTTCCTTGAAATAGTATGCGAAAAAATGGCATTGACCTTTTTTAATGATACTTTGCTCATAAATGGGAAAGAATGCACATATGCGCATAGCAACACTTCTCTTGCATCAAGCAAGTCCTACTGGGGAAATGGACATTTAGACTTGCTACAAGACTACTATAAAAAACTGGATACCCAAGAACCTGTTGCAATCAATGTACCGGAAGCAGGCAAGGCTTTACGTGCACTTTTAGCCATATATAAATCAAATGGAAAACCCATTCAACTATAAGGAGTAAAACATGAAAGACTTTTTTGGAGAACAGGTTTTATTAAATAACGCAACAGGCGAAAAGTTATATAACAACTATGCAAAGGCTTTGCCTATCATAGATTATCATTGTCACTTAAATCCTGCCGAAATTATGCAGGATAAAAAGTATGATAATATTGGAGAGCTTTGGCTGGCTGGCGACCACTACAAATGGCGCGCAATGCGTCAAAACGGCATCCCAGAGGAGCTGATTACAGGAAAGGCAGATTATAAAGATAAGTTTCTTGCCTATGCCGGCACTATGCCCTATGCCATAGGAAATCCCCTTTACTATTGGTCGCATATGGAGCTTGCACAGCTTTTTAACATTCACGAGCCCTTGTGTGCAAAGAATGCAGAAAGTATTTGGTTAAAGGCTAATGAACGTATTGCTCAGGGTGACTTCACCGCTCGCAACTTAATAAAAAGATGTAATGTTGAAGTCATATGCACCACCGACGACCCCAGTGACGATTTAAGCTTTCACAAGCAAATGGCGCAGGATAGCACACTTTCTGTTAAGGTTCGCCCCACTTTCCGACCAGATATATCTTGCACAGGGCTAAACAGAGCTGATTTCACGCAATATATTAATAAGCTTGCATTATCTGCTAATATAGAAATAAACACCTTTGCAGATTTATTGAAAGCGATGGAAACTCGCTTGGCATACTTTAATGAAAACGGCTGCAAGGTCGCCGACCATGGCATGACCTCTATCCCTTCTTTACGAGGCACTTATGAGGATGCTGTTGCCGCATTTACGCTTTCATTAAAGGGACAAACCGTTCCCTTTGAAATGCTGGAGAAATACAGTGATTATATGCTTCGCTTTTTTGCGGTGCGTTATTATAAATTAAACTGGGTCATGCAATTGCATATGTCCCCGCTTAGAAATGTAAACTCAAAGATGTTTAAACAAGTGGGCGCAGATGCAGGCTTTGATACCATTGGCGAAGCCCCCTCTGCCACAGTTTTAGCCAGAATTTTAGATGATATTTCACTGGAGGCAGGCTTACCCAAGACCATTTTTTATTCACTCAACCCCACAGTCAACGATATGCTGGCAGCTCTAACAGGCGGCTTTTCACAGGATAGTGCAGGCAAAATACAGCTGGGTTCCGCCTGGTGGTTTAATGATCATTTAGATGGCATTCGCTCACAGCTTCGCACCGCTGCTGCCTGTGGACTTTTGGGGCACTTCAATGGCATGCTGACGGATTCCCGCAGCTTTACCTCTTATGTGCGCTTTGATTTCTTTAGAAGAATACTTTGCAGCGAAATTGGCGACTGGATTGAAAAGGGCGAATATGCTGCTGATGCAGAAGAAATAGTGACGGCTATTTGCTATAGAAATGCAAAAAAATATATAAATATTTAGGAGAAAACAATATGAAAATGACATTCCGCTGGTATGGTGAAAAGGACCCGAATTCACTGGAATATATACGCCAAATACCTCTTATGAGCGGTGTAGTAACCGCTATTTACGATGTGCCTGCCGGTCAGGTTTGGCCGCAGGAGCGCATTGATGCTTTGAAAGCCACAGTAAACGCTATGAACCTGGAAATGGAAGTCATAGAGAGCGTGCCTGTGCATGAGGACATTAAGCTGGGCGCGCCCACGAGAGATAAGCTAATAGAAAACTACTGCACAACTATTCGCCATCTTGGCAAAGCAGGCGTAAAGGTGGTTTGCTATAACTTTATGCCTGTTTTTGATTGGATGCGCAGTGATTTAAAGCAGCGTATGCCCGATGGCTCCACCTGCCTTGCCTATGACCAAAAGACAGTGGATATGCTAGACCCTGCCATTTCTGACCTTTCCCTGCCCGGCTGGGACGAAAGCTATACCAGAGAGCAGCTTCGTGATTTATTAAAGCAATATGATAGTATAAATGAAAAAAAGCTAATGGACAACCTCATATATTTTCTTTCAAAGGTTATACCTGTTTGCGAGGAGAGCAACGTCAAAATGGCTATACATCCAGATGATCCACCATGGTCATTGTTTGGCTTACCAAGAATAATATCCGATGAAAATGGCGTTGACGAAATGCTTTCCAGAGTAAACAGCCCCTATAATGGGCTTACTCTCTGCAGTGGCTCGTTTGGCTGCCATCCAAAGAATGACATTCCAAGGCTGGCCGCAAAGTATGCCAAGGCTGGCAGAATACACTTTGTGCACGCAAGGAATATTAAGTTTACAGGAGAAAACTCCTTTCATGAAAGCGCACATCCCACCTCTTGCGGCTCACTGGATATGTATGGAATTTTAAAAGCACTTTATGAAAATGGCTTTGATGGCTATATCCGCCCTGACCATGGGCGCAATATTTGGTGTGAAGATGGTCGCCCTGGCTATGGGCTCTTTGACAGGGCACTTGGCGCAATGTATTTAACAGGATTATGGGAAGGAATCTCAAAAACAATTTAATATGAAAGAGGAATGAATATGAATTTACCTTTTACAGTTGATTTAAAAGACAAGGTTGCCGTGGTTACTGGCGGCGGCGGCGTGCTTTGCAGCGAATTTGCAAAGTCAATAGCAGCCTGCGGTGCCAGCGTGGCGGTGCTTGATTTAAACTTGCAGGCTGCCCAAAAAGTTGCCGATGAAATATTGGCAAGCGGCGGAAAGGCGATAGCAGTTGCGGCAAATTGTCTGGAAAAAGTAAGTCTGGAGCAGGCGAAAGACGCCATCGAAAAGGCTTTTGGCGTTTGCGATATTTTAATTAACGGTGCAGGCGGAAACAATCCAAAGGGCACCACCGACAATGAAACCATGACGCCTGAAATGCTAAAGGATAAGAGTATTCGCACTTTCTTTGACTTAGATGCAGATGGTATAAGGTTTGTTTTTGATTTAAATGTATTGGCTGCGCTGCTTACTACTCAAGTTTTCGCAAAGGGCATGGCAGAGAAAGGCGAGGGTACCATATTGAATATTTCCTCTATGAATGCTTTCCGTCCTCTCACAAAAATACCTGCTTACAGTGCTGCAAAAGCTGCTGTTTCCAACTTTACGCAATGGCTGGCTGTGCACTTTGCGCCCTGCGGCATACGAGTCAATGCCATGGCACCCGGCTTTTTTGTAACCAACCAAAACAGAGCGTTGCTTTTTAACGAAAAAGGCGAGCCCACTGCAAGAGCTGCTAAAATAATAAAAGGCACGCCTCAGGCGCGCTTTGGCGACCCATCAGATTTAACAGGCACCCTGCTATGGCTGGTTTCTACAGAAGCCTCCCGCTTTGTGACAGGTATCATCGTTCCTGTGGATGGCGGTTTTTCTGCTTACTCTGGTGTGTAAGGAGTCTTTATGAAAACAATTTTTGCGGCTGGCGACAGCATATCCTTTAATTATTGTCCCTATTTAGAAAAAATGATAGGGCAAGAATATTTATTTAAAACCAAAGAAGGAAAAGAAGAAGCAAGCCGCAACTTAAATTACCCAGATGGTGCAAACTGCGGCGACAGTTCTATGCTATTGGCGTATTTGCAAGATGAAAAAGAGAATAATGCCATCCATTATGATTATTTTGTCTTTAATTGCGGCTTGCATGATATTAAAGTAAATAATGAAAATGGTACTTGTCAGGTATCTGCTGCGCAATATAAAAAAAATTTATTAAAGATACTCCAAATCATGAAAGAAAAAAATGTTAAAGTAATTTGGATAAGCACTACGTCGGCAGATGACCAAAGACATAATTCACTGATGGGTGAATTTAAGAGATATAATAAAGACATTTTGTGCTATAATGAAATTGCAAAAGAAATAATGCAACAGCATAATATACCAATCATTGATTTATATTCTTTTACAAAAGGCTTAGGCAATGATGTGTATTGCGACCACATACACTATAAAGAAAATGTACAACAATTGCAGGCTGCCTATATTTATGGATTTTTAAAAGGAGTTATTTTATGAATAAGCAGAATATTTTAGCAAAAATAAAGAGCACTGGACTGGTGGCAGTCGTGCGTGCAGAAAATGCAGAGCAGGCAATTAAAATTACCGATGCCTGCATGGCAGGCGGCATTGCTGCCATAGAAATAACCTTTACCGTGCCCTTTGCAGACGAGGTTATAAGAGCCTTAGCAAAAAAATATGCAGATAAAATAATACTTGGCGCGGGTACTGTGCTAGACCCAGAAACCGCCAGAGTTGCTATTTTAGCAGGAGCGCAGTACATTGTTAGTCCTTATTTAAATAAGGCTACAATAGAGCTTTGTAACCGCTATCAAGTGCCCTGTATGCCAGGTGCGATGACGTTTAAGGAAATTGGCGAATGCCTAGAGGCAGGCGCTGATATTGTAAAGATATTCCCAGGCGAGCTCTTTGGTCCTGCCATTATAAAAGCTGCAAAAGGTCCACTTCCCCATGCTCAGCTTATGCCTACAGGCGGCGTAAGCCTGGAGAATGTTTCCGAATGGCTTGCCGCGGGAGCTGTGGCAGTTGGAGTGGGTGGAAACCTCACCGCAGGCGCAAAAAAAGGCGACTTTCAGTCCATAACCAATATTGCAAAAGCTTATATGGAGAAGATAAAAGAGGCAAGACGTTAATCAATTAATAATTAACAATAAACAATAAAGGAGCAAAAAGCTCCTTTTATTTATTCTCTTTCATTAATAATAAATTTACTTCATTGTTAATTATAAATTGTTAATTGTGTGAATTATTTCTTCGTTATCGTAACCTTTACGCTCACTGGCTGGGCGCTGACTGTCACTCCCGCATTATCGCCTGAAACCACAGGTGTTAGGGCTAGATCGTAGGTGCCCTCTAGCTTGCCTGCTAAATTAAATATTATTTGGATGTCTGCTGCTGTAAAGCTATTAAGCTTAGAAATAGGTCCAAAGAGCGTAACTGTGGCATTAGTGGTAGAAAACTGCGCCTTTAGCGTTGAGCTAAGACCTGTATATTTTATTTGTACACTAAAATCCTTACTGGTTTCTTGTTCGCTCATTACCACGCTGGCATTCAAAGGTGTAACTGCATTGACTAGTGACACACCATCTGGCAATATTGGAGTAAGCACAACATCTGTCAAACTAGCACTGGCTCCAGTTAAATCATAAGGCTTAACCTTTATAGAGTCCAGCTTATCCAGCACATCCTTATGCCCAAAAACAGTAATCTCAGATATAGATGTTACTATACTTTTTATTTCAAGATTTTTAGCTATTTTATCTTTATTAATAAATGCATTAGTATAATCAATACTTACAGTTTTTTTGCTTTTGATGCCCATATCCACTAGCACAGACTGTGCAGAAGCATTAACGTTTACAGGGGTCACCAAGTTTCCTTCACTATCTACAAAAGTGTATGGAGTGCTGGCAGTATAACCATCTGTCATTTTAGAAAGATCCACATCCACTGTTGCCATAGAAATGCGAGAAAGATATTGTGATGGTCCTGTTAAAGTAAGCGTATTAGGCGTAAGGACAGCATCCTCTCTAATTAAACCATCCGGAAGTGCTCCTGATGTGTTTAATTGTAAGGGCACTACAGATGTATCCAGCGAATCGATTTTTAGTTCAATGCTTGCCGGAGAAGTTGAGATAATGCTTACATCACTATTGGCGGATTTCACTCTTATGGGCACAATATGGCTCCCTGTAGTGGTAATTCCAGAGAGGTCAATAGATACATCAAAAGACTCTGCGGTCAATTTATTAAAATCCCTGTGAGTCACTTTTACCGATATTTTGGCATATAATTGGCTTTTTATTAAATCCTCTAGTGGCACTAATCCATTCTGATTTAGCGTATTCATTCCTTGAATACTAACAGGCAAATTATCAAAATACTTTGTGCGTACCGGATTTGTCTGGTTAACTACATATGACCAAAGCAGTATTGCAAACAAAAGTGATGCTGCTTTAAGCCAAAAATTGTGCGTTAATATGCTTAAAATGGGTATTCTGCGTACCATTTTTTCCTGTCTTGGCTCATCGTTATTTAGTTTCATCTTGTTCACCTGCCTTAGGAGTCTTTGTCTTATTCTTGTTTTTAGAGAGAATTGAGCTTAAAATAGGCATTTGTTTGTGTCCATTAGAATCATAAAGCGTTTCCAAAAGCTCGCGCAATGCACGCAAGTCTAAATATCTATGCAGACTGCCACTTGAGGCATAGGAGATGACACCTGTTTCCTCTGAAACTACTAATATCACTGCATCTGTATGCTCACTTAGTCCCAGTGCTGCACGGTGGCGGGTTCCAAGCTTGCGGTCCACTTGTATGTTTTCGGAAAGCGGTAAAAAACAACCCGCCGCAGTGATGAGCCCATTATTTATAATCATTGCGCCATCATGCAAAGGAGTATTGGGTTCAAATATGTTTTCAATCAGCATGGAGGAAATACGAGCATCCAGCTTTGTGCCTGTTTGAACAATATCGTCCAATGTAGAGCTGCGAGTAAATACCATCAATGCGCCGACCTTGCGCTTGGAGAGATTTTGGACAGCCTTTAACAGCTCTGCCACTACTTGCGTATTATCAACCACTAAACTATCCTTTAAAGAAAGCTCAAAAAGCCTTCCTCTTCCCAGCTTCTCCATCATTCTACGCAATTCAGGCTGAAACAGAATAAGTATAAGAATTAAACCAGAGCTTAAAACAGAACCAAGCAGCCAGTTCATAATAGGCAACTCCAGCCATGACGAAACTACAGAAGCCGCTAAGAGTATGCCCACACCCTTAATTACCTGAGATGCTCTAGTTGCTTTTGTCATTTTTAGTAATTGATACAAGAGCACAGTAACAATTAATATATCAAATACATCTCTGTAATCAAAATCAATAATAATATTTGATTTAATAATATCAAATAGATTATTAATAAACTGTATCATATGT
>Ga0118677_10009145_pt1 | contig 15602 bp, 11 predicted proteins | sample AliMusrvi5mmetaG_FD_86154 | JGI IMG/M metagenome (GOLD analysis project Ga0118677, IMG submission 86154)
GGCTGTTGCCGTTCCGATTGAAAAACCGACCGGAAGCTTCTTGTTTTCTTCATTGTAAAGCGCCTGGTATTCTCTTAGCTGGTTCACTACGTTTTCAGCAATTTCTTCCGTTGTTTTCGGCAGCAAAATGGCAAACTCATCACCACCAACACGGGCGGCGAGTTCGTTGTTATGGAACACCTTCTTCATTACTGCCGCTGCGGCATTAATCAGCCGGTCTCCCGCAGCGTGCCCCTGAATGTCGTTGACCTGTTTAAGTCCGTCCAGGTCGATTACAATAATGCTTACGGGAAATGACAGTCCTAACTGCATCCGGTCATATTCTGCATCAAAATATGCCCGGTTATACAATCCCGTCATGCCGTCATGGGTGCTTTGGTAATGTAATTGTTCCTCAGCACCCTTTCTGGCCGAAATATCATCAATCATATATACAATAAAGCGCGGTTCCCCTAATTGGTCTCGAACCACCGATACGCTGAGCATCCCCCAGATTACCGTGTAATAATTGGTAACAAGTCGTTTTTCAATCTGGTAGAAATTTCTCATTCCTTCGAGCATGCTTTGGAACATGTCCCGGTCGTTTTCAAAATCGTCAGGAAAAATAATGTCTTTTATATTGAGTGAGTTCAGGTCCTCAGCGCTGTAGCCCAGAAGATTTTCGAACATAAGGTTGACTTTGGTGATCTTTCCGTCAGGAGTAGCAAGCAGTGAGCCTACCAAGGCGTTCTCAAAAATGGCGCGAAAACACTCTTCACTGTCACGATATGCAGCGATTATACCCTGCTGCTGCTGCCAGTTTGTCAGAAAATAGCAAGATACAAGAATCGTTATAAGGATGAAGAACAGGAGAGCTATGGATGCTTCAACTACCTCTCTTCTCCATTCAACAAGATACGAGCTTGTTGAGATGCCAACAGTCACAAAAAAAGGATGATCAATCACTTTAGTGAAAGAAAATATTCGTGTAACGCCTTCTTCCGGGTACTTTGCCTGGTATGTCCCTTTGACTTGTCCCGCATTGATTAACTCTTTAAGTTTACTCGAATCAGTCTTTTGTCCAATTGTGCTGCTGTCACTTTCTTCGAATTTGCCATTTTGTGCGATAATCGCCAGATTCTTATTTCTTAAAGTCAGGGAGCCATACTTACCTAAATCGATAGCTGCAAAAGCTTTTTGAAAGTGCTCAATGCCCGTCACTGCGTAGATAACGCCGGCAAAAGAGCCATCCGGTCTATTGATACGGCGGGCAAGTTTTAAATGCCAGCTTTTTGAAAGTTTTTCCAGCTCTGGTTCTGAAATGACGAGTTCACTTTTGGTACTGTTCAGCAAGTTTTTAAAAAAATCGTCATCGGATATGTTGACAGGTTTTTCTGACGATACACCAGCACTGAAAAGTATTGTCCCGTGTGAATCTGTTACATGAATGGAATCGATATCCAGCGGATCAATAATACCATTGCCGGTTACTATGTTCAGATTCCCCGGAGTAAACGTTTTACCCGGCTTGTGCCTGCCCAGTTCGTCAGCAGCCATAACCAGGGCCAGATCGATCTTGTCTATAACACTATCGATATAATCAGCTGAAATGCGTGAGAGATTTTGCGCTGTTTGGGCAGCACGTTTCTCAAATTGTATTTTGCTCTGATACAGAAATATAACAGTGAGAGTGACGATAAATAAATTGATGAACAGAACTCCCGCCATCAATTTAAATCTGAATGTGTTAAAATATTTTATCTCGCCCGAATTCACAATAATTGATGCTCCTGGCATGGTGTCAGCGGAGAAATATACTAAATCAATCACAGTTTGTACACAGCATTTAGTTGTGTCATTACATTACGTACTAGCGCATTTTATCAATTGGAAAGTCAAGTTATAATATGCTATTACTGTTCCAACTAAAGGTTTTTTTATTCTTACAATATTGTCAATAAATCTAAGCTGCAAATAAGTGATACCTCGCAAACAAAATTATTTATATTGATTATATCTAATATGTGTTAGGCTTTATCAAGACAAATACACATGCCTCATTCATAAGAAAATCTGTGTTCAGCGCTTTTGTTTATGTCAGATCCGATCACTCTGCAAATTTGTCTCTGAACTGTAAAACGGCTTGGCATAAGATATATTTTTGTCTAGAATGAAAACCATGAGTATACTGGTTACAAATTGACTACTTACGATAAGGTGATTTTGAGTTGCAATGTGATACAATTTAACTGTGAGGTATGCGTATGAAATTTTTGTTTCTGATTTTGGTTGGCATGCTATGTGGCTGTTCGAATGTTAGTCAGGAAGAGCTGGATGCAAAAATTAATAAATGTACTGAAGCCGGTATGTTGTATACATATATGAAGGATTTTAGGGGGAAGCCGTATGACGTTACCTGTGTGAGGAGGCATGATAACGAACGATAGTAGTATCGTTGCGAATCACATGGTTAATGAGATTCAGCCGACTATTCCGCTTGTAGGTCGTATTTAGCTGTGCACGTGTGCTCTGGAACATAATGGAGTGCCTAGGTGGGAGGTTACGTTGCTAATGGTGTTGAAAAGGCTTCTGGAACAATATGTATTTAACGCGTGATTGATAAGTATCAGTGATTTTATCCGGAACCGGATTTATGGAGGAATGTCATGGAATTGAGTTCTGTGTCAGGAAGTGTGGCCGCACTAAACGTGCAGCATAGTAACAATTCTGCCCCTGCAAATCGGCAACTACAAGAAGCTCAAACGGTGGGCAGCATTTCTGCGAATCAGATTCCGCAACAAAACAAGGTTGATTCAACTGTTAATAGTAAAAGCGCTGCCCAGGACAAGAAAGCGGCAGTTGTAAGCAATGAGAGTAGTAAGAAAAAGGTTCGGGAGATGAGTCATGTTGTTCAATCCTATAATCTTCAAGGTAAAGTACGGGTGAAGTTTATGGACAACAACAATAATGTTATATATCAGATTCCTTCTGAGATGGTGGCCAAAACAGAAGATCTGATGCTGACGCCAAACACTTCCGCAGACCTTAAAGGGTAGGTGGTCTGTACCGTGCCCATGGACAGGGTGTGAACTAGCGGTATTTCCTGATTGACTAATAAACTGCAGCACGAAACGTGTGTCAACAATGGAGTTGGTGTGCGTTTTTTTTTGGCGATAGATGGAATTTATACTATTGAATCGCCCCCAGCCTGAATCTCTTCCCTGACAACGGTAAGAAGTTCGGCACAAATAACGACTAGTTCCTGACGAAGATTATCCGCTTCTGAAGACAGTGCAACATCCACAGACTCGGCAAAATATTTAAATTTTGCAACAACATCCTCAAATTGTTCAATACTGCAATTCATAGATAATGCCTTTCTAACCGTTTGATAAGCTCACACAAAAAAAGCCAGCCGAAAGATCGGCTAACTTGTTTTTAGTGGCGGAGAAGAGGGGATTGAAATCCCTTTGAAACGTAACAACTCTTGTTAACACTGTCAGGTATACGCAAAATAATCAGGTAAGTGCGTAAAGCGGTTACCAAATCAGGCGGTTTTTATACCACGTGTGCTGCGTTCCGGCAATACGTATTATAAGATTCTGCTCTGATAAATAGTTCTCATAGTATGAATCGGTCATACTTTTCGTGGTAGGTGTGACTTTTCGGTTGGATCATTATCTCTATACAATGAATAATTAATCTTGACCGATTTCTGACAAAATAGCAGAATCAAAAAATGTTTCTTACCGAAACGGTAGGCTTTGTTATGTCGGCGATAATCTATCGGCACACGGAGGGCGCGTTCACATGCTTGCTATCAGTAATTGCCGGCTTAATTTTTTGAACGGTGTTTTGCTCACGGCTTTATTTTTGTTTGTAATAATTCTCCACGTTGTGCCTGCATCAGCGGCTGCTCCCGGGGCGCCGGCCATCGTTTCTTCCTGGTACGGACGAGCCGGTGCGACTGTCAGCTTCACTCCACCGGCCTCTAATGGTGGCAAAACGATCACCGGATACACAGTGACTTCAAGCCCGGTTGGCGGTACTGACGCAAATGCCGGGTTAACAGGTCTTTCGCATGTTGTTACCGGATTGACCAACGGCACGGTCTATACCTTCACCGTCACCGCCACCAATGATGACGGCACCAGTATTCCATCGGCAGCTTCCGCCCCTACTACCGCCCGTCCATATTCCCCAGCATCCGGCACAATAGATAATCTGGTGGTCTTTGCCAGGTTCAGCGGCCAGCCGGAATTTTCCCAACCGCTGTCCTACTACAACAATATCTTCAATGCCCCTCCCAACTCACTGAAGAGTTTTTACCTTGAAAACTCCTATAATGCATTGACGGTGAGCACAACATTTTATCCTGTCTCCGCCGGCTCTTCGGTCGTTTCTTATCAGGATGATCATCCGGTGTCGTATTATAAACCGTACAACGCAACGACCAATGTTGATGGCTATCAATCCGGCACTGAACAGACCGCCCGTGAAGCCGCTTTTGTCACCAATGCACTTACGGCAATTTCCTCTCAAATATCGGCCGGAATAAATCCTGATGGCGACGGCGACGGATATATTGATCATATAACTTTTGAAATTTACTCTACGGACCTCGACCCGATTCCGGTCATGTTCAGCTCAAAGGCAACGTTTGATACGAGCGACAGTATAGTGATCAAAGGGAAAAAGGTCGGAAGTTATACCTATGTCGTCGCTCCCCAGGACTCTGTCTATCCGGACAGCAGCTTTGCTTCAGTTGAAATACATGAAATGGGGCATAACCTCGGTTTTCCGGATTTGAGAAATAACTTCAACGGATTTAACCCGGTCGGCAATTGGGATTATATGGGTAATGCTTATAGTGTGGTCCACTCCGGGGCGTACATGAAAAACAGGATTACCGGTTGGATTCCATCTGTTCCGGAAATCATTCCAGGTGCGGCTACGTATGGTCAGTACACAATTAATGACATCACCCAGGCGACGCAAAACAGCTACAAAATAAAACTGCCAAATACCAATGAGTTTCTTGTCCTGGAATATCGCCCCGCAACCGGTACATTTGAATCTCATCTGCCGGGAAAGGGATTGTGTATCACCAGAGTTAACGAAGCACCCGGAATCTGGGGGAATATGAATGGTGACCCCACTCACAATCCCATAATTCCCTTTTTTCTGTACTATTTCCGTCCCGGCGGAACTCTGTTAAACGATGGCAGTGCGGCAAATCTTTTTACCTGCCTGGATGCGGCAGCCGGTCAGACCCAATTCAATGACTTTTCAAATCCGGCCTGTTTCCTCTCCGATGGAAGCCCCTGTGGCATCAGCATAAATAATATTGTCGCCACCTCAGCTTCTTCAGCCAGCTTTTTCATCAGTGATCCGACGCTGGCAGTCACACGCAAAATAAGCGGCATAATAAAATTCGCCAATAACTCGCGGGTTAGTGGAGCAACAGTTACCCTCTCGGGTGATGCCGCGGGAGTTACCACAACAGACAGCCTGGGGCAGTTCAGTTTCATGGTGAATGCCGGAGGGAGTTACACAGTAACTCCGGTTATGTCAAATATTGCAATTAGTCCGGTATCCACTACGATTACCAATATTACAATTGATCAGACGGTGAACTTTACTGCGACAAAAATTACCAGAACCATTTCCGGAACCGTAACTTCATCGGGCGCCCCACTAAGTGACGTACCAGTTAACATATACAGTACCAGCGGAATCAGCTGCAGCTATTACATCGGAAACGTGGCAACCACAAACATGAACGGCATTTATTCATTCACGGTAGATGCTGGTAGCAGCTGTGATATTATTCCATCTTTGGTAAATAATAATTTTGCTCCTACAGGATATACAACGTTTGCAAATATTACTTCAGATCAGGTACAGGATTTTGCCACAAAGGTCACGACGCTTGTATCCTCGGTGAATCCCGTCAATCCCGGGCAGCCGGTTACATTTACCGCCACGGTTACGGGGTATGCACCGACCGGCACAGTATCGTTCAGTGATAACGGTTCTGCACTTTGTTTAGCAGCGGCACTACCGGTAAGCAAGAAAGTAACATGTACTACGGGTTTGCTTGCCGCTGGTAGCCATAGTATTGTTGCCGTTTATTCGGGCGATGCCAATAATATCGGCAACAATTCTCCTCCTTTGACGCAGATCGTCAGGACCACCAGCACAACTGCACTCGGTTCATCAGCTAACCCCGGTTACTCCGGCCAAAATATCTCCTTCACCGCATCCGTTACCGGTAATACTCCCAGCGGCACTCTATCGTTCAGTGCCGATGGTACGGACTTGTGCGGCGCTGTCTCGCTTGTGAACGGTCAGGCAAGTTGTTCCATACGCTCTCTGGCCATGGGCTGTCACAGTGTCGTGGCGGTGTATTCAGGCGACAGCAACAACACCGGCAGCAGTTCCGTCTCTCTCACGCAGAGTGTCAAACTGCCGTTGCCCACCATTCAGGCAACACCGGATGCAACCGGAACCGTTGGCTCACCATATGTATTTTGGATCATTACAACAAATGCAACCGGTGTCACCGTCTCCGGTTCCATACCGCCCGGATTTTCGGTGGTTGCAACCAGTGACCCGAATGTCTGGGCGACTAATTGGACTCCCGCTTCCGTCGGCGTCTATGGGAATATCATTCTAGCTGCCCAGAATAGCGATTGGCAGGCATCCCTGCCTCCGTTCTCCGTCACAGTAAAACTCCCTGCACCGACCATTGACGGCCATCCTTCGACTGTCGGTATGGCAGGTGTCCCCTACAGTACCTTTACGCCCACGCCGTGTGACCAAAACAATCCAATGAATTCAACCTGTAATGCGGCCAGTTTTACTATTTCCGGCACAGTGCCCCCGGGACTGAATTTTAATTCGGTGACAGGCGTTTTAAACGGTACGCCCACCAGCGCCGGTACCTACGGCAACCTGATTATCAGCGCCTTCAACAATGACAACGCTGGACCGACGGCGCTCCCTGCGTTCACCATTGAAATTTCTCCCCGGATTGATTCGTTTTCCATTACCAATGTCATGTCAACTCCCCGCCAATTCCACACCGCCACTACCCTGCCAAACGGAAAGGTTCTCGTAACGGGTGGCGTGGATGCAAATTTCTATACCCCGCTTTCCAGTGCCGAATTATATGATCCCGCCGGTAACAGCTGGAGTTCGGCCGGTTCCCTGTCCGTTGCGCGCACCTATCATGCTGCCACGCTGCTGAAGGATGGCAGGGTGCTGGTAACAGGAGGGTATGGAAGTGCCGGCTTGCTGAACAGCGCCGAGATTTATAATCCGTCTGATAACAGCTGGACTGCTGTGGCTCCAATGACTTTCGGGCACAGCAGTCATACAGCCACGTTGCTTGCGGATTCATCCGGTACTGTTTTGGTGGCAGGCGGCTTCGATCCTGATCCGGACTATGCCACCTATATTACTACGGTAGAACGGTATATTCCTGCTTCAGACAGTTGGGAAACCGTCAGCCAAATGCCCGAAGCGCGCAACGGCAATACCGCCACGCTGCTTTCAAACGGCAAGGTGTTGTTTGCCGGTGGTGGCTACATTGATAGCGCTGCATTGTACGATCCCCAGGCTGACATCTGGAGTACAACATCCTCGATGATCAATAATCGCAGTAACCATACTGCAACGTCTCTTCTAAACGGTACGATTCTGGTCACCGGTGGCTATACATTGTCCGGAGAAAGTGGCAGCGCAGAAGTATATGATCCTGTTGCGAACACATGGAGAGCCGTCGGTTCCATGGCGACAGTTCGCCAATCACATGTCGCGTCGCTCTTAAACGATGGTACGGTGCTGATTACGGGAGGAGCGTGGCGGAATTCGAGTTTGAGCAATGCGTATCATGACTTCGCCGAATTATATGATCCAGCCACCGAAGAGTGGAAAATTGCCGGTTTGATGGCAATTCCACGGGCATACCATACAGCGAGTCAGCTTCCGAATGGCGATATTCTGGTGGCTGGAGGGTCTAATAATGATTCTGTCCTGGCGAGTGCGGAATTGTTTCATTATATAATTTCCGTCAGCTTCGCCAGCAACGGCGGGAGCACAGTACCCAGCCAGAACATTACCTTCAACAAGACCGCGGCAGCACCGGCACCGCCATCCCGAACAGGCTACACCTTTGCCGGCTGGTACTCGGATAGCGACCTGTCGATACCGTTCGTATTCACCTCGCCAATAACTTCTGACACCATCCTTTACGCCAAGTGGGCGATCAATACGTACCCCGTAACATTTCAGAGCGGTGGCAACGGGTCTCTCACCGGTTCCACCAGTCAAACAGTTGCCTATGGCTCTTCGGCAACACAAATAACTGCTGTGCCCCAAGGTGGTTACCACTTTGTCAACTGGACAGGCACTGGTGGTTTTGTTGCCACCACAAGCAATCCACTGACGCTGGCCAACGTCACCATGGCACAGACGATCACCGCCAATTTCGCGCCTGACCAGGTCAACGGTGTTTGCGGCTCCAGTAACGGCAGCACCATTATTGCCATTCCGATAGCTAATCTCTGCTCTAATGGCGCTGCAACAGCCATCACCGGCAGCGGCCCCTGGAGCTGGAGCTGTAACGGCAGCAATGGGGGAACAACTGCCAACTGTGCCGCCAACATCCAAACCTATTCGGTTACCCCGAGCACCGGCGCTAACTTCACTATTGTCCCGGCTATAGTGCAAACCGTAACCAGCAATGCGGCTACTTCATTCACCGTCACTCCGGCAAGCGGATATGGCGTCGTGGTAGCCGGCTGCGGCGGTAGTTTGAGCGGTACCATCTACACTACGGGAGCTGTCGCGGCCAACTGTACTATCACTGTTACCGCTATTGCTCGTACGGCTGGTGGCTCAGCCGGTCAACCACCGACCATTAACGATGCCCTGAAAATCCTTCAGGCCGTTGCCGGCCTGGTCACGTTGACGCCGGCGGAGCAGATCCGCTACGATGTCGCGCCCCTGGGAGCGAGCGGTACTCCTGTCGGAAATGGGGTCATTGATGTTGCCGATGTGATTCTGGTTCTGCGCCGAATCATCGGCATAGGGAGCTGGTAATGAAAACAATCCGGGGAAAATCAATGATGAGGAATATATTGATTGCGGTTTCTTTGAGCATGATTCTTATCGCGCTTGCTGCGTGCGGCGGCGGTGGTGGGACTACTCAGGTTCCAGCCGCGACGGTCTATACCCTTGCGTATTCAGCGGCTGCTAATGGTTCGCTGAGCGGCTCTGCCAGCCAGACAGTAAAATCCGGAGATACCGCCAGTGCCGTTACAGCGGTTCCTGACGCAGGGTATCACTTCATCAATTGGACGGAGGGTGGGGCTGTTGTAAGTGTATCACCAGTCTTGACTGCGTCTGATGTGGCGGCGAGTCACAACTTTACCGCCAACTTTGCCATCGATACACAATCAAAAAGTATTGCAACTCTTAAAATCAATCTAACCGGTACTCTTTCGCCAAATACCGCAATTGCAGGTGCTGACATCACTCTTGTTCTCCCGGTAAATGTTACTCCCGCTTTGGCTGGCACTGCAGTTGCCCCCGGCGTAGTGTCACTCTCAGGTACATTTGCCGGAGGTGCGCAGACAGATCCGGTCTATAGTGAAGCATCCGGAAATAATCCGGGGAAATTGCACTTTACGTTAGTGAACGCTGCTCCTGCTGGAGTTACCCAGGTGGACGAAGTTGCAACAATAACGCTTCAGCTGGCCAATGGCGCGACTCCGACAATAACTGATTTTAGCTTTAGTTCAGTAAGTGTAATTGATGCGGCTTTTTACAGCCAGATTGATGGAATGGGGGCACGTGTTGCCAGTGTCACGTTGCAGTAATGAATCAAGAGATTATGCGACGGTTTCGCGCCACATAAACTCGTTATTTGTTAGATGATGTAATCCGGATTTGCCGCCTTACGGTGCACCCGGAAGTTGCGGGCATCGACGATCATGAAGCCGGCTCCCGACTGGGCGCGGAACATTTTTCCCGCAACCAGGTGGATCCGGGCCGTGACGACCGCCCGTCGGATCAGGGGTGCGGGCCATGACGTCAGCTTTGGAAGGAAAGATATGTTTTTTAGTATACTACGGCAAGTTATGAGATTTATATGCGTTTAATAATGTTTGAGTTTCAGATCGGTGGGTAAGATTATCGAGCGTGATTTTGCGGCATGGTTGAGCAGAATTCTGGAGAGTTTCGACTCCAGCGTCATGATTGCGGGACTTAAAAAACCGGAGGCTCGCAATTGGAAGCCTCCGGTTAGTAAATCTCGCTATTTCTTCTTGGCTTTTGCTGCAGGTTTCGCCGGGGCTTTTGCAGCGGGTTTAGTCGCTGCCTTATCAGCAGGTTTCCCTTTGCATGAACCTTTGCATGCGTCCAGGTCTTTCAGAAACTTTCCGGTGGTGAACTTGCCGACTCTTTTAGCTGCTATCTTGAGCGGCTTGCCTGTCTGTGGGTTTCTACCGGTTCGAGCAGCTCTCTTTGACGCGGAGAACGTGCCGAAACCTACCAGTGTAATTTTACCATCATTAACCAATTCGGTTGTTACTGCGCATTGAAATGCAGCCAGTGCTGATTCAGCCTGAGCCTTGGTCAGCTTTGCCTTTTCGGCGATCTTTGCTACGAGTTCAGCTTTTGTCATACGCCCTCCTAGATGGGATTTTCGCTGGTTATATACTTAGATTACGGTAAAGTCTACTATTCATAAGGTTTGGAAAAAATAGTTTGAATATTCATGTGGTAAAGGACCCAAAAATGCCAATTTACGAATATCGATGTAATATCTGCAACATTCAATTTGATCTTCGTCAGAAGTTCTCAGATCCACCTGCAGACCGTTGCCCTACATGTGGTGGAACTGTTCGTAAGCTGGTGTCTGCAGCCTCATTCAGCCTCAAGGGTGGAGGGTGGTACGGTGACGGATATGGCACATCAGCAGAGCAGGCTATTTCAGAAGGCGCTACCGCTGCAGAAGCTGCAGCGGAAACTGTATCGACGGGCGCGGCCCCGGCAGAGGCAAAAGAGTCACCTGCAACTCAAGTATCCGCTCCTGCACAAGTAGAAACAAAGGGTGCGGCAGCTGAGGCACCGGCTCCCGCTAAAGAAAAAGCTGAAGTGAAGTCGGCAAAATCTGAATAAGCCTCATGATGTCCAGGTAAAGCCGTGTGTTTCGAACGCTTCCTGCCATAATCCCGGAAGGTGAAACTGAATAGGTGGCAGACTAAGAGCGGTTAACGAGGTTGTGAGCCAGGCGCTCGATATGTCGATTATCGGTGCCACAGCAACCACCAAGAATCTTCATACCCAGTTCATTGTGAAGTGCCGCTACGCTCCTGCCAAACGTTTCCGGTTCCTCCTCAACCAATTCCTGACTGGCGTCCAACTCCTCCGGGCTTAATGAGGCGGTATTGGCCAGCAGGCCGATGACCCGTTCCCTGACTATTGGAGATGAGTTGCTTTCGTGGAGCATCGCTCTGCGAAATACTGAAGCGTGGGTGCAGTTAATCAGATAGGCAAGTGGGCGGACTGTTACTGCTGAGTCTATGGTGGTAATCGCCTCATGGAGCGGCGTGCCATCAAGCAGGGTTCCTTCCGGACGTGCGACGAAACTGATGAGGTACGGTAATCCGGTGGCAGCCTGAGCACGTGCCAGTCCAATGGATTCGCTTACGGCCGGAAGTGTGGACGCCAGCAGAAAATCTACACCGGCAGTTGCGAGAGCATCAGCCTGCCATGAATGGAATGTGGCCGCGTCATGTTCGGTCATCGCCTCTTCAGGTTTGTAGGCATCTCCTTGACAGCTCATCAATCCACAGATGGCTACCTTGCTGGCATAATCACCGTATGAATCTCGCAGATTTGCTAAAAAACGGAAGTTATCACCGTTAAGGTCGCGCCCGGTTAGTCCTGCCGCTGCGATACGTTCTCGTCCGGCACGCCACGTAGGAGTGGAGAGTAGCAGTGGCAGGTTGTACCGCTGGCCTATATCAAGGTATTGGCGACAGATCATTTCAAGTGCAGATTTACCAGCCTCCTCGTAGATGAGGGCTGAATTGACTACGTGCTCGTCAAGCTGAACATCCACCGAGCGGCGTAAGCGTTCAATGACTGCTCCCTCGCCGAGGATCACAGGAGATGAGGTCAATAAATTCTTAATGGAGACTTTACTATTCGCTGTCATTGCACCCCCGCTTTGTTCTGTGTGCGAGATTCACAATTTGAGTACACTCTTCATTTCTTTCAAAGGTGGATTTGAAAGTAGGGTCGGACCAAGTCAACCACTTGATATCATTAAATAATAACGCAAAACAGGCCCCTGTTTCTGGCTTATAAGCACGTTTTTACCGGCAAAAGTAAACTTATAAGCATAGATTTATGCGAGCACCATCATATGGTAGATGCAGTTTTTGCCCTGAAAATAAGCATTTAAGCCTTTAAACCTGTTGTTTATAAGATAAATGAATCGACGATTCAGTATGTTGACTTGGTCCGACCCCAGCGAAACCCCAGCGAACCCAGCGAACAAATATTCATGTATTCTGGTGTACCAAATCAATCTGTACGGCCAAGTCCAAAAGGCTCTTCACTGTTACGGTAGGTTTGATTCCCCACGGGTCAAACAGCGCCTCAGGTGAACGCTTTATCCAAGCAGCCCTCATACCGACTGATAGTGCTCCTATCACGTCGAATGAATTACTTGATATCAGCCAAGCATCAGCGCCTATAGTTTCGGCTCTTCTCAGAAAGTGGGCATAGACTCCAGGGTTAGGCTTAAATGATTTCATTTCATCAACACTCACCACCCCGATGAAATAGTCCCTGATACCGGAATGCTTCAGTAAAGTCTCTACTGCATCGCCGCTGCCGTTTGAAAAGGCGAACATTCTGAATCCGTATTCCTTTGCGCGTTCCAGTCCTTCTTTCACATCATCGAAAGCGGGCAGCACTTTATAAACGTTCAGTAGTTCCTGTTTTTCATTTTCGTTCAGAAATACCTTGAAGTATGTGGAAGTATAATCAAGAGCATCGCTGGTACATCTCGCAAAATTCTCATAATTTTGCATTAACCCTCGTCGGAATGAATATTCCAGCTGTTTCTCGCGCCAGATCCGTGAAAAATCGGGGGCTTTGTCTTGCACATGCTTTTCGAGAGCAACCACGACACCATGGGTGTCGATAAGAGTTCCGTAAACATCAAACGCAAGTGTGATGGGCTTAAAAAGTGATACTGCAGGCATAATGCTCCTGTTCTAGCCTCTGTCCTGATTATTTAGATCGGCTACGGTCACTGTCAGAAACTGTTTTCAATCAGTACTTCACTCAAAGGAATTTTCCCAACACGTGGAAATGATTCCTGGGTACGTTTGCCAATAGCAATCATCATGCTGACGACGTGGTCTTCGGGAAGTTTGATTAGTTTCCCAACTGCATCAAAATCAAACCCATCCATAGGACAGGAATACCAACCCTGTTCTTGGGCCAGGAGCATGATTGACATGGCAATTATACCGGAGGAACGCATGGATTCATCTCGTTGTACTTGCGGTTTTTCACGATAGTAGGCATCAATTGCGGGTATCAGCATATCCTGATACATCTGCGGTGCTCCCGCCCAGTAACGAACAGGTTCTTTTGTCCAGGCATTCAGATCAGCACAAATGACGAACAGGAGTGAAGCATCAGTCACCTTGTCCTGGTTCCAGGCAACTTCACGAATCTTCTGGCGCAAAGCAGAGTCTTTGACATTCACAATGCGCCAGTTCTGGATATTAAAAGCTGTTGGCGACAGAATGGCCTTTTCCAGTAGGTCTTTTGTCTGCTGTTCGCTGATTGTAAATGCCGGGTCGAACATTTTCTCCGCACGTCTTTCCTGTATTGCTGTTGAAACATTCATAGTTATTCTCCTTTAGCTTGCGTGTTTAAAATTTGGAAGCTCCTGGCTCCTTCTATGCGTCTTTACGTTGAAGTACTACATTGTGCATTTCCGTAGTAAGCGTTTCAATTCGTTGACTCAACTCTTTCACGTTTTCGGTCAAATGCGTATTTTGTTGGAGTAGTTCCATTATCTGCTCGGATTGTTGAGCAGCCAACGCTAGTCGCTGCTCTGCAGCCATCGCAAGAGCCTCTCGATGTTGAGCATCGGCATCAGCATGCGCTTTATCCCGGTCTGCTTGACGTGTCTGGGCAAGCAGTATAAGAGGCGCTGCATAGGCTGCCTGGAGACTGAATGCTAAATTCAGCAGTATGAACGGGTAGACATCGAATTTGGTATATCCGAAAGCATTTATCGCAATCCAGATGGCAACAATAACTGTCTGGGCAACAAGAAAAACCGGAGTCCCAAAGAAACGAGCAAAACTTTCAGCCTTCAGAGCAAACCAGTCGTTCCCGAAAACAGGACCAAGGTGAACGTGAGGAAGATGGAACCGGAAATAATCGTCAGATACTTTTGGGGATGGACTGAAATTTGCTTTTTTGGATTCTGCTTTCATATAGTTTCCTCAATGGTTCAGACTCTTTTGCGATAACTACCTGTAGATATGTTGTTTTCTTTTCGCGATCCTTGATACGTACGAATAGCAGGTAGGATACTCCAAACATCACGCAATATCAAATGAGTTAGGCTGAGAAAAGTGGACACCATAAAGTGTGGTAAAGTTGCCATCACATAGGAGGTGTTAATTGGAAAATATCCCACGTCAGTTTTTCACGAAAGAATTAAAAGAAGAAGCAGTTAAGCTTGATACAACTGACTGGTTTGCCCTGCTCATCCTGCTTGAAAATTTTCCCCCGGCTATGAATCCATTGCCAGGAGTTGTCTTTGCGTTTATATCTGAATTTTGAATTATAAAATTTTTACTTGCCGGTTGGCCTCCTCCAACGCAATACCTAGATCAATCATGCTATAGGGCTTGCGGATAAAGCCCTTTGCACCTAATTCCCTTAATTGGTTTTCAGTACCTTCATTATGGAACCCTGAACAGAATAGCACTCTTACATTCGGATTAATTTCACGCAGTTTGATAAAGGTTTCTTTCCCACCCAACTTTGGCATGACCATATCAAGGATTACCAAATCGATTATGTCTCTCTGTTGGGAGTAAAGTGCAATCCCCTGTACACCATCTTCTGCCGTGTAAACTGTATAGCCCAGTTCTTCAAGCAAACAGCGCCCAGTATTACGAAGAATTTCTTCATCATCCACCAGCAGGATGTTGCCATAACCCCTAGTGAGTTCCTTGCTTTGTTCGATTTCACATGATTTGGTCGTGCAAAGCGGCAGATACACATTGAAGACGGTTCCATGTCCTGGTTCGCTATAGACACTGATGCTTCCCTTATGGTCGCGTACAGTACCATACACAGCGGCCAATCCCAGGCCGGTTCCCTTGCCTTGTTCCTTAGTGGTAAAAAAAGGATCGAACACCTTGGTCAGCTTGTCCTCAGGAACACCGGTACCACTGTCCTCCACCTCCGTCACCACCAGAGTGCTCCCGACATGAAACGATTCCATCAGGTTGGCGGCCAGATTTTCACCGACCCCGGTCAGTTGTTTAGTATAAGTGCGCAAC
>Ga0118677_10009146_pt1 | contig 15601 bp, 14 predicted proteins | sample AliMusrvi5mmetaG_FD_86154 | JGI IMG/M metagenome (GOLD analysis project Ga0118677, IMG submission 86154)
CGACCGCCTTGTCGTGCGTGAACGCCTCGCCCTTGATGCCGATCAGTTTTATCGTTAACCCATTGGATAACCTAACTTTTTCGGGGCTGAGCACCTCCTTGACGGTAAAATACTCTTCGCGTTGCGCCTCACTCTCCTTCTCAATCCTGGAGCCAAAAGTGAGTTTTCGGGGATCAATTTTTTTATCAAGCTTGTGGGGATCTTTGAACTGATAGGGCAACTGCTCAATGGCCTCGACAAAATCGCCCTTAACTGTATCGGTCAGAAACTTGTATTCCGTACCCATAAAATCGGGCTGTCTGGTATTCAGCTTCTGCCTGGCAATCTCGATAAACTCCGGATTGATTTCGTACCCGACCGAGTTTCGGCCAAGATTTTTTGCGGCAAGTGACGTTGTCCCGCTACCCATAAAGGGATCGAGCACGGTATCGGCCCGGAAGGCAAACATTTTGATAAGCCGCTGCGGAAGCTCTTCTGGAAACATTGCAAGATGCCCATCCTGTTTGGCACCGGCAAAGTTCCAGTGACCTGCAAAGTAGGTATTCCACTCCTCGGTGGTCATGGCTGAGCTTTCTTTCTGCTCTTTGGTGGATTTTGGAGTATCACCCTGTTTTTTGAAAATAAGAATGAACTCATAATCAAGCTTGAGAATGCCGTTACGGGGATAGGGAAAGCTCCCCATGATCGAAGCACCACCGGTAGTATTTGTTGTAGTAACCTTCTGCCAGATCACTGCACCCATGTAGTCGAACCCGATTGTCTCGCAGAACTTGATGATCTCCGTCCGGATGGGAATGACCTTATACCTGCCATAGTAGACCGAACGGGCAAACTGGTCGCCGATGTTGATGCAGAGGCGACAGCCGGGATGCAGCACCCTCTCGCATTCATTCCAGACAAGGTTCAGGTTGTTGATGTAGCTTTCGTAACTCTCGTGAAAGCCAATCTGGTTCTCCGTCCCATAGTCCTTGAGCTGCCAGTAAGGCGGTGAAGTGATGACAAGATGTACCGACCTGTCAGCCAAAAGGCTCATCTGTCGGCTATCGCCTTGAATTATAGTGTGATGGGTCTTCAATGTTCTGCAGTGTATCTGTTCTTGTTCTGGATAAAGAAGGTTCAGGTGTTTGAATCAAGTATAGAAAATTTCTGTTGATGTACACTGCTGAAGTCAGAACATTTCCCTTCTGCAAATTCCCAATTACATCCGTTATATCACCGATGAGTAGAATCCTCAGTTGGCACTCATCTCATTAATCACACCCGTACTGATGCACTCAAGCTCTTTACTGGCGTCATGGAAATCATGAAGTTGATTTTGTCCTTGAGCACAGAGGAAAAATAATCGGCATTGAAATCAAAAGCGGCCTTACACAACAAGCATCAGGCATGGTCGCTTTTTGTAAGGAATGTAATCCGTACAAAGTTCTTCTTGTTGGTATCTCCGTTATTGCGGGGCAGGAATTCCTTGAACTGAATCCACTTGAGTTATTCCACTGAAAGAAATTTACCCGATAAAGAACTTTACATACTATACCTTTTGTTCATAGACTGCGCATCTTCGCAAGCGCTTTCATTGAATGGTCAACAATATCATCATCTTTGGCACGTTCAATCTGCGACAATGCTTCGTCGAGCAAGGTTGCGTTGACTCGAAGGCACCGGTCAAGATCTTTGCCATCCTTATCATTTTCAACAAGGTATTGTGACGAATGGGTGCCATGCGTAAAACCGTTCATGAACATGAATGCCCGATACCGCCGCATCTCCATGATAGCCAGATCTTCATGTTTTTCTTCCATCAACAGTCGGTCAGCTTCCGAAATAGTTGCCATACTTTTGAAAACGCAGTCCCCAACAGTTTCAGCGTCAATACCTGCATAGCGGGCTTTGATGGCAAGATGGTCGGCGACATCGCGATTCGATTCCTTTAAAAAAAATCGTAACTCCGCCCACTCTTTGTCGATGTCGTTACTCTTTGCATAAATAGCATGATACCCTTTCGCGAGTTCATCGGCCCGGTCCTCCGCGATGGTGTTTGCGAAGAGTGCATCAAGACTCACTTCCCCGATTTGATATGGCAGTGCCGGCAAAAACGGCAGATGAACATCCTGCGCAATCCCAAGTACAAACTTGCTCTGGACAGCAAGTATCAATCGCTTTTTCTTTTCTCTGTCTTTCGTGTGAACGATAGTGGCTTGCTTACCCATAGCCGCCTGAAGGTCGCGTGCTTCAACAAGGTTCAGGATATCCGAATTGTGACAAACATAGATCACCGATGGCAACACAGGTTCATGCATTCCGGGAACCTTTCCATTGCGGATGGCTTGCGTAAAAGGTTCATTCACGAGAGAGAGGATGAGAGGAGGCAGAAGGCTGTTGAAATGTTCCTCGGATGTCGACCCATCGTGACTCCAGTATCCAACTTCGTTATAATCGGTGACAAGAGCGGAATAATTTGTTTTTAGCTCGTGCAAAGCATCTGCCACCCCTTCGCCGACCCAGATCAGCTTGAGCTTACCTTGCGGCGAATAAATGCCTAAGCGGGCAAAGCGCAATACCAGTGCTTTGGCCATCTCCGATGTTCCTATAATCATCACGACCTGCGAAACAGGGCCAGTTTTGTCCGTTGGCGCATACAAATCCGGGGAATACTGATTCACAATGCCTCGTGCCGCAACCTCATAGGGGTTCGATGAGCGGATATCCAAACTTTTCTGGTTAAAGACACCGATCCCGACACTGTCCATCAGCAGACGCTGCATGGCATAGGATTGGGTACGGATATATACCTTCAGTTGTGAGTTCAGAGTACTGAGGTTCCTGATTTGTTCCAGCAGTGCGAGATTATCCCGTTCATCCGGAAGCATCAGATAGACACAACTGGCAAATTGCAGGTTTGCTTCTTTTGAAATATCCACCTGCAAAGCGTCATAAAAAAGGATAGTCAAATTCAATTCGTCGTACTGCGAAATATTCAGTTTGTCTATTGCGACGATATGGGACGAATGATTATTGCTCTTGCCGGTATCGGACAGTTCTCTGGCTAAAGCCTGCCCGAGTGCTCCATAGCTGACTATGACATGATGATTCCGACGATTCTTGACCTTTTTCCTTTTCAAGTACGGATGGATATATTCGTGGAAAAGTTTGGTAAAAATGGTGCTTGACGCAAAAACAAGAATTAAAAATCGGGTCAACTGCAGCCACGGAAAAATCGGAGAATCCGACACTCCTTTGATATCCGCGCTCTTGTACAGGACATAGAAAAAAGCCCTTGGCAGCGTCAAGTACCAAGGGCCATTCAGTCCGATCATACATAGAAAAGTGGCTATGACAAACAATAGGGCGACAACAAGCGCTCCATAATGGTCGATCCAGTCGATACCTTGACCCACTTTTATCCAGGAAATTCCTTTTCTTGAAGGTTTCATTCGATAAAATCATAAGTTTTGAAAAAAATATCACTGGCAACAATTCCCAGGCTTCCATCTTGCTGTCTGACCAGCCAGTCACCAGCTGTTCCTTTAAGTGATCCCCTTTTGGCTGGCATAAGAATCTGGCACTGATGTGTTAATCTTGCTGCATCAACCTCATGTGATAGACCGCGGTACTGACCATTCTTCCCCATCGCTACAGGAAGAATCGGATCGTAGAGCTTTTCAAAAAGCTCTCTACTTACCGGCCACTGTTCACCAAGCACCCCAGTTAAAATCGCATCGCCGGGAACACATCGCACCGTGCCTTCAAGCGTTGGAACTGTAGCTGATTTCTCGCAAAAGGCAACTAAAACAAGCACTTCACGTTTTCGAGCCTTCTGCCAGTCAAGATCAGGAAGTGCTTTCAAGCAGTTGTTTATTGTTTGTTCACTCTGTATCGCCATCTGACCGTCTGTTTCTGTTGCATGGATCACTTTCCTTTGAGTCTGGTCTCGATATCAGCCGCCTTTTGAGCATACTCCTCAGCACGGGCCTGATCTCCAGCTACCTTGTAAGCAAGCGATAAACTCCTGTAACTCTTAACAATATCGGGATGTAGGCAATTTGGATACAGCATCAGTCTGAGCGAGAGTGATTGCTCGTAGTATTCGATCGCCTTGCGGTACTCGCCAAGACTACCGTAAGCATTGCCTAGGCCAATGTAGCTATTAGCGATATCAGGATGCACGCCTTCAGGATACAGCTTGAGGTTCATCGAGAGCGATTTCTCGAAGTACTTGATAGCCTTGCGGTAATCGCCAAGATTACCGTAAGCAAAGCCAAGATTGTTGTAGCTCTTTGCAATATCGGGATGCACGCCTTCAGGATACAGTTTCAGCTTCAGAGAGAGCGATTTCTCGAAATACTCGATAGCCTTGCGGTAATCACCAAGACTACCGTAAACAAAGCCAAGATTGTTGTAGCTCATAGCAATATCAGGATGCACGCCTTCAGGATACAGCTTGAGGTTCATCGAGAGCGATTTCTCGAAGTACTCGATAGCCTTGCTGTACTCGCCAAGATCACCAAAGGCATTGCCCAAGTTATTATAGCTCCCAGCAATATCCGGATGCGCGCCGTCGGGATACAGTTTCAGCTTCTGAGAAAGCGATTTCTCGTGGTACTCGATAGCCTTGCGGTACTCGCCAAGATCACAAAAGGCATTGCCCAAGTTGTTGTAGCTCATTGCGATATTGGGATGCACGGCTTCAGGATACAGCTTGAGACTCAGCAACAGCGATTTCTCGTAGTACTCGATAGCCTTGCGGTACTCGCCAAGACCATAATAGGCATTGCCCAAGCCGTTATAGCTCATTGCGATATCAGGATGCACGCCGTCAGGATACAGCTTGAGGTTCAACGACAGCGACTTCTCGTAGTATTCGATAGCCTGACGGTACTCGCCAAGTGCATAATATGCATTGCCCAGGTTGTTGTAGCTCGAAGCGATATCTTTATGCACGCCGTCGGGATACTGCTTCAGACTCATTAAAAGCGATTTCTCGTGGTACTCGATAGCCTTGAGGTACTCGCCAAGACCATAGTAGGCAAGGCCTAAGTTGTTGATCAGATCAGCCGCCCATGAGTCTTCATGCTGGCCTCTTGCTGCGAGCAGTGCCCGTTCATAGTACCCGATAGCCTCCTTGTCCTTGCCCAAGGTAGTAAAAATTATTCCCATATCATTCAGCCCTTGCTGCATCCTGTCATACTCGCCGCTCTGCTCATCCTCTTCAAGCTTGTGGCGGTAGTATTCTTCTGCATCCCTGAAGGTTTTGAATTCCTTCAGATACTCATCTATTCCCAACCGGTAACGCACCTGTGTTTTCTTGCCTTGCTCAAGCACCTCGCTTGCGCTCAGCGTTGCAACCTTGTTCTCTTCGAGGATCCTTACCTTTACTTCCCGCTGTACCAATAGTTTTCCTTTATTGAGCGTGAAGCTGATCTCTTTTTTTGGCTCAACGGCCACACTGAATTCCGTCCCGCGTACAATAGCAAGAAAGCTTTCATAATTGACGTTAAAGAAATCCAGTGCGTTCTTCACCTTAAAAAATGCTTCACCGAAAAGAAGGGTGTGGGTTTCTCCCCTGCCGCTGACCAAATGGGTTTTGAACCCGCTACCCGGCTGTAACCGTATCTGATTGCCATTTGTAGTTACCAGTACCAACACCGTATGTGGAGGAATGACGATTTCTGTCCCCTGTGCGATACCTTCTCCTTTCTGAAGGTTCCTTTTTCTGGCCGTGCCCTCTGCGGTATCGGTCATTGAAACTCCACGCACACTGTCGGCAGCCTTGCCGTCGATCTCGATTGCGAGAACACGCAAGGCTGTGTCCTGGGGAGCTTCCTGTCCCGATGCTTGATTGGATAACAGCATCAAAACGCAAATAATCGAACACAACAAGATGAACTTGGGCACACGGAGGTGAATCATGTCGCTCCTTTCTTTGGTTGTATTATTGCTTCTCCGACCCTTTTCCTGTGACCGAATCCCGTTCACGAATCCTTTCGGCTATACGGTCCATGAAATCTGGAGCCGTCCGGACATCGAGGTACTGGATATCTTTATATTGCTCCGGAATCTTAACGTCTTCACAAGCAATGGGAAGGATAAAATCCTCATCAAGATCGACATGCCGTCTTGCCGCCCATCGCATCTCTTTCTTGCAGTATTTTTTTGTAAAATAATCAGTGGTATACACTGGGATAAAGAAACGGCTACCATGAATCGCCAGTCCCAGTTTGTCAAACCAGTCTGCTCCTATTTTGATGTCCTGTTCGTCGAAGAAAACCCTTAATGGAGATCCATTCACTTTACGAAGCTTGAGAAGCTGCTCATACACCTGCGCCTTGACCCATGCACTGTTCTCTGACGTACGGGAATAACTGATAAACACATCATATTCAAGAAATTCCTCTCTGTCCGTTCCGTTTTTTTTGCTGGGAGGTGCGATAAGCTTCAGTTCCAGGTCACGCTGAACCGTAAACCACGTAAGCCCTGTAGCTACCACTATGCTGATTGCAACCAGTGTGACCTGTGTATACACACGGTTAAGCAACGATAATCCCAAAACCCACAACACCAGCAACAGCAGAGCAGTACACATGCTCAACAACGCTATCATCCACAGACGGTTCCGCAGAGGCGGCAGCTTGCGGTAAAGAAACCGGAACAGCGTTGCTGATAAGCCTGCGAATGTCACGACCATGACAAACAACAGGAATGGGTTTTCGAGTAATTCCTGGTGCTGGTTACTGCTTTTGGGCAGGATACGATCGCTTATAGCGAAGGACAGTATCTCAGGCCCCGACAACTGTTCGAATTTGTTCCTATCCTTGTCAAGACTCCCGACAACAACGAGTTTACCTCTGAATGAGGGAGCCTCTACCTGGGCTGGTTCGGTACTGTTATAGTTACTGGTAAAGGATACTCCACCGTTTTCATCATGGTGAAAGGTGTAGATGCGATGACGCAGTTCCTCAATATCACCAAGATTGACAATAACCTGCTTCGTCGTCGAAGGCACGTTGTAGTGATTCATCGCAATCATGACCGGCAATGCCTGTACGTATTGACTCCCGGCATTCTCCTTGGAGGGGAGTTCAAGCTTGGGTTCATAATGGATCACGCTGGCAATATGAGAAAATCGTGTATGTCCCTTGCCGTCAAGCATGTCATAGAAGCTCTGTGCATGGCGGCCCATGTAATCCGGATCAAGTTGTTCGGATTTTCCTTCCTTTGTAGGATCAACAGCCGCATACACAGGCACCCTTGCATTACTCAATTGCCTGACCGCTTTTTTCAAGCTGGATAGTCCACTTGAATCGGCAGAAATCCACGTATCAAGTGCGACGAGCTTTGGCAGGTTATCGGGCTTTTCAGCCATACTGCTCAATAGCCTTGACATCTCGGTTCGGAATACCGCAAGGTTTTCACTGTATGGCACATCGACAATCACAACATCATCCGCAACGGGAACAGCCGAATCGTGATGCAACCAGGAAAAAAAACGCCAGTCCACGACACGCCATTCAGGAATAAAAGCAATCGTAATCGCCATAATCAATGCATAGATGCCTACGTAAAAAAGTGCTTGCCGTTTCATCACTTTCCCTTGAGTCTGGTCTCGACATCTTGTGCTTTTTGAGCATACTCGTTTGCTCGAGCCTGTTCGCCAGCTCCCTTGTAAGCAAAAGAAAGATTTCTGTAGCTCTGCGCAATATCAGGATGTAGACCTTCAGAATACAGTTTGAGGAACTGCGACAGCGATTTATCGTAGTACTCGATAGCCTTGCGGTACTCGCCGAGACCATAATAGAAATTGCCGAGTCCCATGTAGTTTCGAGCTATATCCGGATGCACGCCTTCAGGATATAGCTTGAGGTTCTGCGACAGCGACTTCTCATAATACTCGATCGCCTTGCCGTGCTCACCATGACCATCGTAGGCAATACCCAGACTGATGTAGCTCCCAGCGATATCAGGATGTGCGCCTTCAGGATACAGTTTGAGGTTCTGCGACAGCGACTTCTCATAATACTCGATCGCCTTGCTATATTCGCCAAGGCCAACGTAAGCATTGCCTATGCCGATGTAGCTCTTTGCGATATAAGGATGCACGCCTTCAGGATACAGCTTGAGGTTCTGCGACAGCGACTTCTCATAATACTCGATCGCCTTGCCGTGCTCACCATGACCATCGAAGGCAACACCCAGACTGAGGTAGCTCATTGCGATATTAGGATGTATGCCTTCAGGATACAGTTTGAGGTTCTGCGATAGCGACTTCTCGTAATATTCGATCGCCTTGCTATATTCGCCAAGGCCAACGTAAGCATTGCCTATACCGATGTAGCTCATTGAGATATTAGGATGTACGCCTTCAGGATACAGCTTGAGATTCTGCGACAGCGACTTATCGTAGTACCCGATAGCTTCCTTGTCCTTGCCCAGAGTAACCAGAATGTTCCCCAAATCATTCAGCCCTTGCTTTACCCGATCATACTCTCCGCTCTGTTCATCCTCTTCAAGCTTCCGCCGGTAGTACTCTTCCGCATTTCTAAAGGTTTTGAATTCCTTCAGATACTCATCTATTCCCAACCGGTAACGCACCTGTGTTTTCTTGCCTTGCTCAAGCACTTCGCTTGCGGTCAGCGTTGCAACCTTGTTCTCTTCGAGGATCTTGACCTTCACATCCCGCTGTACCAGCAGTTTTCCTTTATCAAGTGTAAAGCTGATCTCTTTTTTTGGCTCAACTGACACGCTGAACTCCGTCCCGCGGACACTGGCAAGAAAGCTTTCATAATTGACGTTAAAGAAATCCAGCGCGTTCTTCACCTTAAAATATGCTTCACCGAAAAGAAGGGTGTGGGTTTCTCCCCTGCCGATGACCAAATGGGTTTTGAACCCGCTACCCGCCTGTAATCGGATCTGATTGCCATTGGCAGTTTCCAGCACCAACACCGTACGTGGAGGAATGACGATTTCTGTCCCCTGTGCGATACCTTCTCCTTTCTTGAGGTTACTTTTTTTAGCCGTGCCCTCTGCGGTATCGGTCATTGGAACTCCACTCACACTGTCGGCAGCCTTGCCGTCGATCTCAATAGCGAGAACACGCAAGGCGGTGGCTTGGGGAGCTTCCCGTCCCGTTGCCTGATTGGATAACAGCATCAAAACGCCCAGAATTGAAAACAACATGGTGAACTTCGGCACACGGAGGGGAATCATGTCGCTCCTTTATTTGGTTCCTACAAAATTAGTTATAAAAAATTTACGTAAAACATGTGCTCACTTATATTTTGCAACACTGGTGTCCGGTTGTTGAAAAAATAATTCCTTATAAAATTCAATAATACAAAAGTTTGCAGCTAATTTTGAGCGTAATCGATTTGAAAATGCCTGTTATCTTCCATCATTTCATAATTCATAAAAAAGAAATGATTGATGAATACTGGAAAAACCGTTTTCGCTCAACTGCAAGAACATTTGCCGCTTCATCAATTTCGCCAGTGTGTGAGGCGTTATGGTGGCAATCATAAGGTGCAATCTTTTACTTGTCTGGATCAATATCTGTGTTTGTTCTTTGCACAACTGACCTATAGAGAAAGTCTCAGGGATATTACGACCTGCTTGCTCGGTATGCAGAATAAACTCTATCACATGGGCATACGAGGCACAATAGCTCGAAGTACTCTTGCGGATGCCAATGAGAAACGAGACTGGCGAATTTATCAGGATTTTGCTCTTATCCTGATTCATCATGCCAGAGAACTGTACAGCAAAGACTCCTTTGGCGTCACATTGCAGGAAACGGTGTATGCGTTGGATTCGACTACAATCGATCTCTGTTTGGCACTGTTTCCATGGGCAAAGTTCAGAACCCATAAGGGAGCTGTTAAGATGCACACTCTTTTGGACTTACGGGGCAATATCCCGTCGTTTATTGCCATTACGGATGGCAAGGTTCATGATGTCAATATCCTGGATATTCTCATGATTGATCCGGGTTCTTTCTATATCATGGATCGTGGTTATATCGATTTTGACCGATTATTTCATATCCATCAGTCCCAAGGATTTTTTGTTATAAGAGCGAAATCAAATTTAAGTTTTAAACGACTATACTCACATCCCGTCGATAAATCGACTGGTATTCAATGTGATCAAACCATTATGCTTGCCGCTGTCAAGGCTGCAAGAGAATACCCTGATAAAATGAGACGTATCAAATTTACTGACACAGAAACAGGTAAGCATTACGTCTTCTTAACCAATAACTTTACGCTTTCGGCTCAAGTAATAGCTGAACTCTATAAATGCCGGTGGCAGGTCGAGCTGTTTTTCAAATGGATCAAGCAACATTTACGAATCAAGGTCTTTTACGGTACATCGGAAAACGCAGTAAAAACACAAATATGGACGGCAATATCAGTCTATGTTCTTATCGCTTTGGTGAAAAAACGTATGAATTTGGATATCACTCTCTACACTTTTCTACAGATTTTGAGCGTCAGTGTATTCGAGAAAGTCGATATATTTCAATTGGTTACGAATTCCGCTGGCATAAATGAAGATACCTATATCTCTAACCAGTTGAATTTATTCGACTTATAACCGGACACTAGTGATTTTGCAATACAATATGGCATCTAATCATTGACATCATATACCTTGATACAAGCACTGCTACCATTAGTGGAAAAAGCTATTGCTGACATCTTTTACACCAATCACATCGTGAAAACAACAAAGTAAAACATCGCACCAACGCCAGGATCTATGCAAGTTTTACAGAGGTGTAGACGAAAATTAAAAATCCACCAATTTCTGAAATTAGTAATCACCCAGTTAGCGGGTTTAAATTACGTCATTTCACTTTGATTTGCTACCACTTACCATAGCGGTAATAGTTTTTTTTCTGAGGTTAGCTACTCCTTAACCCGGTTGTTATTCATCAAAAATGTGTTTACGGTGTTCGAACCGATAGCTCTTGCCAGTAAGTTTGATGACTTCACATGTGTAGAGCAGCCTATCAATCTCTTGCTGCCGCTGTGGTAAGATCAAGTTGAAGTTTTAGTCGAGCCGTCGAAGCATGCGACAAGTCTTTTCGAGCTGTTTGCGCCTTTTCGGCCAAAAAAAAGCTCCATAACAAAATAACTGTTACGGAGCTTTAGGTCACAGGTTAACCCGTAATCCTTTTACTCTGGTATCTTCCGAAAAAGATTCTTCAGGCTTCTCAGCCTTCGGCCTCAACTTCGAAGTGAACCTTTACGGAGATATCCATAAAGATTTTTGCGTCAGCTTCATATTTGCCGAGCGACTTGATCGGAGCTTCAATGGTGATTTTCCTGCGGTCGACATCGAAACCCTGAGCTTTAAGGGCATCTGCGATATCAGCCGAGGTCACTGTTCCGAACAGTTTACCCGATTCGCCAGCTTTGGCAAAAACCTTCAATGACAGCTGCTCGATTTTCTGAGCATGTTCACGAGCACTTTTGCGCTGCAGCTCGACCTTTTTGGCCTGCTGTTTTTTCTCTGTTTCAAGAGCTTTGAGCGTTCCCTCGGTAGCTCTTATAGCTATACCCTGCGGAATCAGGAAATTGTTTGCATAACCGTTCTTTACGGCAACAACTTCACCTGCATCGCCAAGGGTAGCCACATCTTTTCTTAAAATGACTTTCACTGCTTAGCTTCCTCGTTCAATAGATTACGAAATTGGTTATTTGTATTCGTCTACAACATAAGGTATTACTGCCAAGAACCGTGCCCATTTTACTGAATGGGTCAGAAGGTTCTGCTCTTTGGCAGAGAGACCGGTAATGCGGCGAGGAATAATTTTTCCCTGATCGTTGATAAATCTTTTCAGCTTACGCTCGTCGCGGTAGTCGAAAAATACAACCTGATTTTTCGATACTTTCTTTTTTGACGCCAGCGCGTTGCTTAATGATTTGTTGCCCTGCGATTTGTGGCCTTGTGATTGTGTAAATTTTTGTCTCATAAGTTCATTACAAAATTTAGCTTACCCTGTCCCCTCAATCGGAGGAAAGGTATTTGTATTCGTAAATATGACCGGGATCTTCCTCATGAATTTCTCCATGATGGATATCGTGACATTCATCCTCGATAAAGCCCTCTTCATCCTCCTCACCATTTTTCTTTCTCTTGTTGAGGAACTGGATTCGTCTTGCTTTTATTTCAACAACGGTCCTGGAAGAGCCGTCCTGCGCTTTCCATGTCCGGCTCTGTAGCTCTCCGTCTACGAGGACTGCTGAACTTTTTTTCAGATTGTCACGGCAACTCTCAGCAAGCTTGTTCCAGGCAACAACACCAACATAACAGACATCCTCCTGCCATTGATGATTGCTGTCCCGAAATCTTCTGTTACATGCTATTGAAAAATTAACGACAGGCGTTCCGCCTGAATTAGTTTGCCTGAAAACAGGATCCTTTGTCAGATTTCCAGCAACGATTACACTGTTTATCTCAGGCATTTTTAATTCAGCCATTGCATCTTCTCCGTTTTATTCTCAAAAGGAATCACTTCTTAGCTCGCATTCAACTAACCCTGACGATCATTTTCCAACGGTATCGGCAGCAGCGGCCTCTGCGGCAGCAGCATCTTCCGGACTACCTATAACTACACTGTATTTCTCAACCCTCTTACGCATTTCAAGGAACGCGCTGGTAAGATGAATAATCAGGTAACGCAAAAGGGCTTCCTCGTAACGGAATACTTTTTCGATCTCTGCAATAACGGTTGTTGCTGCGGTAAATTCGATGTGTGCGTAGTATCCAATGGTTTTCTTCTTGATCGGATAGGCTGTCTTGCGCCGGCCGATTTCGAGAACATTGCTGATAGTGCCGCCTTTTTCGGTGATAACCCGCTGCACCAGCTCCATTGCGGCAAGAACAGCTTCATCCTGAAGCCCGCCGTCAATGATGACTGTACATTCATAAAGTTTGTGTGTTTCCATAGCGCAAATAGCTGATAATCATTATTACTCCTCAGTTGCTTGCAAAACGGCGAGGGTCCGGCATTGCGCAGACCAGCCCCACGGCTTCACGGGTTTCCCGGCGAACACCATCTGCAAATTTGAACATTTAAGGTAAACTATTTGCACCATTTTTCCAACCTCATGGCAAAAACCTCGATCCCCCCTTGAAGAAATCGAGAATCTTTCGGGCGATAAGAGTTTCTGAGAGATCGTTCATACACAGGAAATGGCCTTTCGGACATTGATCCCTGCCGATATGCGAGCATGGCCGGCATGGAAGTCCTTCGACTTCAAAAAGGTCAAATGGGGAGTGATAGGGAAGAAATCCAAATACTGATGAAGAGGAACCAAAGAGGACAAAAAGCTTTTTACCGAAAGCTGATGCCATGTGCATAAGCCCTGTGTCGTTGCAGAGCACGGCATCACATCGTTCAATGAGTGCTGCCGTCTGCATGAGCGTACAGCTTCCGGCAAGATTGGTAACCTGTGAACAATATTCTGGCGGCAAGGTGTTCAGGATTTCAGATGCATGATGGGCATCCTCTTTCCCCCCGAGAAGAAACAGCTGTAAAGATTCTTTGTCGAGCAACAGTGAAAGAAGAGCCGCAAAACGCTGCGGAGGATAGCGCTTGGTAAAGTGGTTCGCTCCAAAACAAACTGCGAGAGATTTTACGCCCACCTTAACGTAGGGTAGGGCAAACGCTTTTTCAGCGGGTGACGGATAGAGTTCACATCCAAGAAGATCGTCTGAAACACCAAGCCCTTTCAGTGAGTCCTGATAGCGGTCAACCACACTTCGAGAGGATGAGGAGAGATTAATTTTAAACTGCACCATCAGCCATTTTTTCCAGTTCTCTTTTCGATAGTGCACCTTCTGCGCCATAGAGAGGGAGCGGACAATAGCTCGTGACCGGTGATTGTTCTGAAGATCAACCACAAGATCATACCTCCCTGTCGGAAGCTGTTCGGTTGTATAGATTGCTGAAAGCCGGGGATTTGAGGCAAGGAGAGAGAGAAATGGCGGTTTTGTACAATAGTCGATGCTGGCTTCAGGGTAGGCGGCATGAAGGCGCCTGAGAAGTGGTGTGGTAAGAATGATGTCACCAATGGAGCTGAGTCTTATGACCAGTATCTTTTTGATGGGCGGCATCCTTATTACGACCAGAACTCCCACCAGGCTTTGTAGCTGGCTGGTTTTTTGCCGGACTGTGCCCCCTTAAGCCGTGAGATATGCTGTGCAATGATACGGATCTGCTCCTCCCTGCCCGGGATTTCGGCTTTACGTTCAGCAATCATTTCGCTGACCATCTGGTATGCCTTGAGCGCCTCTTCAGGACGGCCTGTGCCTTCAAGGGCGGCTGCACGGCTGCGCACTGCGTTTATCCAATGCTTCCCTTCGTCCTTATTGAGTTCGCCCCTGCGATTAAAATAGTGGAGAGCAATATCGGCTGAAGCGAGCGCTTCTTTAAAATGCTGAAGGTTCACCATGGATTCGGCAAGACCGGTATGGCATAGGGCGTCAAATCCCTGATGATCATAGGCCTCATCCTCGGGAATTGTTCTGGAAACTATCATTGCTCGATTGTAGCTTGCTGCCGCTTCCTCAAAAAGGCCTTTGCGAAGTTTTTCTTCCCCTTCGCTCAATGCCAGATATGCCTGTCCTACCTGTACCAGTGGTTTCATGGTGTTCTTTTATATAGTAATATTGGGCGCATCTCATGCAACTGTGGTTTGTAACAGAGCTGCAAATGCTTCGGGAATTTCCGGGCGTCCGCGCTGGTTAAGCGCTGTTCCGATAATTTTTGCCTTCAAAACAGGTTTGTAATCTGGAAGACGGAAGATATCCTGATAAAATGCAAATTTCAGTGCCGATTCCCGACGTACAGTGAGGCCTACTACAAAAGTATCACCCGATGTCAGTGAATATTTATAATCAAGTTCCGCACGCACCACCACAAGATTAATGCCCTGGCGGGTATATTCGCTGAAATCTATGCCGACCTGTTTTAAATAGATATGTCGAACATGTTCGATGTAGTTCTGGTAGACACTGTTGTTGACAATCCCCTGCATATCACATTCATAATCTCGAACGCTCATTTCGTAAGTAAAGGCGTATGACTCTTTCTGCATGGCTATAGCTATAAACAAAGTATTGAGTGCTGAGTTTTTAGTGCTGAGGAGAGAGAAATCGGGTAAGAAGTTGTAGAAACGAAAAAGCCCATCTTTTAGGGATGGGCTTTTTCGTGTATAAAAACTCGGCGACGACCTACTCTCCCGCAATAAAGCAGTACCATCGGCTCTCCAGGGCTTAACTACTCTGTTCGGAATGGGAAGAGGTGATCACCTGGGAAAAAGTCGCCGTAGAAACGGAGACAAAGGAAGCAATTATATAAAGTGCTCTTTGTAAACTTATAAACTTTCCTGCCTTTGTGAGGCAGAGACTCAACACTAATAAAAAATGGTTAAGTCGATCGGCTTATTAGTACTACTCGGCTGAACACATTACTGTGCGTACACCTGTAGCCTATCAACCAGGTCATCTTCCTGGAGCCTGATGGGGAAATCTCATCTTGAGGCGAGTTTCGCACTTAGATGCTTTCAGCGCTTACCTCAACCAAACGTAGCTACCC
>Ga0118677_10009147_pt1 | contig 15600 bp, 12 predicted proteins | sample AliMusrvi5mmetaG_FD_86154 | JGI IMG/M metagenome (GOLD analysis project Ga0118677, IMG submission 86154)
AAACATCAATAAAGTGTCAAATCGAAATCAGGACGTGACACAAAGAACCGTGGCGGGATTTTTCATTCTGGTACTCCAGAATTTAAAAAGCCCGCCACATTCTCTTTTTTGAATTCTTTGTGTCTCCGTGTCTCAAGCGTAGCGGGCGGTCAATCTTTTGGAGTGGTGTTTCTGAAATTGAAGTTGAGCCCTCTCTGTGGACGATGGTTTCCGCGCGGGGTGTATAAGTTTAAGACCTGGGAAGAGGAGGCTGAATGGACGAAAGCACAGATCAAGATGGCGAACTCGCGCCTGATGTAGGCGTTCCTGACTTGGTCCTGCTTTCCCTTCTGGATTCTGGATTCTGAATTCTGTATTCTTCCCCTTTCGCCCATGAAAATCCATAACACCATGTCTCAGCAACTGGAGGAACTGATCCCTCTGGAGGCGAACCGGATCCGGCTCTATACCTGCGGCCCCACCGTCTACAACTATGCCCACATCGGCAATTTCCGGGCGTATATCTTCGAGGATATCCTGCGCCGCAGCATCAAGTACTTCGGCCACGAGGTCGTTCAGGTCATGAACCTGACGGATGTGGATGACAAGACGATCGCCGGCGCCATCAAGTCCGGACTGTCCCTGGATGCCTTCACCAAGACCTTCAAGGATGCTTTTTTTGCGGACTTGAAAACCCTGAACATCGAGTCGGCGGAACACTATCCCGCCGCCACCGATCATATCCCGGAAATGATTTTACTGATCCAGACGCTCCTGGCAAAGGGGCATGCCTACCGGTCGGACGACGGCTCCATCTATTTCAGCGTGTCCAGTTTTCCCGCCTACGGAAGTTTGGCCCATCTCGACATGGCCGGCCTGCGGCCCGGCGCCCGGGTCCAACACGATGAATACGAGAAGGAAAATGTGGCCGATTTCGCCCTCTGGAAGGCCTGGGACGAAAAAGATGGCGCTGTGGGCTGGGATTCGCCCTGGGGGCGGGGTCGGCCGGGCTGGCATATCGAATGTTCGGCCATGGCGACCAAATATCTCGGGGAAACTTTCGACCTTCATACCGGCGGGGTGGACAACATCTTCCCTCACCACGAGGATGAAATCGCCCAAAGCGTGGCAGCCAGCGGAAAGCCCTTCGCCCGCCAGTGGATGCATTGCGCCCACCTGATCGTGGACGGTCGGAAAATGTCCAAGTCGCTCGGTAATTTCCATACCCTTCGCGACGTGATTTCCCGGGGCTATTCAGGACGCGAGACGCGATACGTCCTGATGGCCGGGCACTACCGGCAATCCCTGAACTTCTCCTTTGAGGCCCTGTCCGCCGCGCGTAGCGCGCTCGAGCGCCTGGACGAGTTCCAGGGCAGACTGGGCGAGGTGGCCGCAGACCATCCTGGCGGCGACGAGCTGCCCGACTGGGCCAACCTGGCGCGCCAGCGGTTCGATGCCGGACTTGCCGACGACCTGAATGTTTCCGAGTCCCTCGGGGCGCTGTTCGACATGGTCCATGCCGGAAACCGGGCCATTGACGCCAGGGCTTTGCCGCGGAACGAGGCCGGGGCCGTGCGGGCCTTGCTGGCCTCATTTGATCGTGTCCTTGGTATTCTTGCCAAGCCGCAGGACACCGTTCCCGGGGAAGCCTTGAAACTGCTCGAACTCCGGCAACAGGCGCGCCAGACAAAGAATTGGCCCGAGGCCGACCGGGTTCGTAATGAGCTGGCCGCCCTTGGATGGGTTATTCAGGACACCCCGCAAGGGCCGAAGTTGAAACGGAAATAGAAGAGGAATTCAGAATCCAGAAGTCAGAATTCAGAATGAAAAAAGAGAAATTTAGGGCCATGGGACACACGTTTCACTGCATTATTCAGAATTCAGAATTCTGGATTCTGGATTCTGGATTCTATTGTTAACAGAGCGTTTAATCATGACCACACACGGCAAATTCATCACGTTCGAAGGTCCCGAAGGCGGGGGAAAATCAACGCATATCCGGCGACTTGCGGAGCGGTTGAAATCCCTCGGGCATGACGTGTTGTTAACCCGGGAACCCGGGGGCACGCCGACCGGAGAGGCGATCCGGGGAATTCTCCAGCATGACCACGGTGGTGAGGCCCTCTGCCCCGAAGCCGAGTTGCTGTTGTTTGAGGCCAGTCGCGCCCAACTGGTCAGGACCGTGATTCTGCCCGCGCTCACGCGGGGGACCTGGGTGCTTTGCGACCGGTTCGCCGATTCAACGACCGCCTATCAGGGGTATGGCCGGGGATTCGATCTCGACACGATCCTGGCGCTCAATCGGCATGCGGTGGGAGACTGTGTCCCCGATCTCACGTTACTGCTCGATATCACGGTCCGCGAGGGGCGGAATCGACTGGCGGACCGGAACCGGGCGCAGAACACATCCAGCGACCGGATTGAGCGCGAGGCGGAAGAATTCCACGAGCGTGTACGCGCGGGTTTCCTGGAATTGGCGAAGCGCTCGCCTGACCGGATCAAGGTGGTGAACGTCATGCGCGAGCCGGATGTGGTGGCGGGGGAGATTTGGGAACTGGCAAAAAAGATATAGGGAATCCAGAATCCAGAATCCAGAATGAAGAAGTCAGAATGAAGAAAGAGAAATTTAGGGTTATGGGACACAATTTTCACTGCATTATTCTGGATTCTGAATTCTGGATTCTGGATTCCCTCCCCCTAATCTCTATGCGGCGTTTCTGGGCCATCTTAAAAAAGGAATTCCGGCAGATCCGCCGGGATCCTCTGTCTTTGGGACTCCTGGTTTTTGTGCCGGCCATGTTGCTGGCCCTTTATGGCTATGCCCTCTCCTTCGACGTCAAACATATCCGCATCGCCATGCTGGACGAAGACCGCACACCGGAAAGCCGGGCCTTTCAGGACAGTCTGTTCCAAAACCCGTATTTCGACAAAATCGCCACCCTGACCCGCCCTGCTGAGGCGAATGAATGGCTGGATCGCGGACGGGTCCGCGCCGTCCTGATCATTCCCCGGGGGTATGCCAAAGCCATTGCTCAAGGCGAGACTGTCGCGATCCAGGTGCTGGTGGATGCCTGCGATGCCAATACGGCCTCCACCACCATCGGGTATCTTGAGGCTCTGGCTGATAAAATGACCTATAAAGTCCGCATGGCGGCGGTGACACAAAAAGGGGTTCCCCTGGCGTTACCCATAGTCACCCTGGAGCCCCGCATCTGGTTCAATCCGGAACTCCAAAGCGCCAAGTTTCTGATTCCGGGCCTGATCGGTCTTCTCCTGATGCTCTCCGGGGTGGTCGCCTCCTCCGTCTCCATTGTTCGCGAAAAAGAGCGGGAAACGATGGAACAGATCCTGGTCTCGCCTATCCGTCCGGAGGAGCTGATTCTCGGGAAGCTCCTGCCCTATGTGGTGGTGGGAGTGGGCACCATGATCACGGTGCTGTTGCTGGGGTATGTGCTTTTCGACATTGTCATCAAGGGTTCTTTCCTGCTGCTGGGCCTCACCACCCTGCTGTTCCTGTTCGCGGCGCTGGGGATGGGGGTATTGATCTCCACAATCACGCGGTCGCAACAGATGGCGTTTCAAGTGGCGGTACTCTCTTCAATGCTGCCAGCCATCATCCTGTCTGGTTTCATTTTCCCCATCCAGAACATGCCCTTACCCATCCAGGCCATCACCCATCTCGTCATTCCGCGCTATTTCGTTGCGGCCTTGCGCCAAATCATTCTTAAGGACGCCTCGTTCATGGATGTGCTACCGCACCTGACCGGCCTGCTGGTCCTCGGCATTCTCTTCAACCTGCTCGCCGCCTTGCGCCTCCGGAAGACTTTCTGACCGCCGTACTCGGCCTTTCTTGCCTTTCATAAAAACCAATGTTAATAAGCTTTAGCATGAGCTCAACACCTACCATCGACGACGTCGCCAAGGCCGCTGGCACTTCGCCATCTGCTGTCTCATTTGTACTTAACGGGAAGGCCGACAAGTACCGGATAAGCCCTACCACCCAGGTCCGAATCCGTGCGGCTATCGCACAACTGGGATTCCACCCCAACCAGATTGCCATCAGCAAGGCCCATGGTGAACATCAAGTGACGCACCCCATCGAGGCACCACCAGTCGAGCCAATCGCCCCGCCAGTCGTGGAGACCATCCCCTCACCGGAACCCGAACCAACCACTAAACCTGATCCAGTGTCCGTCGCCACACCGGTGTCCACACCAGAACAGCCCCCGGAGCCCGAGGTGGATGCCGACGTCCCGGCGGCATCAGATACCGAAGTGAACCTCCCCAGTTCAACACCAGTGTTCACACCTGCAGTGACACCAGCATTATTGCCTGAAGAGACTGTCCTCTCTCCAGAACCCCCTCACCTGAATCCTCTCCCTCCCCTACTTCGTCCCGAAAGTCGAGACTACGAAGGGCAGGCAGGGGAGAGGACGGATGGGATTCAGGAAGGAACACCGGACGTGATCTCCGCTATTCAGGTTCCGTCAGCGCCAGTGAGGGGGGAGACCGTGGTTGAAGGTCAAGAACCTGAGCTTGAGGTCACACCGTTACCGCCGACACCTGCGGACGACCCGCCAACGGTGACACCGGCCCCGGCGCCAGTGTCCATGCCCCCACCTGATCCAATTCCGGAGGCAGCACCAAATAATAGAGAGACACCGGAGCCAACATCGCTTGAAGTGAACCCACCCGTATCGGAAACGGAAATCTCACCAGTGCTGGAACCTGAGTCGCTATCTTCGGAGACACCAGAACCGGTTACACCCGACCCCACGCCCGTCTCACCAGTCACGACGCCGGAACCGACGGTTATCGAAACACCCACACCGGAACCACAGCCAGACATCGCCGAGCCAACACCCGCCCCGGTACCGGAGCCCAATCCTGCACCTGCCCCGATTCCTGAACCGCCGCCAGAACCAATCCCGGCGACGGAGCCCACAGCAGTGACAGAGCCTGAGATACAGACGCCTCTGGAGAATCTCGGCGTACAAACTGAGCTGGGGGACACGACGGCGTTACCGGAACCAGCCTTTGCAGAAGATGAAAATACCTTGCGATAACCACTCCAGACAAAGAAGGCCCATCATCACATCAGTCAATATTCACAAGCTTTAGCAAGGGCCCGAACCCACAACTCCAGAACTGTAATTTCAGAACGGCAGAAGAAGTGGATTTCCAGAAAGAGGGGGCCCGAAAAAAAAAGGGGGGGGGCACATATCGACTTAATGAGCGCAGCAGCAATCGGCCTTACGAAGGCCCAATTCTACTGCGGCCTCGACAAGGACACGGATGGCAGGATTGCACCCTTTGAAAACCAGTACCTTTAAGACACCTTTACCGTGTTTCTCCAAAAGACCGGTCACCAAACCGTTGACGAAAGAGCTGTTGGCATTGCGCACACCAGTGAAGTCGAGAACGATTTCCTTGCAGATATCGACATAAGGATCAATCCGGCCCAAGCCAAATTCCGCCGCCTTAGCACCATCGGCCAGTTGGTCGCCAAAGAACTCACACAATGACAGTTCGAACTTCATGCCTTAAATATAATTTTATTCACGCCCTGTGGCAAGAGGCCGGAAATCCCCAATTCTTCCCTTGAGTAAGCTTACTGTCGCGACTGATACTCATTATGAACTTCACGCCAACCGTACGATCTTATCGTACGGTTGAGAATGCATACCGGGTTTGCGCCGGATAGCGATGCATTTAACTGCCAATATTTACTAGTTTCGACCCACCTCAAAACCATCTCTAACCAACCCTTTCCCAAGTAAATTCCAGTAGAGCCGATGATCTTTGGTCTCGTGACGGATACGACCAGCAGGGATTGCTGGGGAGATTCGCTGCTCGGTAGCGAATGACCGAATCTGTTCTGTTGTTGAGCGTGGGGTCAAGTGAGCGGACTGCCAGGCCGTTCCAGGAATTAACGCTTCGGAGGCCATATGATCAGCCTCGGTCTCCATTTGTGACGTGCATCCTGCTTCAAGATCGTCAAAGAAAGATTGATTCTCGCCATCGAGATGCAGCGCCACATGGGCCAATTCATGGGCCAGCGTGAACCAGAAATTGTCCAACCGGTCGTAACGCAGGGTCAGGGCCACCAAGGGATGCCCGCCTGGCATCAGGAGTGCGGCACCATCCAGATAGGTCTTGGATAAATGTTCCTCAATGACAAGGTGAATGCCGCTCTTGGCCAGATATTCCCGGGCTAAACGCGGACCTTCATCGAGATAACTCAACCGAACCACTTCCTGAATGAATGCCTGTGTGACCGTGCCAGGCACGTACGCCGCCACCTTCTGATTCGTAGTCAGATGCATAACGCGAATTTTCCAGGCGCACAATGCATAAGCATCCATCTTCTTGCCATCGCGCACATGCTGCCGGGCACACATGGGGAGTGCGACCTCGTCGTCGAAGGGAGTGATGAATTTGCGCATTAATTCCTCTGACCGCTCACGGGCCAATTTCGGGGAACCCTTGAATACAATCCATTCACGTTTGATCATCTCGGCAACCGGAAATTGCCGCCAGTCAATCGTATTGACCTCCGGTGGCAATTCCCCGCCGGGTTGACCCAACAGGGATGAGGCCGGAATTCCCAACCCTTCATGAAGACGCCGCATCATCGTGATACTCAGAGGGCGTTTTCGGGACAAAACTTCCGATACCTTGCTAGGGCTTCCCAGATAGGGAATGAGATCGCGCGAGGTCAACCCGGCCTGTTCCATCCTGAATTTGATCGCTTCGATGGGGTCGGGCAACCCGATGGGATAGACTTCCTTTTCGTAAAGTTCAACCAGCGTCCCCCACAACTCCAGTTCGGCCTCTTGGGGGGAACCGGGCTCCGCATCCATCAGTTTTGCCACATAGGCAAGTGCCGTCTCGTACTGAGACTCGTTCTTGATAACAAATGCTTTCATATCCCACTCCTCCTCAGGTTCAAACCGTGGTCACATCAACCTTGTCGTATTCCGCATGGGTTCCGATAAACCTTACATACATAAACCCGGTATTGTAATGCACATGCAAAACCAACCGGTATTTGTTGCCGCAGATATTGAAGACCACCCGATTCCCCGGCACAATGCTGGCACTCCCAAACTTATCTTTGATCGCGGCAGGCGTTCTCCACTGCGAGGCCATCGCTTCAGCATGCCAAGCTTCCAACGCCATTCGAGAATCCGGGAATCGCTCCCAGAAACGCCGCAATCTGCTCCTTGTGATAATCCTCATCACGATATTCCCATATACGCCGTATACACGCAAGACGAAATTCCCATTTTGGGAATTATGCGGAAATATGATTTATCACCGCCCCCGCCAGCTTTTCCGCCACCACACTGGACTGGGTTAGTTTGGTCTTTAACTTATCGCACATGCCCATGAGTTCGTTGACCTTGGTTACGATACGTTTTTGCTCAGCGAGAGGAGGGAGCGGCACTTGCAGTGAACTAACATGGCCTTGGTTAACTGTTTTTTGCCCCGCGGTAGTGATAAACAGTTTCGCTACGGCTTCCCTGCACAATTCGGACTTCCCATACAGCACAGCGTACTCAGGCATAATGCTATCAGCAGGCAGACGCATACGAATAAAATGATCACAATAAGCGGCATCAATAATTATGGCTACTTGCGTGAATGATCCGACAAGATCGACACTCCCATTTACCCTTGTAATCAGTATGTCCGACGGCAACAGTTCATATTTCTTACGCTCGCTGCTTGTCATCATTATTTCTCGAACATCCGTTGCTGAAATAACTCCATTTACGATATTTGCGAGTCTCACCACAGGCGTCTTTTCACCTGTTTGCCCCACTCGCTTTGACAGACCATTTTGGAATTCAGGCTGCAACTCTCCAATGGTTTTCCATTCCCAGCTAGCAGGTAATTGTCCTTGCTCACTCGATTTCGATGATCTTCCAACCTGCGTCGGAACCAATCGTCCTTGGACGGCGAGTTGGAGGATGGTTTTGCGGAGTTCGGAAATGGATTCGGCAGAGGAGAAGAGAATGCTGAATGATGAATGTTGAATGATGAGTTCCGGATCGCATTTTGGCCCTGACAGGGCGTTGAGGCAGGAGGTGACAAGGGTCTTGTGGTGGGCGGAGCGCTCCTTTTGTCGGTTTTCCAGTTCATCGCACCGCTTCATCAACTCGTCAACCTTAGCCACAATGCGCTGTTGTTCAGGGAGAGGGGGGAGAGAAATAACGAAGTTGCCCATTCTCCCCAGATAGAGGCAAGGTTGAGCGCTCTGTTTCACATTACCCCAAATCTGTGATTGGCCATTTGGGCTCCGCAAGAACAACTCAAGAAACGAGGGTGCTAGGCAGTTCTCATTCGGCCGGATAAGTGCAACACTACGAACAAGAACCATGTCTGGAGGATGTTGGACCCGGCATACTCTTCCAGTTGTCGCCCCGACACAGACCATTAAAACATCATTGTGCCGCGGCCGACATCGCCTCCAGCACTTCTGCGCCGTAACGGAAGAAACAAAGTCCGTGTTTTCCATATCAAGGAATCCATCGCGGACATTCTTTGCCGTTGCCAAGGGAATTCCATCTGCAGTCCTCTGTGGAGTTGCATGCTCGCCATCGGTAATCAGAAGACACGCTTCTCTCATGCTCAGCTTTCGCCAGTCGGCCGAAGTCGCGCACTGGCCTGTCAATCGGCCTTGGACGGCCAACTGGAGGATCAGTTCGCGTAATTTCGGCACACCGCCGGGGGCGTCGGCGATGAGGTCGAAGTTGTCGAGTAAAGTGCGAACGTTCATACGTCTTCGCCCTCTGGGCTACGCCGCACACGTGGCCGGACCTTCCTGAGCCAGGCACGGCCCTTTTCGGTCAGGCGGTATTTCTGGAGACGGCTGGTGGGTTTGTCCGGGATGGTCATTTCGATCAGGCCGACCTTCAGCAAAGGCGCCACGTGCCGTCGGTAGTTGAGGTAAGCATTGGAAAGACGGCCAGCACCGAGCAGTTCCGTCTTCGAGATCGCTTGCTCCTGACAGACGGCCAGCATACCAGCGACTTGCTCAACGACTTGCTCACTGACTTGCTCACCACTCAGACCAAGACCCGTCGCCAACTCTCGCAACCTATTCGCGGCCAGCATCTTATCTTGCTCACCGACTTGCACGGTGACTTGCGCGGTGACTTGCGCGATCTTCCGGCGAATGGTGAGGACAAAGCACCCGCCGTCCAGACGAAATTCCGGCTCCGGTAGACCCGCCTCACGGCAACGCCTGATCATGTCGCCTGTCCCGGTTCCCATGCGTTCAATGTATTTGGTCAGATAGAGAGGCTCGGCCAACAGCGGATTCCCCGGAAATGAGGCATGAGGATGCCGAAGTTTTTCCAAGGTCAGCGCAGGCGGCATCGCACCCGGATTCCACACTTCCAGTCGGTCGGAAAACAGCATGACCTGCACACTGCCGCTGCTTGTGTAGTCGCGATGCGCCACGGCATTGACAATGGCCTCACCGATGACTTCACGCGGTATCTCGTAGACGGAAGGGGCTTGTGCGCTTTCGGCGCGAGTGCCGATCCAGCGATCGATCTTGGATAGCACGAAATCCAGGGCCTGATCGACCAACTCGAATACGTCCCCCTTGTATACCTGGTAGGACGGGATGGGCTTTTCCACCGCAACGCCATGGAAATGGGCGCACTTCAGTTCCGAGGAAATCAGAAAACGCTGCGGGAGCCTGGCGAAGAGCAGCACGGCGGCATGAGTGGGACGGCCCTTGTCGAGAAGGTTCAGGTGCGTCAAGACGTCGACCGGCTTGGAATCTTCCGGCAACGGGAAACCACGCGCGCGACGGGCCAACCCCACGAAACGGGATATCCGTTCCTCATCCAGATCAGCGAGGGTGGCGTTCTTACAAAAGGTGGCATCGAACGGACCGGTGCGGATCAGCTCCCGATCCTCCAGAACCTGCACGAGGCTCGAGTAGACTGCGGCGACAAGTTCCGCTTTGGCACCGAACCGCCGCCGGATCAGTTGCTCACCCGCTTTTCGAATCAGCGCCGCCATCTTCGGGTGCCGTACCTTGTCATCCGCGCCTTTGACATAGATCAGCCGCGTCTTGCCCTGTTGGGCGGCACGATCGAACTCGCGTTCGGTGGGCGAAACGCCAGCCGCATCCTCATAGCCGTAGTCGTTGCCGAACAGACCCACATAGAGGTCACAGCGATCCACCTGATCAAGATAGACGTGGTCAGCACGCCGGTCGGCAGCCGGAAAGGTCTCGAATAGGATGACATCAAAGAAGCGGCTCAGGAGCGCGTCGCCTTCGATATATTCCTTCAGCGCACCGCGTTCCTCCGCCAGTTCCTTCTGCACAGAGCTGATGAAGATGACGAGACGTGTCATCGGGTGCTCTCCAGCGCCTTGGCCAGTTCGACCCGCAACGCGTCGCGGGCGGCGGCCACCTCATCCAAGAGTTTCTTGTAATCGGCGAGCAATACTTCCGGATCCCCATGCTTGGCGGCTTCAGCGTTGGGGTTCTTGATATCGAGGTTGTAGTTGCGGGCCTTGATCTCATCCAGGGTAACCTGCCAGGCAAAAGGCGTCTCCTTGCGGCGGGCGCGGCCGGCCGCTGTATCCTTGCACCACCAGTCCTTCTCGGCCTTGAATTCCTCAATGGTGATGGGCTTGGTCTTATTGTAACTCTTCGCGCCGGGCGGATACGGGTGTTCGTAATACCAGACGGACTTGGTGGGCTCGCCCTTTGTAAAGAAGAGAAGATTGGTCTTGATCCCCGTGTAGGGACTGAACACGCCATTGGGCAGGCGGATGATGGTGTGAAGGTTGCACTCCAGCAGCAGATGCTCCTTGATCCGGGTTTTGACGCCCTCCCCGAAAAGCGAACCGTCGGGCAAGACGATCCCGGCGCGCCCGCCGGGACGGAGCATTTTGACAATGAGGGAAAGGAACAGATCAGCCGTCTCACGGGTACGGAAAGGCTGCGGGAAATTATCCTCAAGGCCGTCCTCTTCCATGCCGCCGAAGGGCGGATTGGTGATGATGCAATGGACGGCATCCTTCGGGCCGTAGTCGCGGAGCGGCCGGGCCAATAGATTACCTCTGGTGATAAACGAGGGATCGTCCATACCATGCAGGAGCATATTGGTGGTGGCGAGCAGATGGGGTAGCGGCTTCTTTTCCACCCCGCGCAAGGATACCTGAAGCGCACGCTCCTGTTCAGGCGTTTTGACCTGCCCGCGCTTGTGCTCGATGGCGCAGGCAAGGAACCCGCCGGTGCCGCAGGCAGGATCAAGCACGATCTCATCAAGTTGCGGATTGACCATTTCCACCATGAACTGGGTAACGGCACGCGGCGTATAGTATTCACCGGCATTGCCGGCTGACTGGAGATCCTTGAGGATCTTCTCGTAAATGTCGCCCAACAAATGACGCTGGGCCGAGGAATTGAAGTCGATGTCTTCCTGAATCCGGTTCGCCACCTGGCGCAGGAGCGTGCCGGATTTCATATAGTTGTAGCCGTCTTCAAAAATCGAACCCACCACAATGGCGCGTTTGTCCGTTCCGGCCGTGGTAGCGAGGGCCTTGAGTTTCGGAAACATCTCGTTGTTTACGAAATCAATGAGTTCCTCACCTGTCATCCCCTCGGGATTCGCCGCCCAATTACGCCAGCGGAACCGGCCGGGGATCGGGGATTTGTATTTCTGGTCACGGAGTTCCCATTCCCGCTCGCGGTCATCAAAGATCTTGAGGAACAGCATCCAGACCATCTGACTGATGCGCTGGGCGTCGCCATCGACGCCGACGTCCTTGCGCATGATATCCTGAATCACCTTCACTAAAGTTGTAATGGACACAAATTACCCTCCGTTAAAGCAATGTGTTTAACATGGATAGGCAGGATTTACAGGATGATTTGGAATGAAATCCAATCATATTATCCTGTGTATCCTGTCCATCCATGTTCGAAACTCTTAAGCCGACTATGCGGCGTAAATCTGTTGTTCGAGTTCGCGCAAGGCCTGGAAATATTGATCGCGCCCGCCGAATGCGTTGATGATTTCCAGCGGCGTACCAATCTCGCTGATGGGCTGCACGTTCAATACCGTAAAATCCTCGATCGGCACGATGCCCTGGTCGGCGTACTTATCCAGAAGCGCGTCCAGAACTTCGCGTGCCGTCTCACTGTACTTGCCAAAATAATCGCGCTTGCGGACATTATCAGCGCGCTCCTTGCGCGTTTTGGGCGGTTGGCCCCAGGCAACATGACAAACCAGGTCAAACGGATCCAGTCCCCGGCCCACTTCCTCCGAAAGCGCCTCCAATAAAACGCCGCGCTTTTCCATCTCGGCCAGGATGGCGGATTTCTGCTCCGCTTGCGACCAGGCACTGAGAAAAACATCGAGCGAGCGGAACTGTTGCAGGACAGAGTTGCGGGTGTAATCCCGGATAGATTCGGTGATGAGTTTGCCGTTGGCGCCATAGTACTGGACACGCTCGGCCACAATCATGACGGGGACATCGCCAATTACATACTTAACCCGCTTGCCACCAGGGGGCGGATCGGACACAGGCGGAGTGCCAGGGATCACGCCGTCCTGCCCGGGTTCCTGACCGTCATCCGGCGGGACCGGGGGCTCACCCTCCTTGGGTTCATAGATCTGGACGGGATCGCCATCAAAGTCCGGATCGGCAAAGAGTTCGGTGGCCTTCTTGAAATCCATGATCGTGAAGAAATACTTGTCGTATTCCTCCCGGATCCGCGTGCCGCGCCCGATGATCTGCTTAAACAGCGTCATGGACTCAATCCTCTGGTCCAGTACGATCAACTTGCAGGTCTGGGCATCCACACCGGTGGTGAGCAGGCGCGAGGTGGTGACAATGACCGGAAACCGGCTCTCAGGATCAATGAAGTTGTCCAATTCCGCCTTGCCTTCATTCTCATCACCGGTCATGCGCATGATGTACTTGGCGTTCACCGCCGCCAGATCGGCGTTCTCATTCACGAGGGCCTTGCGCATCCGTTCCGCGTGGTCAATGTCCTCACAGAAGACAATGGCCTTGTCGAACCGGTCGGTAAGGCGCAGGAACTCAGTGATCTTATGCGCCACCAACTCGGTACGCTTTTCAAGGACGAGGGTACGATCGAAGTCGCGCTGGTTAAAGACCCGATCCTCGACAAGTTTGCCATGCTTGTCCTTTTTTCCGGCGGGCGGGCGCCAGCCCTGGAGATCCTTATCGATATCGATGCGGACGACCTTGTACGGAGCGAGAAACCCGTCTTCGATGCCTTGGCGCAGGGAATAGGTGTAGAGGGGGTCGCCGAAATAATCGATATTGGAAACATCGCGGGTTTCCTTCGGGGTGGCGGTCATGCCGATCTGGGTGGCAGACTTGAAGTACTCCAGCACCTCGCGCCAGGCGGAGTCGGCGGCGGCGCTACCGCGGTGACACTCATCCACGATGATGAGGTCGAAGAAATCCGAGGAGAACTGCTTATAGATGTTCCGTTCTTCCTCGGTGCCGGTGACAGCCTGATAGAGCGCCAAGTATATCTCGTAGGACTTATCCACCTGACGGTTGACGATTTTGGTCATGGCCGACTCGAAGGGCTTGAAGTCGTTGATCCGGGTCTGATCCACCAGGATATTGCGGTCGGCCAGAAAGAGGATGCGTTTCTTGGCGCGGGCGCGCCACAGGCGCCAGATAATCTGGAAGGCGGTATAGGTCTTGCCGGTGCCGGTGGCCATGACGAGAAGGATGCGGTCCTGCCCCTTGGCAATGGCCTCCATGGTGCGATTGATGGCGATCTGCTGGTAATAGCGGGGGGACTTGCCGGAAGCGCCCGCGTGGTAATCCTGGGTGATAATAGCCTGTTCGGCGGGTTTCAGGCCCTTTGCGACGCAATAACGGTGCCAGAGTTCGTCCGGGGAAGGAAAAGCCGTCATGGGGATCTCCCGTTCCACTTCACCCTCCCGGCGGGTGCGATCATGTTCCAGAAAAGCATCGCCATTGGTGCTGAAGGCAAATGGCACATCGAGGGACTCGGCCCCGGTGAGCGCCTGCTGCATGCCGGCGCCGACGGAATGGGCATTGTCCTTGACCTCAATAACGGCAATGGGGATACCAGGCTTGTAATAGAGAACGTAATCGGCACGCCGGGCCTCCCCGCGGGTAACTTGGGAACCCCGAACGATCACGCGACCGGCTGTAAAGGTCACTTCTTCGCGGAGTTGAGATTGCAAATCCCATCCAGCAGCAATGAGGGCGGGAGTGACGAATTTGGTGCAGATGTCACGTTCCGATAACGTCTTCTTAGCTGCCTCACTATTGCCGTCGCAAAACATATGCCGGAACTTACACCTTCCGGCCAATAAATCAAGCGTGGGCTCAGTGACCGGGGAAACCAATATTCATAAGCTTTAGCAAGAGATCGGGACGACTGCCGACCTCCTGTAGATAGCCACGGGCGGCGGGATCAGAACCGGTACGACACGCCGACGGAAATCACCGGATAAAACTGGAAGACGCTGGCATCATCCTGAATCTTGGCGACTTCCTTTGACAGCGCCTCATCCACGTAGGGTTGGATGGCGGGGTCAGAGGCGGTCGCGCTGGCGGCAATCTTGGGCTCCCCCTGGAACATCACGCCGAAATCACAGGCAAAATGCCAGCGTCCATCATGGCTGACCGCATTGCCATAGCCAATCCCCAGATACGGAGCCAGTTCGCTGAAGGTCACCTCTCCGTTCAAGTTACTTAAGTAATAGTCCTGATGATCCAGAGAAACCGGCTTTGTCAGATCGGCGTTCAACTTGAATTTGTTCTTGTTGATCAGGCCTCCACCCGTCACCCGGAATCCGCCTCCAAACACATGAAGGTCAACGAGGGCACCATAAGAGAGCCATTCCAAATCCGTTTTGATGGATCCCTCATCGCGACTGATTGAGGGCCCGGCGTTCATCATATTCACGCCCAGGCGGAACCCGAGATAATCATTGGCGCCGATCGTCGCCTCCAGGCCGCCACCGAGCGTTCCCGCCTTAACCGTCAAGCCCACTCCTGTGGCCGCTTCCGGTGCCGATGCGGGTTTGCTTGCAACCACCGGTGGTACCGGCGTCACAGGGGGTATCGCCACGGTCGAAACGGGCTTCGCAACGGCCGCGGTCGGGGTGACCGTTGTCGCTTTAGCAGGCTTCGTCACGGCAGCCACCGGCTTCATTGGCTGCGGGGTGAGACTCGCGGCCGCCATCAACTCTGTAGCCATCCCCATCACCAACAGACCCGTCAAGATATTGATTTGCTTCACGTCCATCTCCTTTTGTTCCCGTAATGGGCGGACAATAACAGGCTGTCCGGAAAGCGCAAAGGGGAAAGTGGATTTGTTGCGGGAAGCCGCACAGTCGACTTTATTCCCAAAGGTGTTTATGGGCAAAGGCGTGACCTGATCCCGTCTTTAGGTACTGCTCAAGTTTGCGGGCCTGATCTTCGGAGCGGACGGCAATATACTAAGGTTCTCAAAATAATCTATACATCCACTGGTGGCCGCCGACCTCCGGGCGGCGGCTAATCGTGCCCGGAGGTCACGATCCACCTTTAGAGGATGTCCAGATTATTTCAGGAACG
>Ga0118677_10009148_pt1 | contig 15598 bp, 7 predicted proteins | sample AliMusrvi5mmetaG_FD_86154 | JGI IMG/M metagenome (GOLD analysis project Ga0118677, IMG submission 86154)
GCGGCGGCCTTGGTAGCCATCCTCGGGGTCGGTGTCATAGGTTTCACGATCGGTCTGGTGAACGGCGCGATAATCGCCGCGCTCAACGGCCGGTTGGGCGAGACCTTCATCATCACCTATGGCATGCAGATTGTAGTCGCCTCCCTCGCACTCCTGTACAGTGGAGGCCAGTTCAACGCCGGTACCTTTGGCCCAGGTATCTACCAGAACATGGGTCTGGGATTGGCGCCTATCATCTGCTTCCTGGTGCTGGCGGTCGTCATGCAGATCGTTCTGGGCAAGACGAGATTCGGGAAGAAAATCAGCTTCATCGGCGCGAACATGGACTGTGCCCGGATGTCGGGGATCAAGGTCGGACAGTTGAGGGCGATCACTTTCGGAATATGCGGCATGTGTGCGGGGCTCGCGTCCATCATCGTCACCTCCCGCGTGTATTCCGCGTCGCCCCTGCAGGGAACGGGCTACGAGCTCGACGCGATAGCGGCGGTGGTCGTGGGCGGCACGAGCCAGTCGGGAGGGACGGGCGGGATCATCAACACCGTCCTGGGCGTGCTCGTGCTCAGCGTGCTGGGCAATGTACTCAACGTCATCGGCGTCAACGCCAACGCCCAACTCCTGGTCCGCGGGGCGATCATCGTCATCGCCGTTGGACTGGACATGTGGAACAAGACGGCGAGCCAGAAGGGAGCGGTCATATGAGCGCGGGGAAAGTCAGGAGGAACGGGATTCTCGACCTGATCCTGAATCAGTCAATCCTCTTCCTGCTACTCGCTTTCATAATGGCGGTGGCGATCATCAAGCCCTCCTTTCTGGCTTGGTGGAACGTGCAGAACATCCTCCTCGATGTCTCCATCTACGGCGTGGTGGCCTGCGGGATGACCATACTGATCATCTGTGGCGAGTTTGACCTGAGCGTATCGTCGCAATACATGTGGGCCCAGATATTCTTCGTCAAGCTTCTGGATTTCACGAACAACCCCTTCCTGGCCATCCTGCTCACCCTTGGTTCCGGATTCGTGCTGGGAACGATCAACGGCCTGATCGTGACCCGCTTCCGCATCAATTCGTTCATAACGACCTTGGGGACCATGATCATGATCAGGGGGATGTGCCTCGTGTTCACCGACGGGAAGATGGTGAGCACCGGCAACGCCTTCATCAAGGCACTCGGAACCGCCGAGTTCCACGGGATCTCGTCCCTCACCTTCATCTATGTCGTGATCCTGGTGATCATATCCCTCATGCTCGCCTTCACGAATTTCGGCCGGAGGTTCTATGCCACCGGCGGAAACCTCGAAGTCGCGAGGCTGGCAGGAATAAACACGAATGCGCAGAAGACGGCCGCCTTCTCCATCACGGGGCTGCTCTGCGCCATCGCCGGGGTCATGCTCGTGGCCCAGTTGCGCGCGGGCTCCACGCAGTATGGGACCGACCTCGCCCTCACCTGCGTCGCCACCGTCGTGATCGGGGGCACCCGGCTATCGGGAGGCGCGGGGAACGCCCTGCGGACCGCCCTCGGCATGCTGGTCATCGTGGTGCTGTACAAGGCGCTGATCTACCTGGGCTTGCAGGCCTACTACCAGACCCTGGCCAAGGGCCTCGTCCTGCTCGCGGTGGTGATATTCGATTCGTTCATGACAAGGCGGCGTGTGGCTTGAACAGGCGAGAGCGTGTGATCGCCGCGATCGAGCATCGTGAAGCCGATCGCATCCCCTACCATCTGCGCTTCACCTCCACTGCGCGCAGGGCCTTCGTGGCCCATACCCGGGTCGAGGATGCGGAAAGACAGTTCGGCAATCACATCGAACTCGCGCGCTGCATGGATTTTCCGGTCGAAATCGCCACAGGAATGTTCCGCGACGAGTTCGGTGTCGTGTGGGACAGGCGCGACGGATCGGACATCGGCCTTCCCGCCGCCCATGTTTTTGAGGAGCCCAGCCTCGAAACATTCGCGCCGCCGGAACCCGTCGCATCCGAGATAGACATGCAGATGAAAAGCCTCGTGCACGGCGAGTGGGACAGCTTCCGCGCGGTGACTGTCGGCTTTTCCCTGTACGAGCGCGCATGGTCCCTGCGCGGCATCGAAAACCTGCTCATGGACATGCTCCTCGAAGAGGACTTCGTCGCGGAACTCTTCGATCGGATCGTGGCATATGACATGAAGGCCATGGACTGCGCGAGGAAGGCGAGCGACGATTTCGACGCTTTCTTCCTGGGGGACGACTGGGGCCAGCAAACCGGACTCATAATGAGCCGTGAGCTCTGGAAAAGGCTCATTGGTCCGAGGATCGCCAAACTCATCGAGCATGGCAAGAGCTGCGGCAAGTACATGATCCTGCATTCCTGCGGTAACATCATCGAACTTTTCCCCGATCTCGTCGACGCCGGGCTGGACGTGTATGACACCTTCCAACCGGAAATCTACGACATCCGGTTGGTCAAGGAGAGATTCGGGGACAGACTGGCTTTCCTGGGTGGGATAAGCACGCAAACCCTACTGCCCTTCTCGTCCCCCGCGGCCGTGAGGTCGACAACCAGGGAAATACTGCAGATCATGGGAAAGCACGGGGGCTATATCGCCGCACCCACGCACGACCTGTCTTCCGACATCCCGGTGGAGAACATCCTCGCGATGATCGAAGCCTTCGGCCATCCCGTCCCGGGAATGTGACCGCATCTCGTCTGATGGAAAGGGGAGGAAAGAATGAGGATACTGGTCGGCTCATTGCAGCAGGAATCCAACACCCTCACCTCTAGGATGAGCTCCTATGAGGATTTCTCGATCTTCCATGGCGTCGACATGCTCCCACACATCTCCGTGGTGGATTATTTCTCCTCGGTGGGGGCCGAGCTGATCCCCACCATGTACGCCAATGCCGTCCCAGGTGGTCGCCTGAACCGGCGAGACTTCCTTCGCCTGTGTTCGGAGCTGGTGTCGTCGATCCCGCAGGCCGGTTTGGACGGCATCTGGCTGTACCTCCACGGGGCCATGGAAGTGGAGGACATCGGCAGCGGGGAACTGGCCTTGCTTCGGGCCATCCGCGAGAAGACGGGGTTCGCAATCCCGATCGCGCTCGCCCTGGATTTCCATGCCAACAACACCGAAGAGCTGATGGAACTGGTGAACGTCGTGGTCGGGTATCGAACGGTCCCGCACCGGGACATGGAGGAGACGGAAATCCGGGCCGCGCGGCTTCTGGTCCAGTGCGTGGAGAACCATTGGCTGCCGAGGCCACAGATGGCCCGGGCCTCGGTTGTGGTGCCGGGGGACTGCGTGCTCACGGACGAACTTCCGCTGCGCGCCATCATGGAGGAGGCCGCCCGGCTGGAAGGTCAGGAGGGCATGCTGGTCTGCAATGTCTTCAACGGACAGCCCTGGGTGGACGCGCCGAACATGGGACCCTCCATGGTGTGCGTGCACGCCTGGGACAATGCCGCCGCCACATCGGCGGCCGAACGCCTCGCGAAGCTGTTCTACGACTCCCGCCATGATTTCCGTTTTTCGATAGAGGCCTGCGAACCCGAGGACGCCCTGACGCGGGCCTACCAGGAACAGAGGCGGCCTGTCTTTGTCACAGACAGCGGCGACAACACCACCGCCGGTTCCGCCGGAGACAACGCATGTCTCCTGAAAATGCTTCATGAAAAATCCATGAGGAACGTGCTGCTCGGAGGCCTCACCGACGAGGCGGCGGTCACGAAATGCCATGCGGCGGAAATCGGCGACACCGTGGAACTCGAGGTGGGAGGGACAATCGAGCCAGCGAGCGCAAAGGCCCGAATCTCAGGCCAGCTGATTTTCAAGGGCGACATCGAAGGCTGGTACGGCGAGAACGCCGGTCCCTGCGCCGTACTGCGCTGCGACGGCATCGACGTGGTCCTCACAAGGAATCGCTGCGCGCTCACCAAGCCGAGGATCTTCGAGGGGCTCGGCCTGAGGTTGGAGGATTACCGTTTCGTCGTGGTGAAGCTGGGATACCTGTATCCGGAGCTGGCTAAGGTCGCGGCACGGACCATCCTCGCCTTCACCACAGGCGGGAGCACGGAGCGGCTTGAGGACATGGGCATGAAGCGCATCCGCCGCCCCATGTTTCCCTTGGACGACTGATGCGGGGGAAAGCGGTTGTTTCCGTCTCTGACGGACTGGAGGCATTGCTCGACCGCTATCTCGAACTCTGCGAATCCACGGAAAACCAGCGACGCCTGAACCACAGGGGGGTTTCCTGGTCGATCCTTCCCGAGTTCCCCTTGCTCGCCAAGGTAACGGGCGCCAACCTGCGCCAAACGTATCTCGAACCGGAGGCATTCGTAAATTTCACCCTCGCCCAGCGCATATACCGCTTCGAACGCTGGCGGGACTGCACGCCCCTCAGCAAGGATATCGCCTACTGGCCAGGGGTCATCCTCGAAACATCAGCCTTCGGAATGCAACCTCTCTATCCCGAAGGCGAGGATCCATGGATCCACCACAAGCCGATCGTCGATGGCTCCGGAGGCATCGGCAGGCTGCGCGCAGATTTCGATCCCGCTGGTGGCGTCGTCAAGCGCATGATGGACGCATCCAAGCATTGCCGGGAGAAATTGCCGGGGTTCATGGTCTACGTGCAGGCATGGGACAGGGCGGCGCTCGGCATAGCCATGGATCTTATGGGGACCGAGGATTTCCTCGTCAATACGATCACCGAACCAGAGCTGATCCATGAATTGATGCGGCGGGTGACCGATGCCGGCCACGCATGGTCGAAAGCCCGCGTTGCCCATTTGACGGAAATGGGTTTCCCCGTCGCGTCCAGCGTGTCACCCGGGACAGGTTCCGGTTCGGCGATGATATCCTCGTTCGTGAACCTGATCGCGGATGAGGTCAACATGCCGATGATATCGCCCGCCATATACGAGGAGTTTGTGCACCCCTACGAGAAGGAGGTCGTGGACGGGGCGGGCACCTTGAACTACTACCATTCCTGCGGCTGCCTCACGCCCTTCCTGCCGTCGATAGCCACGCTGCGACCCCTGACACAGCACGTCAGCCACTGGACGGACCTGGCGACCGCTGTCCGGGTCTACTCAGGAACAAAAACACTGCTGCAAAAGACGCTTCACCCGATGAAGGACGTCCTCGAGTTGGACCCCGTGGGAATTGAGGCAATGCTGAGCCAGATCCGGTCCATGGCGGAGGGGAAGGTCGACTACTGTGTCATCGCCAACGGCATCGACAGCCCTACAGGGAACTACGAGGAAACCCTCGCAAAATGCGACCAATGGGTGGAAGCGGCGGGGCGCTGTCTGGGATGACGAGCGCGCTCTTTACAGCACCTGCCTGAGCCGTGTATTCTGCGTAACCATGGCTCAGGCGAAGGTTATAGGCATCTGCGGGGGCTCGGGCTCCGGAAAGACGACGATAGTCCGCAAGATATCCGAGGTGATCTCGGATTTCGTCTTCATTCCGCAGGACAACTACTACAAGTCCGCCTCCTACATTTCCAACTCCAACATCACCGCCTTCAACTTCGACCACCCCGACGCCTTCGACAACGCCCTCCTCATCGAGCACCTGGACGCGCTCAGGGGCGGCCGTGGCATCGACATGCCCACCTACGACTTCGTGCACCACAAGCGCACCGACGAGACGGTCCGCGTCGAGGCGGGCAAGCTGGTGATCTTCGAGGGCATCATGATCTTCACCAACAAGGACGTGCGCGAACGGCTCGACCTCAAGGTCTTCGTGGACACGCCCGACGACATCCGCTTCATCCGCCGCCTCACCCGCGACATCAAGGAACGCGGCCGCACGCTCGACTCGGTCATCGAACAGTACCTGACCGTCGTACGGCCCGGTCACTACGAGTTCATCGAACCCACCAAACAGTACGCCGACATCATCATCCCCGAGGGAGGGGCCAACGAGCGGGCGCTCGATGTCCTGGTCGGCTTCATCAACTCCATCCTGTCGGCGACGGAATGATGCGATGACCTACAAAAACGCGCGTTTGGTGGCCAGGGTGAGCACGATGGGAGTGGCGGCCCTGGCTTTCCTCGTCGTGCCATTGGTGGCGGCGGCCAACCTCGCCTTCGTGCCAGCCATCGCGGTGGGCGCGGCGGCCTTCATCCTGTTCTACGCGCTCAGGGACAGGGTCACGACCGTCCTCGAGCGCAGGGCCTACGACCGGAGCTTCCGTGGACGCGAGACGCGCATCATCACGGATTTCACCGAGCGCGTCGGTGTCTGCTTCACCATCCTCGACCTCGTGGAGGCCATGCGCGACAAGCTCGAGAAGTCCGCCGACATGGGTGTCATCCTGCTGAAGTCAGATTCATGGGAAGTCGTCTACCAGAGCCCCTCGGCCGCGGCGAGCGACGACAGCCTCGTCGAAACGTTGGGGCAACGGTTTCGCGATCGGAACGAAGGCGTCAGTTTCATCACCGACGATTATTCCCCCTCGAAGGGCGGCATCGGGGAGCGCGGCTTCCTCATCCGCGCGAGTGGCTTCCACCTTTTCGTGCTTTCCCGGCTCTGTGCCTTCGTCGAGCCCGAGGCCTTCGAAATGCTCCACGCCGAACTGCGGATCCACTTCGACAGGGTTCTCACCATATCGCGGCTCTTCGAGGTCGCCTCGCTTTCCAAGGAATGGCAACTCATCGCGGAGACACAGAGGTCCTTCCTGCCCCGAAAGCTGCCCAGTCCCGCCAAACTCGACCTTGGGGTATTCTACGCTCCACTGGTCAACGTCTCGGGTGACTACTACGACGCGATACCTGTCGACGCCGATAGGACCCTCATCGTCGCGGGCGACGTCTCCGGCAAGGGCCTCGCAGCCGCCCTCATCATGGGCATCATCGTGAACACGATCCGCGTGGCCGCGGACAAGTCCGATCTGGCCGCCTTGGTGCGAAGCGTCGACTTCGCCGTCCGGGACATGGGTTTCGACGACAAGTACACAGTCATGTTCATCGGCCTCGTGGACACCGCCAAGCGGACCTTGCGCTACGTCAACGCGGCGATGGCCGATCCGATCATCATCACGCAGACCGCGATGGGTCCCAAAGTGCTCAGGCTCGAGCCCACTATGGGCCTCGTCGGCCTCGTGCCATTCGACGATGTTCCGGTGGAGGAGTTGCCCCTGCGCACCGACCAGATCATCCTCCTCGCGTCCGACGGAGTCACCGAGGTGAGCGATTCCACGGGCGCCCGCCTCGGCGAAACGGAGCTCTTCGAGAAGTCGCTCGCCCTCGCCTCCAAATTCGGAGCAGCCGATTTCATCTCGAGCATCAGCGCCGTGCTCTACAAGTTCGTCGGTGACAATCCCCTCAAGGACGACGTGACCATCCTCGCGGCAAAAGTGGGAAGGCTATGGGACTGACGATCCTCGCGTTCATCTCCATCCCCGGATTTGTCGCCCTCTTCCTCCTCGCGGTCCGTCGGGGCGCCGGGATGCCCGGCCGGGGCATCATCGCCGTCATCGCGGCCATCCTCGCGGTCTATTCCCTGGCGCAGGGCACCGTGTTCGTCCTGACCGGACCTGGCTTCCAACAAAGCTACGCGCTCTTCATCGAGCGGATGTCGGGATCGCTCATCGTGCTGACACACTTCCTCATCCTTCTCCTCGCGATCAACTTTCCCACCCCGCCACCAGTCTGGGTGCGATGGCTCAGCCGGGCGGTGATCCTCCCCATCGCCCTGGCGGCTGCATGGGACGCCGCCTTCTCCTTCGACTACATATTCTCGGTCTACCGCCCCTGGACCACCATATTCCGCAGCGAAGGCCGCTACTACAACCTCTTCGTCTTCGGCGACGCCGCGATCGCGGCGTCGCCGAAGACGAAGAGGTTGTAGTAGCGGCCTTCGCTGCGGAATATGGTGGTCCAGGGGCGGTAGACCGAGAATATGTAGTCGAAGGAGAAGGCGGCGTCCCATGCAGCCGCCAGGGCGATGGGGAGGATCACCGCCCGGCTGAGCCATCGCACCCAGACTGGTGGCGGGGTGGGAAAGTTGATCGCGAGGAGAAGGATGAGGAAGTGTGTCAGCACGATGAGCGATCCCGACATCCGCTCGATGAAGAGCGCGTAGCTTTGTTGGAAGCCAGGTCCGGTCAGGACGAACACGGTGCCCTGCGCCAGGGAATAGACCGCGAGGATGGCCGCGATGACGGCGATGATGCCCCGGCCGGGCATCCCGGCGCCCCGACGGACCGCGAGGAGGAAGAGGGCGACAAATCCGGGGATGGAGATGAACGCGAGGATCGTCAGTCCCATAGCCTTCCCACTTTTGCCGCGAGGATGGTCACGTCGTCCTTGAGGGGATTGTCACCGACGAACTTGTAGAGCACGGCGCTGATGCTCGAGATGAAATCGGCTGCTCCGAATTTGGAGGCGAGGGCGAGCGACTTCTCGAAGAGCTCCGTTTCGCCGAGGCGGGCGCCCGTGGAATCGCTCACCTCGGTGACTCCGTCGGACGCGAGGAGGATGATCTGGTCGGTGCGCAGGGGCAACTCCTCCACCGGAACATCGTCGAATGGCACGAGGCCGACGAGGCCCATAGTGGGCTCGAGCCTGAGCACTTTGGGACCCATCGCGGTCTGCGTGATGATGATCGGATCGGCCATCGCCGCGTTGACGTAGCGCAAGGTCCGCTTGGCGGTGTCCACGAGGCCGATGAACATGACTGTGTACTTGTCGTCGAAACCCATGTCCCGGACGGCGAAGTCGACGCTTCGCACCAAGGCGGCCAGATCGGACTTGTCCGCGGCCACGCGGATCGTGTTCACGATGATGCCCATGATGAGGGCGGCTGCGAGGCCCTTGCCGGAGACGTCGCCCGCGACGATGAGGGTCCTATCGGCGTCGACAGGTATCGCGTCGTAGTAGTCACCCGAGACGTTGACCAGTGGAGCGTAGAATACCCCAAGGTCGAGTTTGGCGGGACTGGGCAGCTTTCGGGGCAGGAAGGACCTCTGTGTCTCCGCGATGAGTTGCCATTCCTTGGAAAGCGAGGCGACCTCGAAGAGCCGCGATATGGTGAGAACCCTGTCGAAGTGGATCCGCAGTTCGGCGTGGAGCATTTCGAAGGCCTCGGGCTCGACGAAGGCACAGAGCCGGGAAAGCACGAAAAGGTGGAAGCCACTCGCGCGGATGAGGAAGCCGCGCTCCCCGATGCCGCCCTTCGAGGGGGAATAATCGTCGGTGATGAAACTGACGCCTTCGTTCCGATCGCGAAACCGTTGCCCCAACGTTTCGACGAGGCTGTCGTCGCTCGCCGCGGCCGAGGGGCTCTGGTAGACGACTTCCCATGAATCTGACTTCAGCAGGATGACACCCATGTCGGCGGACTTCTCGAGCTTGTCGCGCATGGCCTCCACGAGGTCGAGGATGGTGAAGCAGACACCGACGCGCTCGGTGAAATCCGTGATGATGCGCGTCTCGCGTCCACGGAAGCTCCGGTCGTAGGCCCTGCGCTCGAGGACGGTCGTGACCCTGTCCCTGAGCGCGTAGAACAGGATGAAGGCCGCCGCGCCCACCGCGATGGCTGGCACGAAGGCGAGGTTGGCCGCCGCCACCAATGGCACGACGAGGAAAGCCAGGGCCGCCACTCCCATCGTGCTCACCCTGGCCACCAAACGCGCGTTTTTGTAGGTCATCGCATCATTCCGTCGCCGACAGGATGGAGTTGATGAAGCCGACCAGGACATCGAGCGCCCGCTCGTTGGCCCCTCCCTCGGGGATGATGATGTCGGCGTACTGTTTGGTGGGTTCGATGAACTCGTAGTGACCGGGCCGTACGACGGTCAGGTACTGTTCGATGACCGAGTCGAGCGTGCGGCCGCGTTCCTTGATGTCGCGGGTGAGGCGGCGGATGAAGCGGATGTCGTCGGGCGTGTCCACGAAGACCTTGAGGTCGAGCCGTTCGCGCACGTCCTTGTTGGTGAAGATCATGATGCCCTCGAAGATCACCAGCTTGCCCGCCTCGACGCGGACCGTCTCGTCGGTGCGCTTGTGGTGCACGAAGTCGTAGGTGGGCATGTCGATGCCACGGCCGCCCCTGAGCGCGTCCAGGTGCTCGATGAGGAGGGCGTTGTCGAAGGCGTCGGGGTGGTCGAAGTTGAAGGCGGTGATGTTGGAGTTGGAAATGTAGGAGGCGGACTTGTAGTAGTTGTCCTGCGGAATGAAGACGAAATCCGAGATCACCTCGGATATCTTGCGGACTATCGTCGTCTTTCCGGAGCCCGAGCCCCCGCAGATGCCTATAACCTTCGCCTGAGCCATGGTTACGCAGAATACACGGCTCAGGCAGGTGCTGTAAAGAGCGCGCTCGTCATCCCAGACAGCGCCCCGCCGCTTCCACCCATTGGTCGCATTTTGCGAGGGTTTCCTCGTAGTTCCCTGTAGGGCTGTCGATGCCGTTGGCGATGACACAGTAGTCGACCTTCCCCTCCGCCATGGACCGGATCTGGCTCAGCATTGCCTCAATTCCCACGGGGTCCAACTCGAGGACGTCCTTCATCGGGTGAAGCGTCTTTTGCAGCAGTGTTTTTGTTCCTGAGTAGACCCGGACAGCGGTCGCCAGGTCCGTCCAGTGGCTGACGTGCTGTGTCAGGGGTCGCAGCGTGGCTATCGACGGCAGGAAGGGCGTGAGGCAGCCGCAGGAATGGTAGTAGTTCAAGGTGCCCGCCCCGTCCACGACCTCCTTCTCGTAGGGGTGCACAAACTCCTCGTATATGGCGGGCGATATCATCGGCATGTTGACCTCATCCGCGATCAGGTTCACGAACGAGGATATCATCGCCGAACCGGAACCTGTCCCGGGTGACACGCTGGACGCGACGGGGAAACCCATTTCCGTCAAATGGGCAACGCGGGCTTTCGACCATGCGTGGCCGGCATCGGTCACCCGCCGCATCAATTCATGGATCAGCTCTGGTTCGGTGATCGTATTGACGAGGAAATCCTCGGTCCCCATAAGATCCATGGCTATGCCGAGCGCCGCCCTGTCCCATGCCTGCACGTAGACCATGAACCCCGGCAATTTCTCCCGGCAATGCTTGGATGCGTCCATCATGCGCTTGACGACGCCACCAGCGGGATCGAAATCTGCGCGCAGCCTGCCGATGCCTCCGGAGCCATCGACGATCGGCTTGTGGTGGATCCATGGATCCTCGCCTTCGGGATAGAGAGGTTGCATTCCGAAGGCTGATGTTTCGAGGATGACCCCTGGCCAGTAGGCGATATCCTTGCTGAGGGGCGTGCAGTCCCGCCAGCGTTCGAAGCGGTATATGCGCTGGGCGAGGGTGAAATTTACGAATGCCTCCGGTTCGAGATACGTTTGGCGCAGGTTGGCGCCCGTTACCTTGGCGAGCAAGGGGAACTCGGGAAGGATCGACCAGGAAACCCCCCTGTGGTTCAGGCGTCGCTGGTTTTCCGTGGATTCGCAGAGTTCGAGATAGCGGTCGAGCAATGCCTCCAGTCCGTCAGAGACGGAAACAACCGCTTTCCCCCGCATCAGTCGTCCAAGGGAAACATGGGGCGGCGGATGCGCTTCATGCCCATGTCCTCAAGCCGCTCCGTGCTCCCGCCTGTGGTGAAGGCGAGGATGGTCCGTGCCGCGACCTTAGCCAGCTCCGGATACAGGTATCCCAGCTTCACCACGACGAAACGGTAATCCTCCAACCTCAGGCCGAGCCCCTCGAAGATCCTCGGCTTGGTGAGCGCGCAGCGATTCCTTGTGAGGACCACGTCGATGCCGTCGCAGCGCAGTACGGCGCAGGGACCGGCGTTCTCGCCGTACCAGCCTTCGATGTCGCCCTTGAAAATCAGCTGGCCTGAGATTCGGGCCTTTGCGCTCGCTGGCTCGATTGTCCCTCCCACCTCGAGTTCCACGGTGTCGCCGATTTCCGCCGCATGGCATTTCGTGACCGCCGCCTCGTCGGTGAGGCCTCCGAGCAGCACGTTCCTCATGGATTTTTCATGAAGCATTTTCAGGAGACATGCGTTGTCTCCGGCGGAACCGGCGGTGGTGTTGTCGCCGCTGTCTGTGACAAAGACAGGCCGCCTCTGTTCCTGGTAGGCCCGCGTCAGGGCGTCCTCGGGTTCGCAGGCCTCTATCGAAAAACGGAAATCATGGCGGGAGTCGTAGAACAGCTTCGCGAGGCGTTCGGCCGCCGATGTGGCGGCGGCATTGTCCCAGGCGTGCACGCACACCATGGAGGGTCCCATGTTCGGCGCGTCCACCCAGGGCTGTCCGTTGAAGACATTGCAGACCAGCATGCCCTCCTGACCTTCCAGCCGGGCGGCCTCCTCCATGATGGCGCGCAGCGGAAGTTCGTCCGTGAGCACGCAGTCCCCCGGCACCACAACCGAGGCCCGGGCCATCTGTGGCCTCGGCAGCCAATGGTTCTCCACGCACTGGACCAGAAGCCGCGCGGCCCGGATTTCCGTCTCCTCCATGTCCCGGTGCGGGACCGTTCGATACCCGACCACGACGTTCACCAGTTCCATCAGCTCTTCGGTGTTGTTGGCATGGAAATCCAGGGCGAGCGCGATCGGGATTGCGAACCCCGTCTTCTCGCGGATGGCCCGAAGCAAGGCCAGTTCCCCGCTGCCGATGTCCTCCACTTCCATGGCCCCGTGGAGGTACAGCCAGATGCCGTCCAAACCGGCCTGCGGGATCGACGACACCAGCTCCGAACACAGGCGAAGGAAGTCTCGCCGGTTCAGGCGACCACCTGGGACGGCATTGGCGTACATGGTGGGGATCAGCTCGGCCCCCACCGAGGAGAAATAATCCACCACGGAGATGTGTGGGAGCATGTCGACGCCATGGAAGATCGAGAAATCCTCATAGGAGCTCATCCTAGAGGTGAGGGTGTTGGATTCCTGCTGCAATGAGCCGACCAGTATCCTCATTCTTTCCTCCCCTTTCCATCAGACGAGATGCGGTCACATTCCCGGGACGGGATGGCCGAAGGCTTCGATCATCGCGAGGATGTTCTCCACCGGGATGTCGGAAGACAGGTCGTGCGTGGGTGCGGCGATATAGCCCCCGTGCTTTCCCATGATCTGCAGTATTTCCCTGGTTGTCGACCTCACGGCCGCGGGGGACGAGAAGGGCAGTAGGGTTTGCGTGCTTATCCCACCCAGGAAAGCCAGTCTGTCCCCGAATCTCTCCTTGACCAACCGGATGTCGTAGATTTCCGGTTGGAAGGTGTCATACACGTCCAGCCCGGCGTCGACGAGATCGGGGAAAAGTTCGATGATGTTACCGCAGGAATGCAGGATCATGTACTTGCCGCAGCTCTTGCCATGCTCGATGAGTTTGGCGATCCTCGGACCAATGAGCCTTTTCCAGAGCTCACGGCTCATTATGAGTCCGGTTTGCTGGCCCCAGTCGTCCCCCAGGAAGAAAGCGTCGAAATCGTCGCTCGCCTTCCTCGCGCAGTCCATGGCCTTCATGTCATATGCCACGATCCGATCGAAGAGTTCCGCGACGAAGTCCTCTTCGAGGAGCATGTCCATGAGCAGGTTTTCGATGCCGCGCAGGGACCATGCGCGCTCGTACAGGGAAAAGCCGACAGTCACCGCGCGGAAGCTGTCCCACTCGCCGTGCACGAGGCTTTTCATCTGCATGTCTATCTCGGATGCGACGGGTTCCGGCGGCGCGAATGTTTCGAGGCTGGGCTCCTCAAAAACATGGGCGGCGGGAAGGCCGATGTCCGATCCGTCGCGCCTGTCCCACACGACACCGAACTCGTCGCGGAACATTCCTGTGGCGATTTCGACCGGAAAATCCATGCAGCGCGCGAGTTCGATGTGATTGCCGAACTGTCTTTCCGCATCCTCGACCCGGGTATGGGCCACGAAGGCCCTGCGCGCAGTGGAGGTGAAGCGCAGATGGTAGGGGATGCGATCGGCTTCACGATGCTCGATCGCGGCGATCACACGCTCTCGCCTGTTCAAGCCACACGCCGCCTTGTCATGAACGAATCGAATATCACCACCGCGAGCAGGACGAGGCCCTTGGCCAGGGTCTGGTAGTAGGCCTGCAAGCCCAGGTAGATCAGCGCCTTGTACAGCACCACGATGACCAGCATGCCGAGGGCGGTCCGCAGGGCGTTCCCCGCGCCTCCCGATAGCCGGGTGCCCCCGATCACGACGGTGGCGACGCAGGTGAGGGCGAGGTCGGTCCCATACTGCGTGGAGCCCGCGCGCAACTGGGCCACGAGCATGACCCCGGCGATGGCGCAGAGCAGCCCCGTGATGGAGAAGGCGGCCGTCTTCTGCGCATTCGTGTTTATTCCTGCCAGCCTCGCGACTTCGAGGTTTCCGCCGGTGGCATAGAACCTCCGGCCGAAATTCGTGAAGGCGAGCATGAGGGATATGATCACCAGGATCACGACATAGATGAAGGTGAGGGACGAGATCCCGTGGAACTCGGCGGTTCCGAGTGCCTTGATGAAGGCGTTGCCGGTGCTCACCATCTTCCCGTCGGTGAACACGAGGCACATCCCCCTGATCATGATCATGGTCCCCAAGGTCGTTATGAACGAATTGATGCGGAAGCGGGTCACGATCAGGCCGTTGATCGTTCCCAGCACGAATCCGGAACCAAGGGTGAGCAGGATGGCCAGGAAGGGGTTGTTCGTGAAATCCAGAAGCTTGACGAAGAATATCTGGGCCCACATGTATTGCGACGATACGCTCAGGTCAAACTCGCCACAGATGATCAGTATGGTCATCCCGCAGGCCACCACGCCGTAGATGGAGACATCGAGGAGGATGTTCTGCACGTTCCACCAAGCCAGAAAGGAGGGCTTGATGATCGCCACCGCCATTATGAAAGCGAGTAGCAGGAAGAGGATTGACTGATTCAGGATCAGGTCGAGAATCCCGTTCCTCCTGACTTTCCCCGCGCTCATATGACCGCTCCCTTCTGGCTCGCCGTCTTGTTCCACATGTCCAGTCCAACGGCGATGACGATGATCGCCCCGCGGACCAGGAGTTGGGCGTTGGCGTTGACGCCGATGACGTTGAGTACATTGCCCAGCACGCTGAGCACGAGCACGCCCAGGACGGTGTTGATGATCCCGCCCGTCCCTCCCGACTGGCTCGTGCCGCCCACGACCACCGCCGCTATCGCGTCGAGCTCGTAGCCCGTTCCCTGCAGGGGCGACGCGGAATACACGCGGGAGGTGACGATGATGGACGCGAGCCCCGCACACATGCCGCATATTCCGAAAGTGATCGCCCTCAACTGTCCGACCTTGATCCCCGACATCCGGGCACAGTCCATGTTCGCGCCGATGAAGCTGATTTTCTTCCCGAATCTCGTCTTGCCCAGAACGATCTGCATGACGACCGCCAGCACCAGGAAGCAGATGATAGGCGCCAATCCCAGACCCATGTTCTGGTAGATACCTGGGCCAAAGGTACCGGCGTTGAACTGGCCTCCACTGTACAGGAGTGCGAGGGAGGCGACTACAATCTGCATGCCATAGGTGATGATGAAGGTCTCGCCCAACCGGCCGTTGAGCGCGGCGATTATCGCGCCGTTCACCAGACCGATCGTGAAACCTATGACACCGACCCCGAGGATGGCTACCAAGGCCGCCGC
>Ga0118677_10009152_pt1 | contig 15591 bp, 12 predicted proteins | sample AliMusrvi5mmetaG_FD_86154 | JGI IMG/M metagenome (GOLD analysis project Ga0118677, IMG submission 86154)
GATCTTCGGTCGGCAGGGGTGGATCTGACCCTGGCTGCAGGATCACGACATCAGGATCGTCTTCGCCGTACCGGGGATCATCCTGGCCACGATCTTCGTCACGTTTCCCTTCGTGGCTCGCGAGCTGATTCCACTGATGGAGGCGCAGGGGAAGGAAGAGGAGGAGGCCGCCCTGGTGCTGGGGGCAACCGGACTGCAGACCTTCTTCCGGGTAACTCTCCCCAACATCAAATGGGGCATCATTTACGGGGTCATTCTCTGCAATGCCAGGGCCATGGGCGAATTCGGCGCCGTGTCGGTCGTCTCCGGACACATCAGAGGTATGACTAACACAGTGCCTCTGCACGTGGAGATCCTCTACAACGAGTACAACTATACCGCCGCCTTTGCCGTGGCCTCGCTGCTCGCCTTCCTGGCGCTGATCACCCTGGCGATCAAGACGGTGGCGGAGTGGAAGGTACGGCAGCAATTGGAAAACAACTGAAACTTCGACAGGTGACACGATGAGTATCGAGATTGAAAATATTAGCAAACAGTTCGGCAGCTTCGCCGCCCTTAAAGACGTCAGCCTATCGATACCCTCCGGAGAGCTGGTAGCGCTTCTGGGCCCCTCCGGTTCCGGCAAGACCACCCTGCTGAGAATCATCGCCGGACTGGAATCGGCCGACGCCGGAAGAATCCTGTTCAACGGCCGGGACACGACCCATTCGCATGTTCGCGAACGCCAGGTCGGTTTCGTCTTTCAGCACTACGCCCTGTTCCGTCACCTGAGTGTCTTCGAGAATATCGCCTTCGGTCTGCGGGTAAGGCCCCGTGCCACGCGCCCTTCCAAGGTCGAGATCAGCGATAAGGTCATGGAGCTGCTGCGGCTGGTACAGCTGGAGGGGATGGCCAATCGGTATCCCGCCCAGCTCTCCGGCGGTCAGCGCCAGCGCATCGCCCTGGCCCGTGCCTTGGCGGTGGAGCCGCAGGTGCTGCTGCTGGACGAACCGTTCGGCGCGCTGGATGCCCAGGTGCGGGCCGAGCTGCGCCGCTGGCTGCGCAAGCTTCATGACGAGATTCACGTCACCAGTGTTTTTGTCACCCATGACCAGGAAGAGGCCCTTGAAGTCGCCGACCGGATCGTGGTCATGAACAAGGGGAAAATCGAGCAGTTCGGCACCCCCGACCAGGTCTACGAACATCCGGCCAACCCCTTCGTGCTCAACTTCCTGGGAAACGTCAACCTGTTTCATGGCCGGCTGCATCAGACAGGCGGCGATCAGCATGAGGCAAGCGATAAAACCGTGTCATACGTCCGCTCTCACGATATCGAGATCGAACGCAGCCAGCAGGATTCGACAGCGCTCAAGGCCGTAATCAGGCATATCCTGAAACTCGGACCATCGGTGCGGGTTACCCTGGCAATTGACGGCAACGGCGAATTCATCGAAGCTGAGCTGACCAGGGACGTGTATCAGAGCCTGGGACTGCAGCAGGGAGAGTCGGTTTTCGTGCGCCCCCGGCAGGTCAGGGTATTCGTGGAAGATTTCCAGATATAGGGGTTTTGTATGCTAAACAACATTTCAGTCATTACGCCACACACATCACCCTCTGAAATTCTGCGCATCGGCATCGAAACGGCCAACGGCCCGGTCTCCCTGGCCTGCTCCTTTTCGCTGGAAGACGCGGCCATCATCGACATCGCCCACCAGGCAGGGCTCACGATGGGCGTCTTTGCCCTGGACACCGGCCGGCTGAACGAGGAAACGTACGAAGTGGCCGATGCCTTGGTGGAGCGCTACCGTCTGAAGATCGACTGGTATTTCCCGCGTCATGATGACGTGCAGAGGTTGGAGAGCGCCGAAGGTCTGTTCTCTTTCCGCGAATCGCTGGACAAACGCCACGCCTGCTGCGCCATCCGCAAGGTTGAGCCGCTTTCCCGGGCACTCAAGGGACTGGCTGGATGGGTGACCGGCATGCGCAGTGAGCAGAGTGTCACCCGCAGCGAGCTCAAAGCGATAGGACAGGATACATTGAATGGCGACATAATAAAGATAAATCCCCTGATCGACTGGAGCGAAGGTCAATTGCTTGCCTACGTCGATGAACATCGCCTGCCGAAGAACCGGCTCTACAATAAGGGTTATCGCTCCATCGGCTGCGCCCCCTGTACCAGGGCGGTCAAGGAAAGTGAGGACGCCAGGGCGGGACGCTGGTGGTGGGAGAATGCGGAGAACAAGGAATGCGGGCTGCATCGGAGATGAAACAAAAAGAGATAAAGATAGAGATAAATCTGAATGCCGAACCTCTATCTCTTTCTGTGAGCGTAGTGAACTAATATCTCTATCTATTTCGATAACAGAGGAAACACCACATGACGAAAAACCTCACCCATCTGCAGCAGCTTGAAGCCGAAAGCATCCACATCCTCCGCGAAGTGGTGTCTGAATTCGGTAATCCGGTGATGCTCTACTCCATCGGCAAGGATTCGGCGGTCATGCTGCACCTGGCCCGCAAGGCCTTTTACCCGGCCCCGCCCCCCTTTCCGCTGCTGCACGTGGACACCACATGGAAGTTCCGCGAAATGATCCGGTTCCGGGACCGGATGGCAGCCGAGTGCGGCCTCGACCTGATCGTGCATGTCAACAAGGAGGGGGTCCGACAGGGGATTTCACCCTTTACCCACGGTTCTGCGCTCTATACCGATATCATGAAAACCGAAGGGCTCAAGCAGGCGCTGGATCATTACAAATTCGATGCCGCCTTCGGCGGCGCCCGGCGGGACGAGGAAAAGTCGCGCGCCAAGGAGCGGATCTTCTCCTTCCGCAGCGCCAATCACCGCTGGGACCCCAAGGAGCAGCGCCCGGAACTCTGGAGCCTTTACAATACCCGCGTCAAGCCGGGGGAAAGCATCCGGGTTTTTCCCATCTCCAACTGGACCGAGCTGGATGTCTGGCAGTACATCCACCTGGAGCAGATACCGATCGTGCCGCTCTACTATGCCGCTGTCCGTCCGGTGGTGGAACGGGACGGCATGCTGATCATGGTTGATGACGAGCGCATGGAACTTAAGCCGGGGGAAAAGGTGCAGTACAAATCTGTCCGTTTTCGTACCCTGGGCTGCTACCCCCTGACCGCTGCCGTCGAATCGGAGGCTGACAATCTTCCCCAAATCATCCAGGAGATGCTACTGACCCGTACCTCGGAGCGCCAGGGACGCCTGATTGACCATGATTCGGCGGGGTCGATGGAGAAGAAGAAGCAGGAAGGATATTTTTAGGTGAAACGGTTCTTTTCCGCCCTGGCTGCGTAAGTCTTCGGCAGCGGTTGTGCGACGTAGCGCTGCTACGTCTCCGCCCACTGCCTCGACAGCCTTTCCAGGACGAAAAAGTCCTCGTTTCAGAAATGGAAAAGTTATGGCCCATCAATCTGAACTCATAGAAAAAGATATCCTCGCGTATCTCAAAAGCCAGGAAGAGAAGTCGCTCCTCCGATTCATCACCTGCGGCAGCGTTGATGACGGTAAAAGCACCCTGATCGGGCGGCTGCTGTGGGATTCCAAAATGGTGTTCGAGGATCAACTGGCAGCGCTGGAGGCTGACAGTAAAAAGATCGGCACCCAGGGGGGCGCCACCGACTATGCCCTGCTGCTGGACGGGCTACAGGCAGAGCGGGAGCAGGGCATAACTATCGACGTGGCCTACCGCTTCTTCTCCACGGATAAGCGCAAATTCATCGTCGCCGATACCCCCGGCCACGAGCAGTATACCCGCAACATGGTTACCGGAGCATCCACCGCCCAAGTAGCGGTTATCCTGGTGGATGCCCGCAAGGGGCTTCTGACCCAGACCAGGCGCCACAGCTTCCTGGTCTCGCTGGTCGGAATCCGGCATGTGGTGCTGGCAATCAACAAGATGGACCTGATTGATTACGATGCTGAAAAATTCGATGCAATCCTGAGCGACTACGAACAGTTTGCCGCTCCTCTGGGATTTTCATCAATTACCGCCATCCCACTCTCGGCCCTGAACGGCGACAACACGATCGAAGCCAGCGCCAACACACCCTGGTACACGGGGCCGACCCTGATGAACTATCTGGAGAGTTTCCAGGTGGAAGGGGACAACCGGGCCCAGCCGTTCCGGATGCCGGTCCAGTGGGTGAACCGCCCAAATCTTGATTTCCGTGGTTTCTGCGGAGTCATCGCTGCCGGTACGATTCGTCCGGGAGACGAGCTGCGGGTCGCTTCGTCCGGGCGTACAAGCCGGGTGTCCCGGATTGTCACCATGGATGGCGACCTGCCGGAGGCGACCGCCGGCCAGGCGATCACCCTGACGCTTACGGACGAGATAGATGTCAGCCGGGGGGAGATGCTGACCTCCCCGGATGCCCCGCCGAACCATTCTCGGCACCCGGAAGTACACCTGGTCTGGATGCACGACGAGCCGTTGCAGCCGGGTCAGATCTACATGGTCAAAACCGCTGCAGCGGTTACCCCAGGCCGGGTCACTACCGTGCAGTACGCGGTGGACGTCAATACCCTGGAGCAGAAACAGGCGCCGACACTCGGGCTGAACGAAATCGGTGTTGTCCGCCTGGAACTTGACCGCCCGATCTCGTTCGACACCTACCGGCAGAACCGGGATACCGGCAGCTTTATCCTCATAGACCGTTTCACCAACGCCACCGTGGCTGCCGGAATGGTGATCGCGGCAGCGCCGATGGAGTTGCAGAAAGCGGGGCTTTCGGAATTTAGTCCGGACCTGTCGGAAATCGACGGTGACTATCCTCGGCGTATCAGCCTGAGTGAAGCCTCAATCAGCGGCACGGGGGTAAGCATGGTTGATCTCACCGGAGAACGGGGTTCAATCGAGTTCGATGTGTCAATCAACTTCATCGACTACCTTGAAAAGGGAAACAGGGTTCTTTTCCGTCTGCGAGGGATTGATCAACTGGAAGCGGTGGCGCTGCTGGCTTACGAACATACGCTGTCATTTGAATTCGATCGCACTGCGGAGGGGGTTAGTATCCTGATCTTCAAACGGGGCACACGAACTGGAAGCGTGGTTTCCGAAGACAAGGGGACAGGGATTTGAACTACCTATCAATCCTGAGTGAGTATAAAAAGTGCCATTAGCACATGTCGTATCGGAAACAACTCGTCAGGTGGTCGTTGACCATGCCGGTGGCCTGCATGTGGGAGTAGCAGATGGTCGAACCGACAAAGCGGAGGCCGTGTCGCTTCAACTCCCTGCTGATGGTGTCCGAAAGCGGGGTTCTGCTCGGAATTTCGGACATGCTGCTCCAGCTGTTCCGGATCGGCCTCCCGTCAACAAAACCCCACAGAAAGGCATCCAGGCTGCCGTAGCGGGCCTGCAGCTCAAGCACTGCACGGGCGTTTGATATGGCAGAGGCGATTTTAAGCCGGTTACGGACAATTCCCGGATCTGCCAGAAGACGAGCTGTATCGGCATCGTCGAAAGCGGCCACCAGCTGTGGATCGAATCCGCCAAAAGCCTTGCGATACCCTTCCCGTTTGCGCAGGATCGTCAGCCAGGACAATCCGGCCTGGGCCCCCTCCAGGGTCAGCATCTCGAACAGTCTCAGGTCGTCGTGCAGCGGCACCCCCCACTCATGGTCATGATAAGCGGTATAGAGAGGATCGCTGCCGCACCAGGGACAGCGTAAAATCGTTTCGCGGGCCTCATCAGGCATGTTTATTCTCCTCATTTGCAATAGCTGCATTCAGTGGCAACAGAAACAGAAGCAGAGCCGCAACCGCCGCCAGGCTGGCACCGAAACAGAAGGCGGCCGCCGGAGAGCCCCAGGTCCAGATTGCCCCGAAGATTATACTGGCAGGCAAACTCCCCACCCCGATGGCCAGGTTGAACCAGCCGAACACTGTTCCGCGTTGTTCCTCCGGAGCCAGGTCAGCTACAAAGGCCTTCTCAACCCCTTCAGTCAACCCGTAGAAGATTCCGTAGAACAGAAACACACACCAGATCTGCAACTGGCTGGATGCCAGCGCAAAACCTGCATACGAAAGTGCATATACGATCCATCCGCAGATGATGACCTTTTTACGGCCGATACGGTCGGAAAGCGCTCCGAACGGCATGGTCGCCAGCATCTTGACAACATGGAAGGCGGTCCAGAGCAGCGCCACCTTTGAGGCGGACATTCCAGACTGACCGGCCTTGAGGAGTAGAAAAACGTCCGACGAATTGCCTAGGGTGAAGAGCAGCAGAATGACGAGGTAACCTCTGATCGGGCCGTGCGGCAGGGAAGCCGGCAGCAGTTTTTTGACTGGGGAAAGCGTAACAGTCTGGCGCGGAATTTCCCGGAGTTTGAAGATGATCAGGACAACCGCCAGAATTCCGGGAATACCGGCCAGCCAGAAAACCTTGCGCAGGTCGTTGGCCAGCAAATAAAGGGCTGCCGTGGCCAGCAGAGGCCCGACCACCGCGCCGGCATGATCCATCGAACGGTGGAAACCGAAGGCCTTGCCGCGCTGGTCGGGTGGAGTAGAATCGGCAATCAGGGCGTCTCGTGGTGATGTACGTACCCCCTTCCCCACCCGGTCGGCAACCCGCACCAGCAACACCCCCAATGGCGAGGCAGCCAGGGCGATCAGCGGACGGGCGAGTGAAGAAACCCCATAACCCGCAAGCACCAGCCCCTTGCGACTCCGAACACGGTCAGAGTAAGAACCGGAGACCAATTTCAGAAGCGATGCCGTCGTCTCGGCAAGCCCCTCGATCACTCCGAGAAAGGCGGCACTACCCCCCGGCAGCGTGGCCACAAACAGAGGCAACAGCGGATAGATCATCTCGCTGGAGACATCAGTCAGAAAGCTGACCAGACCCAGCACTATTACATTGCCGGAAATTCCGCTTAAAAGTCCCATCAGGGCGTAACCTCTATGTATGAAAGTGCCACGCTACAGCACTGCGTGTAATGCCGCATTGTAGCATATCCCTCAGAAAACTCCACACGCCTTACCTTCCCCGGAATCGTTCAGGCCGTTTGATATACATTCACCGTTTCCATCAACCGGCAGCGAACTCGATTATATCGCCAATATGAATGAAAACAGCGACTTCAATCGTAACAACCAATTTGCATCGAAAGCTTTGTGCAGGTATAAATAATCTACATTTTCAACCCAATTACCTTTCAGGGAGTCATCTATGAGACGCACCCGAGTTCTGCTGTTCACAATCCTCTGTATCAGCTGCTGGCTGGCAACAGCAGCGCTTCTTCAGGCTGCCGAGCTGCAGCCCGCGCTGTTCAAAACCGTTTCGACGGAAGAGTTGAAAAAGATGCTTGATAGCGGCGATGATAAGCTTCTTGTCATAGACGCCCGCAATCCGGAAGAGTATGACGAGGTTCATATCAGGAACGCCATCAACATCCCGGTTTCAAAACTGGAAAAGAACCCGGCCCTCCTGCCCGGCGACAAGAAACAAAGCATGGTTTTTTACTGCAACGGCATCAAGTGCGGCAAGAGCAAGAAAGCCGCCCAGATAGCCGCATCGCAAGGGTATTCCAATCTGATGGTTTATGCCGAGGGGATGCCGGTTTGGGAAGAGAAAGGCATGTCGATCTATGCCGGCCCGAACTATGAAAAGAAAGTTGAGACCAGCAAACTGAAGCCGCAGGAATTGAAAACCCTCATGGACAGCAAACCGGAAACATTGACGATTGTCGATGTCCGCGACAGCAGCGAATACAAACAGGGACACATACCAGGCGCGATTAATATTCCGGTAGCAAATTTCGCAAGCCAGTCGGGATCTCTTGAGAAGGAGAAACGCATCATCGTCTACTGCAACTCAGGCGGTCGCAGTTACAACGCCTATCGCAAGCTGCAGAAACTTGCCTACCCGAACATCAACCAGGTCATTTTTGCCGACTGGGAGTCAGAGGGGTTGCCGGTAGTCAAGTAGTTCCCATCCGATGTTTCCGAATGGGAACTAACTAGCCGGATTCTCCAGATTATATCCCGCAACTCAACAGCTGGTCCAAAAAAGATCCTGGGCCGGCTGTTTTAACTATCCCGTACTGCACCCTCAGCCGTTCAGCTCCGTTATCCGCTCCCTGGCCTCTTCGGTCAAAAATCCCCACAGGCCTAGTCCCTGCAGGGTAGCAACGGTCGGAATGCCGGACTCGTTCCAGCCACGCTCCTCGTAGTAAACTTTTACCAGTTTTTTCAGGTCGGCAACCCTCTCATCCATAAGGAGCCGACGCTTTTCGGAGGTCGGTATATCCTGAACCTCAGCAAGGGGCTTTGAAAGAATCCTGGCCACCTCACCGTCGTTGTACTCCGCCTCGCTTTCGTAGAGGATGTCCTCGGTCGGCCCGATGGCACGCTCCGGGATCCAGTCCTTCTCTGCGGTACTCCTGCCGAAACGGAGTACGTTCATAACCCGCTGGAGGTTGATGTCCCTGTCGGTCTGGGCGAAAATCTCCTGCCAGGTCAGATCGGTGCCGAGCATACCGTTGTAAAAATCGGCGTATATCTCCTGCGAGGCGGGATTGATGTGGATGTCCGTGCCCAACTTTTTAGCAGATTCGGGATTGAAAACATCTACCCATGGCAGTTTACAGAGCCCCAGATTGTCGTTGCCAAGCCGCACCCGAGGGTAGGTCATCAGCGCCCGGGCCTTGTCCTCGAATGTTGGAAAAGCCCCCATCAGATCGGCCTTGATCAGCCAGGCTGCTGCATGGTGAGCCCCGATATCGCTGGCTGCGGCATATGAACCCTGCATGGAGAGTGAGCGGTGGGTGCGGTAGAGCGAGAATGGAAGTCCTTTGGTCTGCATGGCAAATTTATTCAGTTCCTGCCTGGCATCAACACCTGACCTTTTCTTATATGACTCTGCAACCAGATCAACCAGCGCCGGCATGCCCCTGCTGGCGGTTCGAGCCAGTTCACCCTCGCCCATGGCGAGACGGTGCAGAAAAGTCATGGCCGCCTCCTCGTTGCCAAAAGTCAGCCCCAGACCATCCGCTTCCTGGCTGTTCAGATAGCCTCGCTGGAAACATTCCATCAGAAACGAGATCAGCACGCAGGAGGTGATGGTGTCGATTCCGTAGTTGTCGCAGTGCCAGTTCGCCTCCATGATGAACTTGGGGTTCCATATCCCGATATTGGAACCAAACCCGGCGGCAGTTTCATATTCCGGGCCATCCACCCAGACCGTTTGGCCTGCATGGCTTCCGGTAGTCACTAATACCCAGCCCCCTTTTGTACACATCAGGTTACAGCCGGGGAAACAGCCGTCCATCCCGCGATGCTCAAACAGATTTTCAGCGTAGAATTTTCCCGATATCAGGTCTGCCCGAGCATCAGAGCCGGCCTGGTAGTTGTTAACCGGCAGCGATTGATATTCATGTTTGTTCATAAACGGTATCAGCCCGGCGCTCCCCTTGCGGTACATTTTCAGGGAGTGCGGATCGACCTCCTTGACAACCGAGTGCAGCCTTTTTCCGGCCTGCTTGGCTTTTTCCCAGTCGGACGCGCCGTAAGGATTATCGCCGTGCGGATGAACGGCCAACACAACGATAGCATGAACGTTCTTGTGTATCATGACAGTGCCGAGACCGGTTCTGCCGGCCTGTTTGGTGCGCCAGACCCCCTTTGTGCCATCCTGGGCCGGCTTGGTTACATCGAAATAATGACTGTTGATGCAGCCGAAACTGGTGGTAGCCGCCCCTTCGCCGGTTGTCATGAAAGCCAGGTGGCGCTTGTCGTTACCTGCTGCCGTGAAGCGGTCGACAATCTCCCGCTCCAGGTCGAAGACCTGACCGGTGTAGGGAATGTCAATCACCGAAACCTCATTATTTAAGCCGTCTATGACGATCATGACATCGGTGTCTGCCCGGCCGGTAATTTGAAGAGCGTCAAAACCGGCGTATTTGAGGTAGGCGCCGAAATAACCGCCGAAATTGGAAACCCCGGCGATGCCGGTTAGAGGAGAGAGAGAGATCGCCATGGCTTTGGCCGTACCAGGGAACTGGGGAATTCCCCCCAACGGTCCGTTGGCAATAATCAGGGGATTTTCGGGGTCGTTCGCCTCTGTCCCGGCGGTGATCGCCTGGTGCAGCATATACAGCCCCAAGCCGCGGCCTCCAAGGAAATAATCCTTGATGCCCGAGTCAAGAGGCGTAACAGCAATCGAGCGGCTGGTGACATCAATGGTCATAATCTGATTGGCATATCCGTGATGAAGTTTTGCTTTGGTATAGTGCATTTCAATCCCTTCGTGGTGAGTTTCACGTTATTTTAAACAACTCGGTCAAAGAGTTGTTGCTATCCAGAAACCGTGTAGAAATGACATATAGGGCATGTCTTTGTCAAGACGGCGTCGCAGCTATTCAATTGAAACGTCCCTTATTTTTTGACTTCAATGCAGTTTTATGCTATAAAAATCCACTTTGCTCTCATAGGTTACGAGTTACATTCCCATACAGGAGGCATCCATGAACCACTTTCAATACAGAGGTAATGAACTCTACGCCGAGGACGTGGCGTTAAAGGACATTGTCGCCAAGGTCGGCTCGCCGATCTATGTCTATTCCCAAGCTACACTTGAGCGCCATTTCAAAGCATTTGACAGCTCTTTCGCCGGCGTGCCCCATACCATCTGCTATTCAGTCAAAGCCAACTCGACTCAATCAGTGCTGAGAACCTTCATCAACCTGGGAGGCGGTGCAGATATCGTCTCCGGCGGTGAGCTTTACCGGGCTTTGAAAGCCGGCGTTGACCCGAACAAGGTGGTTTACTCAGGCGTCGGCAAGATGGACGATGAGATCGAATATGCCCTGAACACCGGCATCCTGATGTTCAACGTCGAGTCCGAGCAGGAGTTGACCCGCATCAGCGAAATCGCCTCACGCGTCGGAAAAAAGGCCGGCATTGCCATTCGCGTCAACCCTGACGTGGATCCCGGCACGCACCCCTACATCACTACCGGGCTCAAAAACGCCAAGTTCGGCATCACGATCGAGCGCGCCATGGCTGAGTACACCCGGGCCGCAACCCTGCCCGGCATAAACGTAATCGGCATCGATATGCATATCGGCTCCCAGTTGACAAAGGTCAACCCCTTTGTCGATTCGATCGAGAAGCTGAAGATCATGATCGGAAAACTGAATGATCATGGCATCAACCTGCAGTACTTCGACTGCGGCGGCGGCCTGGGCATCCAGTACAACGACGAGGAACCTCCCCTGCCTGCCGCCTACGGCAAGGAGATCGTGGCCGCAACTAAAGATCTGGGGATGCACCTATTATTCGAACCGGGGCGTAACCTCGTCGGCAACGCAGGCATTCTGGTAACCAAATGTCTCTACACCAAGGCCAGAGACGAAAAGAACTTCATCATGATCGACGCCGGCATGAACGACCTGGCCCGCCCTGCACTCTACGGCTCGTTCCACGGCGTGCAGCCGGTCGTGAAGGATCAGGATGGAATGATCACGGCCGACATCGTAGGACCGATTTGCGAGTCGGGCGACTTTCTTGTCAAGGATCGTGAAGTTCCGATGTTCAAGCAGGGTGACCTGATGGCCTTCATGTCTGCCGGAGCCTACGGCTTTGCGATGAGCAGTTCCTACAACAGCCGTCCCCGCGTGGCCGAGGTGATGGTCAAAGGAGATAAATTCGAGGTGATCCGCGAACGCGAGACTATCGAAGACCTGATCCGCGGTGAAATGATTGCATCTTTCCTGTAAATTTAGATACGGAGGTAATTGAGCATGTTTAAGGGAAGCATAGTAGCCATCGTGACACCATTTTGCAACGGGGCGGTTGACGAGAAAAAACTGCGTGAACTGGTGGATTTCCAGATTGAACAGGGGACCGATGCCATTGTAGCCTGCGGAACCACCGGAGAGTCGTCAACCCTGGATTACGAAGAACATATGGACGTCATCAGGATCGTGTTTGAGCAGGCCAACAAGCGGGTTCCTGTTATTGCCGGCACCGGTTCCAACTCGACCGCCGAGGCGATAGAACTGACCCAAAAAGCCAAAGATATGGGCGTTGCAGGGGTGTTACTTGTAACCCCATATTACAACAAGCCTACTCAGGAAGGGCTCTATCGTCACTACACCGCCATTGCCGATGCAGTCGACATTCCCCAGATTCTCTATAATGTGCCGGGTCGCACCGGTGTTAATATGCTGCCTGAAACAGTTGCCAGGCTTGCTCCGCACAAGAACATTGTGGCCATTAAGGAGGCTACCGGTTCGTTACAGCAGGCGTCCGAAGTTCTGGCGCTCTGCGGCGACCAGATTGATGTCTTCTCAGGTGACGACTTCATCACATTCCCGATGATGGCTTGCGGTGCCAAGGGTGTTATTTCCGTACTGGCCAACATCATGCCGAAAGTCGTGGGTGATCTGACTGACGCCTACTTTGCCGGTGATCTGGCCAAGGCCCGTCAGCTGCATCTGGATACCCTGAAAATTGGCAACGCCATGTTCATTGAAAGCAACCCGATTCCGGTCAAAACTGCTCTCGGCCTGATGGGCAAATGTTCGGACGAGGTCAGGCTGCCATTGTGTCCGATGTCGGATGCAAATAAGACCAAGCTGACTGCAATAATGAAGGAATATAACCTGATTTAACTTCATATTCTGCCACAGAGCCACAGAGGCACAGAGAACGACAAGCGATAACCGAGGGAAAAAAGGCTTTTGGTTTAAGCCAAAAAATGCCGACGGTTCTTTCCCATAAAACGGTTTTGTCGCTCTACCAATTTTCTCTGCGACTCTGTGTCTCTGTGGCAAAAACAAGGAATTTATTATGATTAAAATAGCCGTGTGCGGCGCTGCGGGACGTATGGGTCAGCGCATCATCAATTCCATTGTTGAAGCTGAGGGTGTCAAGTTCTGTGGCGCGCTGGAGCGTCCGGGGCATCCTCAGATCGGCGAGGACGCCGGACTGCTGGCCGGCTGCGGCAAGCAGGATGTTCAGATTACCGACAGCCTGAACGCCGTGGTGGCTGACTGTGACGTGCTGATCGACTTCACTTCCCCAAAGGTTTCTCTCAAGAGCCTGGAGATGTGCGCCCTGCAAAAGAAGGCGATAGTGATTGGTTCCACCGGTTTCACTCCTGAAGAACGATCTTTTGCCGCTGAGCTTGCAAAAGATATCCCTGTAGTACTTGCCCCCAACATGTCGGTTGGCGTCAACGTCTGCTTCAAGGTTCTAAAGGATGTCGCAAAAATTCTCGGCGATGATTTTGATGTCGAGATTGTAGAACTGCACCACAACAAGAAAAAAGACTCACCGTCAGGAACTGCCGTGCGCATGGGCGAGGTCGTTGCTGAAGCGCTGGGACGGGACTACAACAAGGTGGCTAACTACCACCGCGAGGGAATCTGCGGCGAGCGCACGAAGGAAGAGATCGGTATGCAGACCGTGCGCGGCGGCGACATCGTCGGCGAGCACACCGTCTACTTCATCGGCATGGGGGAGCGTATCGAGATTTCCCACCGCGCCATGACAAGGGACATGTTCTCCCGCGGCTCGATCCGCGCAGCGAAATGGGTGGTAAGCCAACAATCCGGGATTTACGACATGCAGGACGTCCTCGGGTTACGTTAGGGGGAGCGTGTTATGGGCAGAAAACTGATCATCAGTCTTAAAAGCGGAAAGGACCTGGAAGGTTCTCTTGCCGGGGCCTTTGGCAGGACAAATACAGATATAGATGTAGTTGTCGCTCCTGAGCAGAAACAATTCACCTTTTCCCTTGAAGAGATCGCCTACATTCTGCTGACAGCCACCCCTTCACGGACTGCCACCCGCATCCCCTCGTCGGTCGAAGAGGTGGAGACCATCACAGGAACCACTTTCAAGGTGGCTATCTACGAAGGCGAATACTTTGACACAGGTTTTTTTGGCACCATCATAGGAGAACCGCCTGTAGCCGGCTACAAAACCGTGTTTTTCGTCAATTCCGCCGTCCGCTCCCGGCATATAGAGCAAACTCTGGGGCAGATTCTTCTCGATAAGGGGCTGGTTTCCCCGGACAATCTTGACGAAACCCTTAAAATCCAGGATTCGCTCCGCAACCGTAGGATGGGCGAACTGCTCTCCGAATCGGCCGATCTACCGCCTGAGACCATTGAAAAAACCCTGCATGACGCCAAGGCGGATTTACGTCCCAATGTACGGGTCGGCGACATCCTGATCGAGGCTGGATTGGTCACCCGCGAACAGGTGGAAAAGGCCTTTCAAAGCCAGGCCTCGGGTAAAAAAGTCCGGGTTGGAGCGCTGCTCATTTCCCAGGGGTTGATTACCGAAGACCAGCTGCTCAACGCCCTGGCCACCAAGTTTCACATGCGATTTATCGACCTGGCCGCGCAGATCCCCAGCGAGGAATCTCTAAGTGCCCTGTCGGAAGGACTGGTCAACCGTCTGCAGGTTTTTCCTCTCGAAATCGACGGCAATCGGCTGGTGGTGGCTACCTCGGCGCCGACTGAACATACCATTGGCGACGACCTTCGCTTTTGCACCAAATACGACATCGAACTGGTCGTGGCCCCCTCCGCCCAGATTACACAGGCCATTGAGCGCTACTACCTCCACAAACAGCAGGATACTGTCGATACGATTTTTGATGAGATGAAGGGCGAGCAGGATGTAACGGTCGAAGAAGAAGTGGAGCCATCCCAGTTCATCGAGCCCGATTCCAAGGTCATCACTCTGATCAACAAGATCCTGATCGACGCCCACAAACGGGGGGCCTCGGACATCCACTTCGAGCCGGACGGCTCCAAGAACCCGCTTTTTGTCCGCTACCGGATCGACGGCGAGTGTCTGGTCGCGCACAAAATTGCCGCCACCTTCAAGAATGCGATTATCTCCCGAATCAAAATCATCGCCAATCTCGATATTGCCGAGCGCCGCAAGCCCCAGAGCGGTAAGATTCTACTCCGCTTCGAGAACCGTAAAGTCGAATACCGGGTGGAGATCACCCCTACGGCCGGTGGCCAGGAAGATGCCGTACTCCGTCTGCTGTCCGCCTCCAAACCCCTGCCTCTGGAGGAAATGGGCTTTCTGCCGCACAACCTGAAGCGACTCAAAGGGATCGTCACCAAGCCCCACGGCATGATTCTCTGCGTCGGGCCGACCGGCTCCGGCAAGACCACGACCCTGCACTCGGCCCTTGGCTACATAAACAAGCCAAACCGCAAAATATGGACCGCGGAGGACCCGGTGGAGATCACCCAGCACGGGCTACACCAGGTACAGGTCAACCCCAGGATAGGCTTCACCTTTGCCGAGGCGATGCGCTCCTTCCTGAGGGCCGACCCGGACGTGATCATGATCGGCGAGATGCGGGATCTGGAGACCGCCAAGATCGCCATTGAGGCCTCGCTGACCGGGCACCTGGTGTTCAGCACCCTGCATACCAACAGTGCACCCGAGACCGTGGTGCGGTTAATAGACATGGGGTTGGACGCGCTCAACTTTGCAGATGCCATGCTGGGGATCGTCGCCCAGCGACTAGCCCGTAAACTGTGCGACCACTGCAGGAAGCCGATCAGACCGAGGCGTGATGATTACAACGACCTGCGGGAAGAGTTCCTGAG
>Ga0118677_10009153_pt1 | contig 15591 bp, 13 predicted proteins | sample AliMusrvi5mmetaG_FD_86154 | JGI IMG/M metagenome (GOLD analysis project Ga0118677, IMG submission 86154)
GAAGGACACTGGGCAATTCGAGCAGCCATGTGATGTTCCCTTCGTTTCGGGCTGCTGTATGGCCATCAGGCGATCCGCCTTCGTGAAGGTTGGTTTGTTCGATGAGCGCTATTTTGCCTACTTTGAGGACGCCGACTGGTCCCTGCGCGCCGGGTCCGCAGGTATTAGCATGAGATATCAGCCCAGGGCCATCATTTGGCACCACGCGCAAGCAAGCGTGCATAGAAACACCTTCAAGCGAACTCACGAACGAGTATCGCCTCTATTCATGTTTCTCATTCTACGCAATCACCTCTTTCTGATACGGCAGCACGCGAATCGGCCTTGGCAAATGTGCGCCGCCACGCTCAGGGTCTTCTGGAATGCCATGCGGGTGGCCTTACGGCTCCTGATCCTTTGCCGATGGACGAAACTACGCTGGCTGCTGCGAGCCATTGGTGAAGGTCTGTCGGCGCCGGTTTGCCCGCAAGACTCAAACATGCGGCATACGGCTCACATGCCCAATATGAAGCCCTATACAACACTGGGCCCACTGCACATCGCTGAGTCTTCCGCAAACGGGGCCGCTGTGGCAACTGACAATAAGTCATCTCTCCTCAATCTTCCAAAATGAAGACACTCGCGTTCATTGCTGCCTATCCCCCCTGGCCCATGAGTCACGGGGGAACAGTTGCATGCTATTGGGAATTGATGGCATTACGGAAGCAGTTCGCAGTCACGGTCTATTGCCCTCATCCCTTCGATGCGTCTACTGCGGCTGAAACCGTCACACACCTGAAAAGCCTTGGCGTTGACGTGGGTTGGTTGTCTGATCCCGCGTCACATAGACCCGCAAGCGGAAGAGTGCGCTACTACGCTGACAGCCTCCTGTCCGGAATGCCCGTCGTGTGCCGACAAATCATCCCCGGCCATCCTAGTGAGTTTGAGGATTTCATCCAGCAGATACCTGCTCACGATGTGATCATGATGCATCAATCATTTGTGGCGATTGCTTATCTGGGCTTTCGCAAACGTGATACGCAAAGCCAAGTGGCACCACTTCTGCTCGTGGAGCACAATGACGAATCTGCGATCTGGAAGGATATGGCGCGGACACCGGCAATAAGCTTTGTGCGAAGGATTTCCTGCCTTCTGGAGAGCATGAAGATCAAGAGACAGTTGCGGCGGGTCTATCGCCAATGCCAGAGAATCGGATTCCTGTCCGCCCGCGACCTCTCGTCGGTACGCCATCTGATTCCGGAAGATACTTATTCATGCGTTCTGCCAGTCATTATGCCTATGCCGCAAGATCACAAACAGGACTATCGTCGCAAAGGCGAGCTCACCTACTTCGGCACCCTCGGCTCATACCCCAGTATTGATGCGCTGTGCTGGCTGATAGGCGAGATCATGCCACACGTATGGCTCAGAGATCCCGGCTGCAGACTGAAAATCATCGGCAACATACCGGGCGATGTGTGCGGGAACGAGGTGTCTCGCCTGTTGAGGTCGGATACGCGCATTGAGCAAATAGCACCTCTGAACTCAAACGAGGCAGATGCATTGCTATGCGGAAGCGATATTGTATTGTCTCCCATCAGATTGGGTGGCGGCATAAAGATCAAGAACCTAGTGGCTGCCGGATTGGCAATACCGTTGATCACCACATCGGCAGGCTTGCGCGGCAGCCAGATGATTCCCGGCCGCGATTGTATTTGCGCTGATACAACCGCCGCATTTGCGGATGCGATTCTTTCACTGATGCATGATGAAGAGAAGCGGCGAACGTTGGGGATGAACGGGCGAAGATATCTCGCAGATCACCACGCCGGCGATGCGGCAGCCGGTCAATGGCTCCAGTTCGCAGCACCATAGGTTTGATGAAACTGTGCATTGTCAGAGCAGATCATCTCGGCGACCTTATGCTAACCACCCCGCTTGTGCGGGCATTGGCAAAAGGTGGTTACAAGGTGGAGGTTGTCACTCACGGCGAATACCTGCCTGTCTTCAGCGACAACCCTCATGTTACGGCCAGCCATGCACTCGAAACGGTGTATCCCTCGTTTCCAGGACGGTGGCGGGATTTCAGCAAGTGGCTTCGGTCTGGCGGCTATGACGTCATTATCCTGCCGTATGCGCGGCCCATGGAACTTCTTCTGGCATCATTGTTCTCGGGCATTCAAACGCGAATAGCCATGTGGTCCGGCCCGTGGGGGAGACTCACCTTTCACCGGTGTTTACGCTCTCACTTGGTGGACCAGCCACGCCATTTTGCCGACATCCTCCTCGATTGCGGGCGTACCCTTGGAGTTCAGCCTGACGGATACAAACTGGACCTGTTCCTGCCTCCGGCTCTGCTTGACTGGGCACGAGAGGAAAGGAGTCGGATCGGAGGCGCCCGCCACCTTGTCGGCATTCATCCGGGCTGCGGAGGCAACGCATGCAATCTGCCGGCGTCAGTGTACGGAAGGCTGGCACAACTCCTTCTCAAACACGAAGACACCCATGTCGTGGTAACAGGGGGCGGTCATGAGACATCCCTGGTGGCTGGTTGGCCTGACGATGTCCTGAAATCCACCAGGTTCTGGAACACAATGGGGCAGTTCTCCATTCTCCAACTCGCTGCCTTGATCGGGCAAATGTCCTCCTATGTCGTTCCAAGCACTGGACCACTTCACCTCGCCAGTTGTATGGGCACGACGACGATCTCCCCGTTCTGCGCATATCCGCCTCTGTCGCCCACCGTTTGGGGCAATACAGGTGGAAGCGGCCTGACGGTCATGCCTCCGAAGGAGCACTGTAGACTCCACAGAAGCCGCGAGCACGGGCAATGTGATTTCGCCAGAACAATCAGCGGTGATGACCTCTATCTGCGTGTCGCCGAAAGCATGGGATGGCAACTCCGGGAGCAGGTTTCACCCGCAGATACAACTCCCTCTTCACGTTCCGCCAAGACTCGGAATCTATGAACCCGTTGACGGACGTAAACACTATGGACCAGTTGAAGGCATCAAGAGCCACGCTGCAGGCAGCAAGGCCGTGGTTTGATCTGCTGCGTAGTCGTATGGGATACCGGTTCCCACGGCTGGGGCCGGTCTTCTTCAAGTGTTTCTACGCCGCCGTCCGCAAACGTTGTACCGTGGAATTGTTTCCATGCATCTTCACAGAAGCAAATTTTGATGACCTCACCCACAGAGCCACGTACTGGCAAGGAACTCGTTTCGAGTATCCTACTGCTCAAGTCCTTTGTGCATGGGCTGCGCATCCGCAGTATAAATCCTTCTTCGATATAGGAGCAAACTATGGATTCTTCTCCTACCTCATGACGTCGCGTTTTCCGCAACAAGCACATGCCTTCGACCCTAGCCCGGTGAACTACCAGCAACTCGTCCGGGCTAAATCACAGAATGGACTGGCAGGTTTGCACCCGCACCACCTTGGACTGTCCGACAAAGAAGAAATTCTGCCGCTTCATCTCGGCGTCCAAGATCAGGGACATTCCACTTTTGTTTCGCATCCTGGCATGACGAATGCCGCGGTGTCAAACTGCCGTGTGGTCCGTTTCGACAACTGGATATCGGAGCAACATGACTTGTCACCTCTCCCTGTGAGCCCACACTGGATTGCCAAGATCGACGTTGAAGGGTACGAGCTCAAGGTCCTGCGAGGCATGGAGGAGAGCTTGAGGCGAAGGAGGTTCATAGGGCTGGTCTTGGAGCTGAATCCGTACACACTCTCCCTTGCCGGAACCGGACAGAACGAGATCAGCGCATTCCTTGCGAGTTGCGGCTACAGATACTACAAGGAGACTCATGCCGGCCAACGATTCCCTCTCCATCGGGCGCCCAATGGTTTCTTCGTGCCGGAAGATTAGAACGGGAATTCTTATGTCGCTATTTGAATACGATGAGATGTCATTCTACTCGTTCGGGCTGAAGACTGGTCTCCTTAATCTGTTACACAACCGCCTGCGCCTTGGCCTCAGGAAGACTCTCGGAAAGATCACGCAGCCGATAAATTCCTACACGCGTTTCCCCGAGTATCATTTCTTCTGTGACAGGATCCGTGCCTTTGCTCAATCTCTTCCCGGACCAGTGCGTATTCTAGATGTCGGCAGTCCAAAACTCTTCGGATTTTACATTGCAGCCAAACTGAACGTTGACCTGATCATGTCGGACATCTCAACGCTGAATATCGATGAGTATCGGATAATGTGGAATACTCTGGCAAGTAAGGCAACGGGCAGAGCAACTTTTCGTACCGAGGATGTCAGGCATATGACATGTGCCAATGAAAGTTTCGACTGTGTCTACTGCATGTCGGCGATCGAACATGTGGAAGGAGAGGCAGCGGATGGTCTTGCCGTTACTGAACTAATGAGAGTGCTCCGGCCCGGAGGCTTGCTCGTTTTCAGCGTGCCAGCGGGAGAGCGGCCAGCCGAACAGTTGCGGTCTCTTGCCGGACAGGATCACAAAGGCGCGTGTGACTCCCGGGATGATTTCTTTCAGAGGATATATACACGAGAAACGCTGGAAGAATGCCTGCTTGCGAGACTGAAGAGCTGCGTCGAGGAGGTCAAGTTGGTTACCGTCGTTCGCAAACCTGACTGCTTCTTACGCAACTACCTGAAACTCGGACAGATAACTAGAGGTGTTCTTGGTGGACTCAATCCGCTACTGTCAGCCAGGTACAACAGTACAGTGTCGACAGGGTGTGCCAGCATGGCGTGCGAATACAGCAGGCGTCATACTCCATCTGACATCTATGGCGACTTTATCTGCAGCTGCGTCAAATCGCAACAGTGACCCCTGAAAGTGAGTTTGTCAGTGGGAAAGACGGCGTGCGTATTCTATAGTCAGGCACCTGCTCGTTTCTTTGGGTCAGCCACTCAGAGGGATGTCCCGTGATTCCGTCCAAAGCGCCCTTCAGAAGGAAAGCCAACTGGCTGCTCGCCTTGGTTGTCGAGGCTGGCTCACCAGCCATGAAACGGTACGCCCGTGGCCGGACCGGCAACGGCACACTCCCTCCGAAAAGCTGGAAGCGGGCACTGATCCTCGGCGATAATCATATCGGGGATGTTCTCTACCGATCCTGCTCACTTTGTTCTCTAAAGAGCGGATTGCCTGACTGCGAGTTCTATTATCTCGCGGAATCCGGCACTGCTGACATTCTCGCAGGAAACCCATATCTGAAAGCTGTCTTGCCGTGGGCCCGCTCAGATTCGCGATTGGATCTGTCTCCGGAGCATATGAGAGAATTGAAAGCTTTGAGTTTTGATGCCGCCCTGTGTACCAGTTGCATCCGTTACTGGCCGGAACTGCTGCTGTCGCTTCGCTTGGGCATTCCCAATCGGGTGGCATACACCTACAAGGGCTTCTCGGGATGGGTCACGCATCCGATCCACATTTGCTACCCTAAACCGTTCCCAGCGTATTTTGCGGACTATGTTGCGACCTTGACGGGAAACTCCGTGGTTGACGACCTGAGACCGCAGGTGTTTCCATCTGCCTCCTCGGAAACGGAAGCTGAAAATGTGGCGAATCGGATCGGACTCACGCTCTCTGATACGGCCATTGCCTTCTTTCTTACGACCCGTCAACACATTGCCGTCTGGCCACTCGCCCGCTTTGCGCAGCTTTTCGAACTGATCTCCAACAAGCTTGGAGCGAAGGTAGTTCTCGTGGGGGCAGCCAAGGACAAGACATTCCTTGATGCAGTGTCATTCGGTTCTTCTGTCCGGCCTTACGTCTGTGCTGGCGAACTGAGTTTGAGTGGCCTTGCAGCATTCTTGAAGAGATGCGCACTGGTGGTAACAACCGACTCTGGACCTCGCCATATCGCCAATGCCGTTGGCACGAAAGTGCTGTTCTTCAGAAATGGGTCAGCATCCGAAGTTGAGACAGGGAAATACTGCAGTAACGAAACCGATCTGATGCCACCGGGTGAGTTTCTGTCCGAACGCAGCCAGATTGATATTTTGAGACATATTGATCCGGTAGAAGTGTTGCAACATATTGTCCAGGCGTTGAAGTCGGGTAGCAGATAGACAATGAGAGAATTTCAACAGGACACCATTTCTTCCTCGTCCAGACGACTCTTCTTTGGATGGATCGCGGCGATTGCCTTGGTGGTCTGCACCACATATCTCCTGGATATTCTGGCATTCCAGGGAGTTGGGGCCGGTGTCCTGCTCATCCTGCCGTTCCTGGTTGGATTCTGGGCGCTCTTTGCACGGGGCCAATGGTGGGCTACCCTCCCCGTTGCCTGCAGTTTCGGGGGAATGCTATACTTCGGGTTTAGAATCCATACTCATGAACTTGCCCTGTTGCTTGCGATTGTTTCGCTGCTGCCATACGTCGCTATGACGTCACTGAAGAAAACGACCCGTTCCCCGCTTCCGATCGCAACTTATCTGCTGTGTGGCTACTTTGTGGCACATCTGTGCGTGAGCGAATATCTTTGTGTTCAGGAGGGGATGGGTGGAATGGGCAACATTATGCGGGTCTACGTTCATGGGCTCTGGCCTGTGGTTTTTGCCATTCTCTTTATCAGATACGGCTCCATCAGGCATCTAAGATACATTCTCCTGATCATGTACTTCGCCTCATTTGCAAGGGTTGCTCTGGGCTTCCTCTCGTTCTTGGCCCCTCGCAGCATGATCTTCATCCCATTCATCAACTACATATTGCCAGGCACTTCTTCTGCCGGCATGGATCTGCGAGCTTCGACCCTGCTCCTCACTTCCATGGCCCTGTGCTATTCGAGCCTCGCAAAATCCAGTCTTGCAAGATGGATGCATCTGGCGGTGCTGATTCCAGCCGGATACCTCCTTCTGCTTGGTGCCGGGAGGGTGAGCCTCGCCGTATTTTGCGGTATGATACTGTTTTGGGCGTTGCTGCACCGGAAGTTTGTGCTTCTGGGTGTAATGGCCGCATCTCTGGCCCTCGTTATCGGAATACTTAACAGCGACCCGTCAATCATGCAGAATGCCGATCAGCGTGTCCAGAGAACTCTGAGTATCCTTGTCATCAAGTCGCAAAACACAGATGTTCACAAGCCGGTCGAAGACAGTGACCGATGGCACTACGATTTGATGAGGCACGGCCAGGATAGATGGCTGACTTCACCCATGACATTCCTGTTCGGCAACAGGATCCATCGCTACGACGACTCGTTCTACAGCCCATGGGTCAGCATGGGAATGAGGGAGGAACTGGCCGCAAGAATGGGCGCCTATGAATCTGGGCTTTGGACAGTTCTTGCCGTTACCGGAATCGTGGGAGCTGTTCTTTATGTCTTAATCTTCCGTGGCCTGTTGACGGATGTGACCTTGGCGCTGTTCTCAACCGGAATCCGCAACCATGCCGACGCATTCTCATTTCTCGCCGTGTCGGGTGCTTTGCTGTGGGTCGTGCTGTGCTGGATATCCGGGCATTTTCCCAGTCAGGAATTGATGATGGCCGTCATCGCCAAGGCTGCCTATGATGATGCTCGCGCCGCAGCAAACGCAGTAACTGAACCAGTCCCACCTGCAACCCAAACACCGCCTATTTCTGCAGATGGCGCCGTATTGAGTGCAAGAAGCTGACACCATGAAGATCCTGATTGATGCCCACATGGTGGGCGAGAATGAAACCGGCAACGAAAGATACATCGTCCAGCTTGTCAATGCGTTGAAGTCGTTGGATGTGGACGCTGATCTTCTTGTGGCGGTTGCGCATCAAACAGAGGCTGAACGGCTGATAGCTTTTGGATCGAGAGTTCGTCCGGTACGGGTTTCGTCGTCCCCAATCAGACGTCTACTCGTCGACCTCCCGGGACTTGTGCGGAAGGAGTGCGTCGATCTGCTGCATGTTACCTACATGGGGCCGTTGCAACAGCGCTGCCCCATGGTCGTAACTATCCATGACATGTCCTGGCGGGTAAACCCTTCATGGTTTTCGCCGCGTGACTATTTTGTTCTATCAGCAGGATCTTCTTTGACGGCACGGCGTGCTACCCGAATCATCACGATTTCTCAACATGCGCAAGGTGAGATCCACCGATATCTGAACGTGTCGCCCGAGCGAACGAATGTAACCCCGCTGGCAGCGGCTCCTCAGTTCACCCCGAAGCCGTACAAAGCGTTGCAGGATTACCCGTTCGAACGCTGGGCCGTGAGGCGTCCTTACATTCTGGCTGTCGGCAATCTGCAGCCGCGGAAAAACCTGCCCAGACTCGTGGAAGCGTTTTCTCAGCTTGTGACGACGCAACATATTCCGCACCACCTCGTGCTTGCAGGAAAGGCAAAGTGGCGTGAATCTGAAATACATAGGATGATACGGCGACTGGGGGTCGAGGACCGTATCGTATTTACCGGTCGCATCCCTGACGAGGATCTTGCTTGTCTGCTCTGTGGTGCCAGTCTCTTCGTATATCCCTCACTGTATGAAGGCTTTGGCCTGCCCGTTCTCGAGGCCATGGCTTGCGGAACGCCGGTCGTGACATCCAACTGCACATCAATTCCTGAAGTTGCCGGAGACGCAGCGTTGCTGGTAGATCCAACCAGCATCGGCCAGCTTGCTGATGCCATACACAGAGTTTTGGGCGATGAAGAACTGCATGCACGCCTCCGCGAAAGAGGCCTGGCACGGGCACGGATGTACTCGTGGCAGCAGACTGCTATGTTGACTTGGGCCGCCTATTGCCAAACGACCGAAGGCCTGCATCCTCGTGGTGCGCGAGATCTCCTGAAGGGCACTTCACAATGAAGATCGCGTTCCTTGGTTCACGTGGAATCCCCGCCAGCTACAGCGGATTCGAGACGTTCTATGAACAACTGGCAACCCGACTGGCAAGAAGAGGGCATGCGGTAACCGTCTACAACCGGTCACATCACGTGCGCGGAGTGCGGGGAACCTATCACGGCGTGCGTCTGGTCACTCTGACTGCCCTGCCAACCAAGCACCTCGACACAATAAGCCACACGCTTCTATCCTCACTTCATGCGGTTTCGCAGCATTACGACATAGCGTACTACTGCATTGTCGGGAACAGCCCTCTGGTGTGGCTTGCACGCCTTGGCGGCGCTCGGACTTTGCTTAACGTGGACGGCCGCGACTGGGCCCGGGAAAAGTGGGGCGGTTTTGCCCGCTGGTATCAACGTCTCTGCGAACGAATCGCCGCACGAACCACAGGCGCATTGATCGCCGACGCCAAGGTGATTCAGCAACGTTACCGCGAGGAACAGGGGAGAGAAACGGTCTTCGCGCCGTACGGCGCGATTATCGGCACGGACGAACGCACGGACGCCCTGACGCGTTTTGGATTGACCCCGCGCCGATACTTGCTGTTCGTCAGCCGCCTCGTGCCGGAAAATGCCGCCGACCTGCTCCTGCGCGCTTTCCGAAGACTCCATACAGACATGAAGTTGGCAATCGTTGGCGACGCTCCCTATGCCGAACAATACAAGACCGGCCTGCGATCCCTTGGCGACAATCGTGTCGTGTTCACCGGCTACGCCTTCGGCGATGACTACGCACAGCTGAGCAGTCACGCCTTCCTGTTCATTCTTCCTTCCGGGGTTGACGGCACCAGACCCGTACTCCTGGACCAAATGGGTTTCGGCAATGCCGTTCTGGTCCGCAATAGCCCCGCCAATATGGAAGTCATCAGTGACAAGGGGTTCTCCTTCGATGGCTCGAGACCCGAAGAATGTCTCGCGGAAGAGCTTCGAAGGTTGATTGCAACGCCTGACGTGGTTGAAGCAATGCGGGGACAAGCGAGAGACAGGATAAGGAATTACTACAACTGGGACCGAATTACTGACTTCTACGAAGACCTATTTGTCCGCATGCTGGAACAGAAGAAGTTGCTGGACTATGACGAGTTCCTCTCACATGTGCCCGGTCATGAACAAAGTGCTGCTTCTAAGCCAGGGGGTTCACATTGCTGAAGCGCATTGCCAACAACAGAGATAAGACATCGCTTGCCGGGAGGCTCAGACTGAAGCGTTTTGCCATCTTCACGAGCCTGGTCGCAAAGCTGCAAAGACCCGTCCGCATTCTGGACATAGGCGGTACACAGAACTTCTGGGAAGTCATGGGTGGGAAGCTTGGCGACGGAATAAGTGTGGAGTTGCTGAATCTTCAAAAAGAACCCGTCTCGCTGCCCGGCATGACAAGTGTGGCTGGAGATGCCCGCAAGATCCCGATGCCCAGCGACAGCTTCGACGTTATCTTCTCAAACTCTGTTATAGAACATCTTGGTCGGTTCGAGGACCAGAAACTGATGGCCGGTGAAGTTAGGCGGCTCGGACCTCGGTACTTCATACAGACCCCGAACCGGTATTTCCCGATCGAACCCCATTTCCTTGTCCCGTTCTTTCAGTTTCTTCCTGCAGTGATACGCATCTGGATGGTGCGCAATTTTACCGTGGGGTGGCAGCCCCGGGAGCCTGACTATCGGGAAGCCAGCAAGATCGTGAACAATATCAGGCTCCTCACAAGGCAGGAGTTGCTCTCCCTGTTCCCGGACGCAACATTGCTTGAAGAAACAGTCCTGGGCATTAGAAAGTCGTTCATCGCATGTGGAGGATGGGAAGGAAACAGCAACTACCCAGTCTCCGCATCGGGTCACTGCCCCGAAATGAAGCGCTTTCAGCTCTAACGCCTATGAAATCATGGACCACCTACATCGGTCTGGCCGGTATATTGGCCCTGCTCGGATACCTGTATGGCCTCCATGGCAACGCTCAGGATGTGGGCCAATTCGGAACTTCTGCGATTCTGTGGATGATCCAATACTGGAACGCTCCAGGGGCCGATCTGTCGTACGGATGGTTTATTCCTGTTGTTTGCGCAGGCATCGTACTGACAAAGAGGCGTGAATTGTGGACCGCCCCGCAATCTAGCCACTGGATTGGACTGGTTGTCGTTATCCTGTCGCTTGCATTGCATTGGTTCGGTGTCAGGACTCAACAGACCATAATCTCCCTTTTGTCCCTGATTGGCCTTCTCTGGGGAATACCCTTCTATCTCTACGGATGGGCTGTGGCAAAGATTCTCCTGTTTCCATGCGCCTACCTCCTCTTCTGCATTCCGCCAGGTATGCTGGATTCCCTGACGGTGCCGCTCCGCATTATGACTTCTGCAGTCTCAACGCATGTACTCAATGGTCTTGGCGTGCCGGCAATTCGTCAGGGCACGCTGATTCTTTCCGCCAATCCGGGTGGTTTCAGGCTCGGAGTGGATGATCCGTGCAGTGGTCTGCGATCCTTGATGGCGATCGCCGCGCTGACCAGTGTCTACGCGTATTTCCTGCACATGGCCACTTGGAAGAAAGTTATTCTGTTCTTCTCGGCACTGCCTTTGGCAATCATCGGGAACGTGGTCAGGGTTATTGCGGTGGCAATCGCTGCCGGAATCCTCGGGCAGGAACGAGCCATGGGATTCTACCACGATTATTCCGGCTACGTGGTCTTTGCCATCGCCATTCTACTGACAATGGGTGTCGGAAGAGGGCTGGAAAGGTTGTCAGTGGAAAGATTACTGGTATGGATACGAATACACAAAAGCGCGCGCTCGTCGTAGTAGGCTTGCGGGTGACGCTGGCGCTTGTTCTCGTGCTGCAGAAGTCGCCGGAGACGAGCGACAGCATCGGCGTCCGGCTTGAACTCCCGGCTATCGTCGGCGACTATCACGGCAAGTCATGCCTCTTCTGCCAGAACCAGCTTTGCGAGCGGAGTCTGTCACCGATAGATAACAATGGTGAGGTGGCATGTCCTCTGTGCGGCTCTGCATTGGGTGCAATGTCCGTAGCCGAGAAGACGCTCCTGCCGTCTGATACAATTGTCATCAAGAAACATTACATTAACGACCTCGGTGACGATATGTTCGCAATGATCGTCGCGACCGGAAGAGAACGCAGGAGCATTCACCGTCCGGAAACTTGCCTCACCGGCCAGGGCCTATCAATCGAAGGAAGCCGGGTCATCCCTGTGTCGATTCAGGGCCGTGAGCCTTTGCAGGTCATGATCCTGGATATGCGGGCGACCGACGGAGGACAAGAACGTTTCTCCGCCTATGCCTATTGGTTCGTCAGCCCTGATTGCGAAACACCATACCACCTCGAACGCATGCTGCGCGCGTCGACAGATCGTGCCCTTGGCGGGGTGAGCTTCCGCTGGGCTTACATCTCGGTTGCCACAGATCGCCGCGACAGCGCAGATGATTACCGTCTTCGAATCAGCAAGTTCATTGCCGACCTTTATCCGCGGATAAGAGTTCATTGATGATCATCTCCATCGGTCAAACCGCCATCCGGTTGAAACAGACCCTCACTAGCCATGCCATCATCTGCACTCTCGGCAGCCTGATGATTTTGTCGCTGATTCTGCCAACGGTCTTCCCGGTGTATTTTCGCGCGGATGACGTGGTCTATCTCGATTGGGCGCGCACGCATGCCTGGGTAGACTGCTTCCGCCCGTCTGTGGCAAGTCTGTTTGGAATGTTCAGACCGGTTCAGAACATCGCGTGGTGGAGTCTGTATCATCTTGCCGGGTTGAACCCCTACCCTTACCATGTCGCTGTTCTGTTTTCATATCTTGTCTCGTTGGCCGTCTACCTTGCATTCATAAAGACGGCCTTCTCCACCCGCGTGGCGCTGGCCTCGATGGCAACCTATGGGGTATGTTTCTATTTTCTGACGTACATAGTCTTCTGGTTCTCCGATCTCACCTACACGCTTGAGTTGATGTTTGCCAATGGTGCCCTGTGGTTCTTTGCCCTCGCCATCAAACTCAACATGCGCCGCTATCTGGCAGGCACCTTTGCTCTGTTTTGTATTGCGGTGGCCGCTAAGGAGCCTGCCGCCTTCATCATCCCCCTGGTCTGCGCCTGCCTTTTGTTCGTGAAGTGGGAGCATCTGGATCATCTCATGCGCAGACGGAGCGCATTCATGGCCTGCCTCATGCTGGTGGCGGGCATATCGTGGATACTCGTCAATCCTGCAGTCCAATCCCGACAAGGAATTCCGCTTGGGCAGGGCGCTTCCGATGTCATCGCATTCCTCATGCACCGATGGGCGTTCTATGCAGGAAGCCTTACTGCATTTCCGGCGATCCTCGTCCTGGCAGCGGCGCTGTATCCACTGCTGCAAAAGGTATTGTCCCGTTCAACTGTTGATCCATCACGCTCGCAATGGATCGCCGCAGGCGTGTCGGTAGTCCTGACCCTTCTGCTTAAGACCGTGCCTGACCTGGCCATGTTGATTCTGATGCTTGCCCTGCCTCTGCTGATTCTATCGCGACATCCCTCAGGAGTCGGGGCAATATGGGCCGCACCCGCCATTCTTGGGATCATGACCATCGACTATATGGTCCAAACCTATCTGGTTGAGGCATCTTTCGGACTTGCGTTGATTTGCGGAACGTCAATCGTTCCACTTGTGGATCGTATCATCCCTCACGTCGCAATGCGTTCAGGCCGGCGCAAGCAAATCCTTGCGATGTGTGCTTGTGCCATTCTAGCCTTGTTCATGGGAATGACGCCTTTCCTTTCCGGGAAGTTGCACGCACTCAGGATCCTCTCAGCCAATCGCCAGAACTTTGCCAGCGCCATTTCCTATCTCACTCAGGCTCGGGAGCTAATTCCGATACCGTTGCTCATCATTGATTACAGTGACATGGGACTTGTCTACGAACGGAACATTCTTCCCCTTGGGGATGAAGAGAAGGCCTTGCGTCAGAAGACAATGACGAGCCAAACCCTGGAGGTCTTTCTAGCGCCTGCATCCATTCCGGTGCACAATCTTGAATGGTGGCAAACACATACCGAGATCAAGGAAGCGGCACTCTTGACGTTGAACGTCCAGGAGGAAGAATTCCTGAATGGGACCATGCCGCGAAAGAGACTCCTGCGTGAATGGTCGCATGGGGAGACACACTCACGGTTGTATCGCATTGACAGGGATCTTGCGGATCCAAGCCATTCTGAATCCAACGACTCAAAGAAAAGATAGAGGCTCCCAGGCACCTCGCCCCCTTCAGCCCGCCACCCACCTATCCTCCTCACAACCGACCACCAATATCAGTAGGCTCCCTTCGCGAACACCACCACGATCAACGTCTTCAGCAGAATCTTCAAGTCGAGCATGAAGCTGCGGTTTCTCAGGTAGTAGACGTCCAGAATACACATGTTGTGGAAGTCGAGATCGCTGCGCCCTGAGACCTGCCACAGACATGTCAGCCCCGGCAGTCCGCCGTGCCTGATGTAGTGCCAGTCTTCATAGTAGTGCTCAAAGTCGCGCCGCGGCAACGGTCGCGGTCCCACCAAAGCCATTTCACCCCGTATCACGTTCGCAAGTTGTGGCAGCTCATCGAGACTGAACCGTCTCAAGAACCTGCCTACAAATGTGATTCGCGGGTCTTTCCGGATCTTGAAGAGCCCGACGCCGGACTCGTTCAACTCCTCCACCTCAGCCTGAGTCTCGTCCGCCAAGCGGTGCATCGTCCTGAACTTATACATCCTGAACGGCGAACGATTCACACCGATCCGCTCCTGAATAAACAGAACGGGGCCAGAACTTGTGACTTTGACCAGAAGCGCGACCAGCAGCAGAAGCGGCAGAAAGAGGACAAACAGCGCCAACGCCAGGACTCTGGCCACCGCACTCCTCATCCATCTCCCTGCCATTGAGCCGGACGGCAGAGCAAAATGAACAAGCGGCGCATCACGTATCACGTCGGCCGCAAGTTTGGCCCTCGTCAAAAGCACATTCATTTCTTTCGAGTGCACTTTGACGTCGACATTCAGCTCTTCAGATAACTGGATGATCCTCATTATCCCCGGCGCCGTGAACTTGCCGTCTGCGCATATTACCATGTGCGCTCCATGTTGAAGCACGCTTTCCCTGACCTTCGCCGCCAGCGCCTCGCTGTCCAATCCTGCCTCAAATTCAACCCTGTCAACCACGCAGACACCTTGCGGCGCGGCAGCAGCTATGAATTTGTCAAGGCGACGGGCCATCTCATCCGAACCGACCAGCACGGCTCTGCATTCGTCGAAGCGGAACCTCGCCCGTGCAAATTGAAGAAAACGATCAAGCCCGCCCCTGAGGAGGACACAGAAGACAGTGTTTAAGAATGCTACTGTGGCGAAGATTGTTCGCGGATGAAAGACGTTCATTCTCGCGTAGAAATAGCAGTAGAAGAGTCCGAGCGCAACGGCGTTTGCCATCATGACCCGGAAGGCCACAGACCGTCGAAGAAGAAAGCGCCGTCCCGCGTATAGATCCAGAAAACCATATAGGAAACAGATCGTAATGGAGAGGATAAATATGATCCGGAAGGCGCTTTCAAGATAGAACAGCGGCATCTCCGGGCCCAACTGTACGGCTTCCTGCACCCCAGCCAGGCGCATGAGTGCGCCGAAGAACTCCTCTCCGGTCCCGCTGTAAAATCTGACGTAAAGTGTGACGGCATATGCCACCACCACGGCCACAACATCGCTGGCCAGATAGATTAGCCAGATGCTTCTCATTGGAGTCTTCTTATGCATTAGATTTCATGATACCGCGCCGTTGACACCGCCGCAAGTCAGATACTAATCGCCGCTTGCGAGGCGGCCTGTATTT
>Ga0118677_10008441_pt2 | contig 15590 bp, 12 predicted proteins | sample AliMusrvi5mmetaG_FD_86154 | JGI IMG/M metagenome (GOLD analysis project Ga0118677, IMG submission 86154)
CCCACTTGCCCGAAGCGTGCCTCGGCATCCTGCAACCGCCGTGAGCGCATTTCGCCCAACGGCATGCTTTTCGCATCGAGCAAGGCCAGCCGCCCCGCCTGATACAGGGCGCCCGCTTGATCCGGTATGGGGGCCGGGACGGGTGTTACAGAGGTCGTGGGTGCAGTAGGCGCGGTGGCCGCAATCAGGCGCAGAGCCGACAGCAGCAGCACCGCCAATATGAGTATTTGCCGCGCGTGAATTTGCATGACACTAATTCTATTCGCTTCCCTCCAGGCGAAACCTTCTATTAAAAGAGATTATTTGTTTGCATTCCGGGACATGTCTTGGGCCACTTTACCCAAATTACGGGTTGGTGTCTTTCCCCTTACCGGCATTCAACATTTGAGCCAGCCTTGTTCATAGAGTATAATCCGGTAGAGTAATCCAAGGGGTATTATACTCCTCAAATCAAGCGAGAGATCGGAGTCATCATGCGATTAGGCGGACCGGTATTCGATGTATCCACGCCGGAGGAGTGGGCGGCGGCGCACGGCGCGGCGGGTTTCCGGGCGGCGTATTGGCCGGGCGTGAGTGAAGCCGACGAGGGTGCGTATTTACATGCGGCGGATGCGGCGGATCTGGTGATCGCCGAGGTGGGCGCGTGGAGCAATCCGCTGAGTCCCGATGACGCGGCGCGACGCGCGGCGGTAACCCATTGCCAGCAACAATTGGCAATCGCCGAACGAGTGCGCGCGCGCTGTTGCGTGAATATCGCCGGATCACGCGGCGAAAAGTGGGATGGCCCCTGCGCGGACGATCTCACCGAGGACACTTTCGCGCTTATCGTGGACACCGTGCGCGAAATCATCGACGCTGTGCATCCCGAGCGCACCTGCTATACGCTGGAAACCATGCCGTGGATGTTCCCCGATTCGCTGGAGAGCTATGGACGGTTGCTGACCGCCATCGATCGACCGGCCTTCGCGGTGCATTTTGATCCGGTGAACCTGATCAATTGCCCGTCACGCTACTTCCGCAACGGCGCGCTGATCGCAGAATTCGTCACCGCTCTCGGCCCGCGCATCCGCAGTTGTCATGCGAAGGACATCCTGCTCGGGCAGGAACTCACCGTGCACCTTAGCGAGGTGACGCCCGGCGAAGGTGGGCTGGACTACGCGGCGTATCTGCACGCGCTGGCTGTGCTCGACCCGGACATGCCGGTGATGCTGGAGCATTTGCCGGCCGAGCGATATCCTGCTGCCGCGCACCACCTGCGCACTGTGGCAGAGCAGCAGGGCATCACGCTGTAACTACCGGGGCTTTGCGGGCTATTTCATCTTCTGCCACCCACCAAACGCGTGGCCGATATCCCAGTATTCCATCTGATATGAAATCAGCGGGCTCAGCCTGGTGGGATCGAGACGGTCGCCGGAGGGGGCGAGTTTGTCCTCGTCGATGTGTACCTGGACGATTTCCCCGAGCACCAGATCATGGATGCCGCAACGGACGATCTGCCAGAGGGTGCATTCGAAGTTGACCGGGCACTCCGCGATGTAGGGTGATTGTACCTTAAGGCTCTTGCCCGGCGTGAGCCCGCCTTCCGTAAACTTGTCCACGTTCCGGCCGGAGACGGAGCCGCACCAGTCGGTGATCGTCGCCTGCTCCGCGGAGGGGATGTTCACCACGAAATCGCCCATTTCCTTCATCAGTTCGAGAGAATACTGCGTCGGCGCGAAGGCGAGGCTGAGCAACGGCGGCGAGGCGGAGGCGATGCCGCACGCGGCGATGGTAATGATGTTGGGCGGTCGCTCTTTCCCCATGCAGCTCACCATCACCGTGGTGACGGGAAACGGCCAGAGGTTGGCATAACTCCAGGGAACGGCTTTCTTCTCAGGCATCGTGTTTCTCCTTTCCCTTATTATTGGCGCAAACCAGGCTTTTCGTAAATCTTCATTCCCCGGCAGGTTGACGAGTGCTTCGGGAGAATATGAACTCCTATCAACTTGTCATTGAAAGGGCATCTCTCATGAACCAGCGTGAAAAGGGTTTGCTGCGCGGACGGCAGGCGGGGGCGGCGGCGCAGCATCTGCCGCAGGAGATGGAAGCGGCGTTCTTGTGGGCGCGGACGCTGTATCCCTCGGCGGGGGACATGGATTACGCGGCGGCGGTGCTGGCCTACGATAAGGAACGGTTGGCGAGCGAGCCTGACCTGGCGAAGTTCCCGGAACTGCGCGGGCATATCGATCTGCTGCTGGCAGAGCGCGAAGGCTTCATGGAAACCTCCGGATTGGATGAGACAGCGGCGGCCTTCCATTTTTCCTGGGACTGGTTCGACCGGCGACGCATGAACACGCGGCACCTGGCGCGCTGGGACATTCTCGTTGCTTCTCCGAGCGTGGGCTGCACCAATGCCTTCTTCCCCGACGGGGTGGACGGCGTGACCATCTCCGATAACCGTGATGTCCCACTGCAGAAAGACATGTCCACACTGGCAGCCATGCGTCCCGAGTTCATTCTGCGGCAGAACCCCATCAACTGGGTACAGGGGGCAGTCTCCTCAGCGGTGATGCTCGACGACGAGCCTGAGTGCATCTTCCCCGCCAACCCGCAGCTCTATGATTTGATGCCGGAGGATTGCCTGCAGCATATTGACGATATCATTGACTTCATGACCCGCTACAACGAGTTCTGGGGGCCGACCAATCAAATCTGGGTAGACCGCGAGTTGCACGCGGTGGCGGTGGAGAAGACGAACTGCCTGATGGCCGTGCGTCGCCCGACCGTGAACGGCGCCATCGCCGTCACGGCCTGCGCCTACCTCGACGATACCCTCTTCGCCCATCAGCTTTCCCGCGCGCGCAAAGCGGCGGAAATCAAAGGCGAGAGCGAAGAAAAATCGCTGGACATGAATTATCATCTCGGCTCGCGCAAGCGCTACCGGCGCTGGGTGGAACTCGTCAATGAAGAGGCGAAGCGCGGCGCCACGCTGTGGGGCGCGCTGGACGTGGTCGCCGATCACGCCGTCCCCTACCCCGACCGCGTGTGCCTGGCGGGCGAAAACTGCTCCGGCGCGAACTCGAAGAACGAAAACTGGTCCGTCACCCAGCATGCCGCGGTAATCACCGGCCCACACCAGCGCTGTCTCTACCGCTCGGTACAGAGCTACGACAATCCCAAACCGGTCTATGACTACACGCCGAAACTGATGCTCGGCAAAGGCGTGGCCATGCAGCCGGAATGGCAGGCGGATGTTGACGCCGGGCGCTGCGAACTGACTCCGCCGGTGGCATAGGGGATAGTACGTGATCTACATGGGCATAGACTGGTCGGGAGCGCAGTCGTATACCGGAGACCCGGTACAGATAGCGCTCACCGATGATATGGAAAGCAATGCGGAGATCATTCCGCCGCCGGAGGGCGAGCGGCGGTGGACGCGAACCTCGGCGGCCGCGGCGATATACGGCCTGTACGAGGAGTTGAGGCGGACCGGACAGCGCGCGGTGGTAGGAATGGATTTCTCCTTCGGTTTTCCTTTTGTCGACAAAGGTCGTTACTTCCCCGGCGATCAGACGCCTCTGCCCGATGCCTCCGCGCTGTGGGCGCACATCGAGAATATCTCTCACCATCAGAAGGACTATTACGCCGGCGCTTTCTATCGGAACGAACCGTATGCCCGTTACTTTCTGCAACAACCGAACCGAAAAGGAACAGATTATTCACCGCGATTGCGATTGACAGAGACTCGGTGCCGGCAGCAGTTTAATTTACATCCTTGCTCAGTCTTTAGCTTGATCGGAGCAAACACGGTGGGCATCGGCTCGTTGGCCGGCATGCGCTGGTTGCAGGCGCTGACGGTGGAACGGCAGCAGGAGGAGATCGACTTCCGCATCTGGCCCTTTGAGGAGGTGCGTTCCTACGAGCGCCTGGTCTTCGTCGAGATCTATCCGCGGCTCTGCCGCCGGCTCTTCGGCGACCCCGTTTCACCGCCGGAGATGCCGAGTCACCAGCGTGATGCCCTCTTCGCCGCGCACGGGGTGAAACTGATCTGCCAGCGCCCCAATTGCTGGGAGTTGCCGGGCGTGCCGGAGGAGGTTCTCCGCACCGAGGGTTGGATCTTCGGAGTGACGGGAGACGGAAGATCGTCTATTTGATCGATGAGCCTTAACAAGAGCCGGGTCCGACACGTCCGACCTGTCAGACCCGATATCCTCCCTGGCATGGCAAGTTTCACAAAATATTCCCGCTCATCCGCAAGATATTGACTGGCGGTTTTGCGAGCCGAATGCTACAGTGGTACGAGTAATATACCGACCGCGAGGCTTGACGGCATGCAATATAAATCCGACTGGGCAGAAACCCGTGAACGACTGACCGCGCTCTGGGAAGGGCGCGTGAGCGACCGGCCATATATCGGCATACTGGCGCCGAACCCTGATGGGGGCATTACCCCTCCCCCTCCGCCGCCGGACGCGGAGGCGCGCTGGCTCGATCCTGCCTGGGTGATCCCCAGCCTGCGGGCTTCACTCGCAAATACCTGTTGGGCCGGAGATACTGTTCCCTCATATCTACTGATGGCGGGCTGGGTCTTCTGTTACGGCGCGACGCCCGGCTTCAACGAGCATACCATCTGGCACGCGCCGATCGAAGTGGATTTTGATTCCGCGCCCGACTTCACACTCGACTTGAACGGGGAGTGGACCAGCAAGTATATCCAGCTCTATCAGACCGCGCTGCGGGAAGCCGGGAAGGACGATTTCCTTGTCGGTCAACCGTGCCTGCTGCCGGCTAATGACCTATTGCCGGCCATACTGGGCGCGATGGAATATCTACCGGCACTCATTGAGCACCCGGACTGGATGAAGGCGGCCATGGCACAATTGATCGAAGGTCAGGTGCAGGCTTTCCGGCATTTCCGGCAACTTGCCGCCGAAGCCCATCTGCTCATTTTGTGCGGCCACTACGAGGGCGTGGACCAGCGGGTCGTAGAGGCACTGGTGGATCTTGAACTCTCGATCGGCGACTACGTCCTAACCAATGGAGCGCTTGCCGCGGCGGTGGTGTGCGATGCGGTCATCCGCCTGCTGCCCGGCGCGCTGGGTGACGAGCGCTCGCCCGAGGACGAATCGTTTTCCGATCCGCGATTGCTGGAGGCGCCGGCCTACACCCGGCCGATTGAGTTTCGCGGCATGAGCGTGCCGGAAGTGCTGCGATCGGGTCACCACGGCAAAATCGCCGGGTGGAAACGCGAGCAGGCCTTGGCCCGCACCCGCGCCAACCGCCCGGATCTGCTGGTCTAAGCGGGCAGCGGGTGCGGCGTTGCGGTTCGCGCGCGGCGGCAGCCAGAGGGGCACCGGCCGCCTGTCCTTTGGTGCCAAGAGGCACGCACGAGCGGGTACCACGACGCGCCGACTTTGTTGCTGGCGAGGCGTGTGACGTCGTGTATAGTCGCGCCAGATTTTATGCGGCCCCCCTTATCCGTCCTGCTTGCAATGGTTGTCGTCACCGCCTCAGCGCAGGAGGAACCGGTGCGCTTCAACCGCGACATCCGCCCGCTCCTCATGCAACATTGCAGCGCCTGCCACGGCGGGGTCAAGGAAGCCGGCGGCATCTCCTTCATCTATCGGGACAAGGCCCTCGGGCTTGGCAAGTCCGGCCAGCATCCCATCGTGCCCGGCAAGCCCGGCGAGTCCGCCATGCTGCGGCGCATCAAAAGCAAGGATCCGGACGAGGTGATGCCCAAGCCCAAGCACGGCCCGCCGCTGGCCGCCGCCCAAATCGCCCTCATCGAGCGCTGGATCGCCGAGGGCGCCCCGTGGCAGGAACATTGGGCCTACATCGCCCCGCAGGCCACGCCCCCGCCCGCCGTGTCCGATCCGGTGTGGCCCTCCTCGCCACTCGACAGGTACGTGCTCGCCCGCCTCGATCAGGAAAAACTCAAACCCGCGCCGGAAGCCACCGCCGCGGAGTGGTTGCGTCGCGTGTCATTGGATCTGACCGGCGTGCCGCCGACGCCAGCGGAACTTGAAGCGTTAAATACCGGCGTTGCCAACGACCCCAAGCTGGCCCGTGAGCAAGTGGTGGACCGGTTGCTGGCATCGCCGCGGTATGGCGAACGGTGGGCGGCGGTGTGGTTGGATCTGGCGCGCTACTCGGATACCTACGGCTTTGAGAAAGACCCGGGTCGCAACATCTGGCCATTTCGGGATTGGGTGATCCGGGCCTTCAACCAGGACATGCCGTTCGATGAATTCACCGTTGAGCAACTCGCCGGCGACCTGCTGCCAAATGCCACCGCCGACCAGCACCTGGCCACCGCGTTTCACCGCAACACCCAAAACAACACGGAGGGCGGCACCGACGACGAGGAGTTTCGGGTGGCGGCGGTGATTGACCGCGCCAACACCACCTGGACGACCTGGCAGGGCACCACCTTTGGCTGCGTGCAATGCCATGCGCACCCTTACGATCCGATCCGGCACGAGGAATTTTATCGCTTCGCCGCCTTTTTCAACAACACCGAGGACTGCGACCTCGATGATGATTTTCCGACCCGGCGCGTCGCCAACGATGAGGCCAAACGCGAGCAAGCCGCAGCGCTGGAAACCCAACTCCACACGCTGCGCGAGCAACTCAACGAACGCGGGCGGGCGCTGGCCGCCACCACCGCGGATTGGCAGCCGTTCACTCCCGATGCCTTTGCGCCGAGTCACGGCACCCTCGCGGTAGCGGCGGATGGCACGATCCGCAGCGAGGGCACGCTGCCGGTGGGTTGCCGTCACCAGCTCGCCGGGCCGGCCAGGCCATTCACGGCGCTGCGCCTGCGGTTGCTGCCGGTCAGCGACGACCCGAAAAAGTGGCCCGAACGCGGCGCACTCGCCTCGGCGGTGGAACTCAAGCTCGTCGATGCCGCGGGGGCCGCCGCGGCAATCCCCCTCAAGGAGGTGTTCGCCGACTATCTGGCCGGCCCCTATGATCCGATGACAGCCATCCGCGGCGGCGGCGGGGTGGGGGACTTTCCGAAACTCAACGGCCCGCGGTGGTTTGTCCTGGTGCCCGCGCAACCCGTGGCCGCAGCGCCCGGCACGCGCTTGGAAGTCACCCTCAAGCAAGACGGCGCCACCACCGGCAACCAGGCCACCCCGTTGCGCCGCTTGGCGCTCGATCTAACAAACGACGCGGCGTGGACGGCGCTGGTGGCCGATCCTGAGCGGCTCGCAGCATGGCAGTCCCACCAGGTTCTCAGACAACAACTCGACGCCATTCCCGCCACCCTGGTGCCTGAGATGGTGGAGCGGTCGGCCGCGGCGCAGCGTGAAACCCGCGTGTTCGCCCGCGGCAACCGCCTGTCAAAAGAGCAAACCGTCGCTCCCGGCTTGCCGGCGGTGTTGGCTGCCGCCGATGGCGCAGCGGGCGGCATGGGCCGGCTTGAAATGGCGCGCTGGCTGGTGGGGGAACGCAACCCGCTGGCCGCCCGGGTGTTGGCCAACCGCTTGTGGGGCGAAATGTTCGGCATCGGCATTGTGGAATCCGTCGAGGACTTCGGTGCGGCCGGGACACCGCCGAGCCACCCGGAGTTGTTGGATCATTTGGCATTGCGCCTGCGCGTTGACCACCGCTGGTCGATCAAGGCGTTCCTCAAGGACATCGCGCTATCCGCGGCCTATCGGCAGGCCAACCGCATTCCCGCCGAACTGGCGGCACGGGACCCGCGCAACCGCTTGCTGGCGCGCGGCCCGCGCACCCGCCTGAGTGCCGAGATGGTGCGCGACCAGGCGCTGGCGGTGGGCGGGTTGTTGTCGCCGAAAATGTACGGGCCGCCGGTGTTTCCGCCGCAGCCGGCGGGGGTGTGGAATTCGGTTTACAGCGGAGCCACCTGGAACGATTCGCAGGGTGAGGACCGCTTCCGCCGTGGCATTTACACCTACTCGAAGCGCACCAGCGGCTTTCCAGGTTTCCTCACCTTTGATGCACCCAGCCGCGACCTGTGCTGCCCCCGTCGGCAAGCCACCAACACGCCGTTGCAGGCGTTGGTCACCCTCAACGATCCGGCACACATCGAGGCGGCTCAAGGGCTGGCCAAGCGGATGGCGGAGCACGCGCCGGAGTTGCGCGCGCGGCTGGCCTGCGGGGTCTTGTTAGCCACGCAGCAGGTGGCCTCCGCCGCCATGCTCGACGAACTCGCGGCCCTGCACGCCGCGACCAGCGCGGACTACCAGGCCGCTCCGGCGGACTCCGCCAAGCTGGCGGCCACGCCGGACGGCGCCGCGCTGGTGCTCGTCGCCAACACGCTGCTCAACCTCGACTCCGCGCTGACCAAATAAGCCCGCTCACTGCCACACCCATGTCCGATCCGCTCACTCTCCCCCACGCCCGGTTGGCACATCTGACCCGGCGGCATTTCCTCTCCACCTGCACCAGCGGGCTGGGTGCATTGTGGCTGGCCACCACCACCGGCCGCGCGTGGGGCGGGCTGCAACGCGATCCGGCCAGGCCGCTGGCACCGGTGGCACCGCATTTTCCGGCCACCGCCAAGCGGGTGATCTTTCTGCACATGGCCGGCTCGCCGTCGCAACACGAGTTGTTTGACTACAAACCGGAACTCGAAAAGCTCAACGGCAAGGAATGTCCCAAGGAATTCCTCGAGGGCAAACAGTTCGCCTTCATCCAGGGTGTGCCAAAAATGTTAGGCCCACAGTTTCCCTTCAAGCAGCACGGCCAATCCGGCGCCTGGGTGTCCGACCGCTTGCCGCATTTCACCTCGGTGGTGGACGACGTGTGTTTCATCAAGTCGATGCACACCGACCAATTCAACCACGGGCCGGCCCAATTATTGGTTCACACCGGCAACCAAAACCTCGGGGCACCGTCAATCGGCGCCTGGGCCACTTACGGGCTCGGCTCGGATAACCAAAACCTGCCGGGGTTCATCGTGCTGACCTCCGGCGGCAAGAATCCCGACGCCGGCAAGTCGGTGTGGGGAGCGGGCTACCTGCCATCGGTCTATCAAGGCGTGCAATGCCGCTCGGAGGGCGAGCCGGTGCTCTACCTGGGCGACCCGCCGGGCTTGCCGCGGCCGCTGCGGCGGCGCGCGCTCGACACCTTGGAGCACCTCAACCGGCAGATCGCCGCGGACGTCGGCGATCCCGAAACGCTCACCCGCATCGCCCAGTACGAGATGGCCTATCGGATGCAGCGCGACGCCAGCGATGCCTTCGATCTCAAGCAGGAGCCCGCCGCCATCCACCAGGCGTACGCCACCCAGCCCGGCCGCGAGTCCTTCGCGAACAATTGCCTGCTGGCGCGCCGTCTCGCCGAACGCGGCGTGCGCTACATCCAGTTGTTCCATTGGGGCTGGGACTCCCATGGCGACAGCCAGGGCAACGCGCTCAACGGCGGCTTCACCGATCGCTGCAAGGAAGTGGATCAGCCGATGACCGCCCTGCTCAAGGATCTGAAGCAGCGCGGGATGTTGGACGACACGCTGGTGGTGTGGGGCGGCGAATTCGGCCGCACGCCGATGTTGGAAAACCGCGGCGGCAACGACAATCCGTTTGTCGGGCGCGACCACAATCCCGGTGCCTTCACGTTCTGGCTGGCCGGCGGCGGCGTGAAAGCGGGGATGACCCACGGCGCGAGCGACCCCATCGGTTACCAGGCGGTCACCGACAAGGTGTCGCTGCACGATCTTCACGCCACGATGTTGCACCTCATGGGTTTCGCGCACGAAAAACTCACGTTCCAGGCCCAGGGCACCCCGCAGCGCCTCTCTAACATCGCCAAGCCCGCCACCCGGGTGGTCCGCGAGATCGTCGGGTGAGACGCAAGACTGCACGACGTGAGCGGCTCGGACACCCCGCCTGGCTGTGAGGCTCCAGCCCGAGTGCCACTGGTTAGTGCAAAGGACCATCGCAGTGAGGAGCGGCGGCGGGCAAGTTTTTTGGGCACTTCATCGGAGCTGCCGCCGCGCCTGCCGCGCCTGCCGGCGCGCTTTGTTGGGCCGGGGATTGACGGCGCGGGCGGAAGCGTGCAGCTTGGCTGGGCATGTCCCGCCCCGGTCTCATCCTCAAACTCAGTTGTCTCGACCAACCCGGCATCGTCGCCAAGATCGCCAATTACGCCGCCGGCCACCGCGGCAATCTGGTCGAATTCAACCAGTTTTCCGACCAGCTTGGCGGCAAGTTTTTCGCGCGATTGGAAATCGAGACCGCCGATTTGGACGTGGAGGTGGACGATTTTATCGACGGTTTCGGCACGCTGGGTCGTTCGCTGCACGCGGTGTGGCATTTCCGGCGCCTGCCCTATCGGATGCGCACCGCGGTGCTGGTGACCAAGACCGACCACTGTCTCAACGAAATCCTGTGGCGCACCGAGCTGGGCGAATTGCCGATTGAAATCACCTGCATCATCGGCAACCGCGCCAATTGCCGCGCGGTCGCCGAGCACTCGGGCATTCCGTTCCATGAAATCCCCATGGATGGGCCGCAACGCGAGCCGGGCTTCGCGGAGATCCGCCGCCTCATCGCCAGCCACCAGGTCGAGTTGGTGGTGCTGGCGCGTTTCATGCAAATTCTGCCCGATGCCTTCTGCCGCGAATTTGCCGGGCGGATCCTCAACATCCACCACAGTTTCCTGCCCGCATTTATCGGCGCCAATCCCTACCAACAGGCGTACGCGCGCGGCGTCAAACTCATCGGCGCCACCTGCCACTACGTCACTGCCGAGCTGGATGCCGGGCCCATCATCGAACAAGAAGTCGAACGGGTGCAGCATTTCCATACCCCGACCGACCTGGTGCGCCTCGGCCGCAACTGCGAGCGCGTCGCCATCGCCAAGGGCATCCGCTATCATGTCCACGACCGCACAATCATCGACGGTCACCGCGCAATCGTGTTCCCCGACTGAGGCAATTGCCGATGCTCACTCGCCCATACACGGCGGTTTCTGGCAAAAAATCCTGGTTTTTTTGCTTGCCCGTAAGGTGTTGTGTGCATAGAAAGAAGTCGCAATGCGAGGCGATGCGACTAAGTAATAATCTAAAATTTGGTTCCAATAGCGAGAATTATGAAACACAAGGTACTGCTGGTTGATGATCACAAGCTTTTCAGGAAGGGTTTAAGGATGCTCGTCGACGCGTTGGAACTTTTCGAGGTGAGTGGTGAGGCTTCCAACGGGCACGAATTTCTTGAGCTGCTCGATCAAAGCCAGCCGGACATCGTGGTGCTGGACATCGCCATGCCAGAGATGGACGGCATCGAGGCGGCGCGGCTGGCGTTGTTGAAATATCCCGATTTGAAGATCATCACGATCAGTATGTTCGGCGATCAGGGCTACTATTTCAAGATGGTCGATGCCGGGGTGAAGGGCTTTTTGCTGAAAAACTCGGACTTCACGGAAGTCAAGACGGCGCTGGAGACCGTGGTGGACGGTGGCACCTATTTTTCACGGGAATTGCTGATGAACCTGGTAACATCCCTCAAAAATGCACCCGGCCAATTGCCGCCGGATTCCCCGTTGTCGGACCGCGAAAAGGAAATTCTGGTATTGATCTGCAAAGGGATGTCGACCCAGAAGATCGCCTCGTCGTTGTCCCTGAGCAAGCGGACGGTGGACAGCCACCGCGCCAATATCCTGTCCAAGACCAACTGTCACAACACCGCCAGCTTGGTTGCTTATGCCATCAAGGAGAAATTGGTGGAGCTTTGAGCAGCGCAGGAGGGGAGACCCGCCTCTTCGGTGCCGTGGCTAATTGTCAGATGCGAGAAGCCCGAACGGTCTTGCGGCTTCACCCCCACCTACCAAGACCATCCAGCGCACCATGAAACCCAACTTGGGCAAGTCCTCACCCTCCGCTGAAGGGGCACTGTCGCAGGAGGCGGCCCCGCACCAAGCGCCTGCCGCCGGTGCTCCGGGCAAAGCGGTTCCCGGGCTGGCGTCGCGTGCCGCGATGACGCCGGAGCAAACCCGGCGGACCTTCCGCGAGCTGCGCTCATACCAGATTCAGATGGAGGTACAGAACGCCGATTTGCGCCGGATCCAGGCGGCGCTGCGGGAAAGCGAGCTGCGCTACCAACGGATCACCGAGGCGATCGTCGACTTTTTCTACAGCGTGCGGGTGGTCAACCGGCGGGCGGGTGCCGCCGTGCATAGCCCGGGGTGTCTGGCGCTGACGGGTTATCGGGACGACGAGTTTGCCAGCGACCCGCAGTTGTGGCGGCACCTGGTAGCCGCGGACGACCTCCGCGCCGTGGACGAGCAGACACGCAGGGTTCTGGCGGGTGACAGACCCGCGCCGCTCGAACATCGCATCATCTGCAAAAATGCCATGGAACGATGGGTCAGAAATACCCTGGTTCCTCGCTATAACGGACGCGGCAAACTGGTGGCCTATGACGGGCTGATTCAAGATATCACCCTGCGTAAGCACGCCGAAGAGGGGATGCGGGCAAGCCGCGATTACCTCAAGACCGTGCTCGACGCGACCGACGATGCCATTTTGGTGGAGGATCCGGCGAGTGGCCGCATTCTCGACGTCAACCTCCGGATGTGCGAAATGTACGGTTGCAGCTACGATGAAGCGCTGGGCACGCGGGTTGGCGAGCTCAGCGAGGGATCCCCGCCGTATTCCCGGTCCGATCGGATGGAGCGCCTCGAGCAGGCCCGCACGCACGGTCCCCAGGTATTCGAGTGGCTGTGCAAACGCAGGCATGGCGAAGTCTTCTGGGCCGAAATTTGCATCCGCTGCGTGACCTTGGGGACTGCCGAGCGATTGGTAGTGTCGGTGCGCGATATTGGCGAACGCAAACAGGTGGAAGCGGCGCTCAGGCAGCAATACGCGGAGCTGGAGCGCTTCAACAAGGCGGCGGTGGGCCGGGAGTTGCGCATGATCGCCTTGAAGCAAGAGATCAATGACCTGTTAGAAGCGACCGGGCAGACGGCAAAGTATCGAATCGTCGATGGCCACGAGTAGCTGCCACCCCCGCTGCAAGGAGTTCCGCCCGGCCGCCCGCTGGCGCGGTCGACGCGGCGGGACACCGACCCGGCCCAGGCTGGAGGGAGGGGCCGCGTGACCCCGCAATCCAGCGACGAGGGCAGCTCCGTGGCCGCCATCATTGGGGTGTTGCGTAGCGTTCAGGGCCTGGACCTCACCCCCTACGACGAGTCGTTTCTGTGCAAGGCCATCGACAAGCGGGTGCAGGCCACCGGCAGCCGCAGCCGCGAGGACTATGCGGCGCTGCTGGCGGAACAGCGGGCGGAGGCGGAGACACTCACGCGTTCGCTGCGCATTTCCTACACCGATTTTTTTCGCAATCCGCTGGCCTTTGCCCTGCTTGAACAGCGGATCCTACCCGCTCTCATCGCCGCACGCGAGCAAGTCGGTCACGGTGAAATCCGCGTCTGGTCGGCCGGTTGCGCCGCCGGTCAGGAAGCGTGGTCGGTCGCCATGTTGCTCGACGAATTGACGCAGGCTCACGAGCCGCCCCTGGCCTATCGCATCTTTGCGTCTGATCTCGCCGAGCCGGAGCTGGCGGTGGGGCGTGCCGGCGAGTATCCGGCCAATGCGCTGGGCAATGTGCGTCAGCGCCACTTGCACGCGTGTTTTTGCCAACACGGCGACAACTTTGCGATTGCGCCGCGATTGCGCGCGCGGGTCGACTTTTCCGCCTATGATTTGTTGGATGAGGGGTCGTCGAGTCCGCAGGCGAGCATTTACGGCGTTTTCGAGTTGAGCCTTTGCTGCAATCTGCTGTTCTACTACCGGCCGGCCGTCCAACAGCGGATCCTCGCCAAGATCTGCCGCGCGCTGACTCCCGGGGGCTATCTGGTGACCGGCGAAACGGAGCACGAGATCGTGCCAAACACGAGGGGTTGCGCGCCGTGGTGCCGGCCGCAGGGGTGTTTCAAAAACAGGGAGTTCCCGTCGGATGAGGAGCCGCGCACGGATATTCGTTGCGTGAGTCGGGACATCCGAGTAGCCTGTTGCTAAACAACCCCTTCAATGAAGCTCCAAGACATCAAGATTGGAACGCAGCTGCGTCTCGGCGTGGCGGTGATTCTGGCCCTGGTGGTGGGTTTCGGTGCCTTCGCCTGGCACCAATCGCAACTGCTCGGGTCGCAGATTCAAACCATTTACCAGCATCCCTTGCAGGTTAGAGACGCCCTCGGCAAGCTCGAGGCCGACTTGCTGGCGATGCGTTTGGAGTACCGCAACATGCTCCTGGCAAAAGACGATGAGGAGCGCCAAACCGCTCGGCGCAATAGCGACGTGGCGCAGGCCGACGCCGAGCGCCGCCTGCGAAATCTGCATCAACTTCACCTCGGGCCTGCCGCCGAGATCGACGAGCTTGAGAATGCCTTTGTGCGGTGGGTCTCGGCGCGGGAGAGCGGTCGCGCGCCAGTCACCGCGGGACCGGGTGCCGATGCCATGCAGCGGGTCGCGGATACCGGCGAGATCGGCATGATGCGCAACCAACTGCGGGCCCGCATCGCGCAAGTGGACGCCGACGCCACGCGCCAGGCCGAGCAACTTCACCAGACGTCGCTGGCACAGATTGCCGCAGTCAACCGGCATTTGGGCGAGGTCATCGCCGGAATTGTGGTGCTAACCTTGGCGGTCGGCGCGCTCCAGCTCAAACAAGTCAAGTCGCCATTGGCGGAGCTGACGGCAACGGTGCGACAGTTTCGCGAAGGCAAGCTCGACGTCCGCAGTCGGCAAACCTCGGCCAATGAGATCGGCATGCTGGCCGAGGCCTTCAACACCATGGCCGAGGCGATTCAGTCCCAAACGCAGGTCAGCGAGAACGTCGCCCAGCTCGCCAGCGTCATGCTGCGCGTCGATGAGTTGCATGCCTTCTGCCGGGACCTGCTTAGCGGCTTGCTGAGCCACACCGGCTCGCAGGCCGGGGCGGTGTATTTTCTCAATGAAACACAGACCTCCTTCGAGCATTTCGAGTCCATCGGTTTGGGAGCGGGCGGACGTGCGGCGTTTTCCGCCACTGCGGCGGAGGGCGAGCTCGGCGCAGTGCTGGCCAGCCGCCGGATTGAGCGCATCCGCGAGATTCCGGCGGACAGCCGCTTCACCTGGGCGGCGGTGAGCGGCGACGTGCTGCCGCGCGAGATTCTCACCATGCCGGTGCTAGCCGGGCCCGACGTGGTGGCGGTCATTTCCCTGGCCAGCTTGCGTGCCTATGACGACGCGGCCGTCACCTTGATCAACAAGGTGTGGAACGTCGTGACCGCCCGCATGAATGGGGTGTTGGCCTTCCGCAAGACCCATGAGTTCGCAGAGCGGCTCGCCCGCCAAAACCGCGAGCTGGAGGCCCAGCAACGCGAGTTGGCGTTGCAGCGCGATGAGCTCACCGAGCAGAATACCGCGCTGGAAATGCAGAAGCGCCAACTCGACGAGGCCAATCGGCTCAAGAGCGCGTTTCTCTCCAACATGAGCCACGAGTTGCGCACACCCCTCAATTCCGTGATCGCCCTCTCCGGAGTCCTCAACCGGCGCGTGGCCAACCTGCTGCCGGCGGAAGAATATAGCTAACTGGAAATCATCGAGCGCAACGGCAAATGCCTGCTCTCACTCATCAACAACACCCTCGACCTGTCCCGCA
>Ga0118677_10009154_pt1 | contig 15590 bp, 14 predicted proteins | sample AliMusrvi5mmetaG_FD_86154 | JGI IMG/M metagenome (GOLD analysis project Ga0118677, IMG submission 86154)
CAATAGGTCAAAGATACAATTTGAAAGCAAATCACAACACAATTGATGGACGATCGAAGCCTCCATTAGGTGATTATCAATAGGTCAAAGATACAATTTGAAAGCAAATCACAACTCAATGGGAAATGGGGGACTTTGTAACACGGGTGATTATCAATAGGTCAAAGATACAATTTGAAAGCAAATCACAACAGTGGATATGCTTTAAATAACAGCCGTGGAGGTGATTATCAATAGGTCAAAGATACAATTTGAAAGCAAATCACAACTGCTGCAAATCAGACCGGATTTCCAACCTAGGTGATTATCAATAGGTCAAAGATACAATTTGAAAGCAAATCACAACTCCAATCTAACACTGTCGGCACCCCCCGAAGGTGATTATCAGTAGGTCAAAGATACAATTTAAATTGGCCTGACGCAAAGCCAAAGCAAATCACTCAAGTGATCGGGTGACGTGTCCAGGTTCTCAAAGTCACCCGGTCACTATAAAACTAATAATTGCTGCACAACATAAATCTGCAAAACCAAAGCAAATCATTTAAGTGATCGGATGACGGTGTTCAGGATCTGAAAGTCACCCGTTCACTATAAAAAGATTCTTCCTTGAGTTATCTTATCAAAAACTCGGGCATGGTTGATCAGTTCAGTAATCGTAAAGTTAACTATAAAACTGGAATTTTTAATCCTCGTATTCATCCGTTAAGGCGTACCAGCCAAAGATGGCCAATCCGGTAACAATCAGAGGCAACAGAATGAAAAATATGATGATGCCAAATACCAGATCATCCTGTTTGCCCGAAGTTAATTTACTTCCAAAAATTCCGATAAAATAGTAGGAAACGGCCATTGCCACAAGAATCCAAACAAACCCTAAATATTTTTTTAATTTATTCATAATCCATGAGTTAGTCGTGAAGTGTGTTAATTTTCCGATCAATATAAACCATCCCAATGATAAAACATACGGCAGCAATTCCAATCGGGTACCATAATCCTTCGAGGTAGAATTCAGGATTTCCGATGCTCCTGGCAGTGGTTACAAAATAGGTTGAAATAGCCGGCAATAATCCGCCAAAGATTCCATTACCCACGTGATAGGGCAATGACATTGAGGTATACCTGATCTTTACCGGAAACATCTCAACCAGGAATGCGGCGATAGGTCCATAAACCATTGTCACAAAAAGGACCTGAACGAATACTAAAAATACCAAATACCATTTGACATCACTGGCAATATCCTTGATAACAATAATATTGGCCCTGGTACTAATGCCGTGTTGGTGAGATTTATGGGTTGTGCTTCCATCCTGATATTGCCGAAGTGACACAGTTTCGAGTGTATCTGTTTTTGTGGTGGAATCCCTGGCTTTTAAACTGTTTTTAATTTTCACTTTGTGATGAACCACGGCACCAGCTGAGTCGTCGGTATCATATTTTAACCAGATTTCGCCAGCCGCGTTACTTTTAGAATCATAGGCCAGTTCCTTTGCCAGGTATAAAGTATCTGTTTTGGTATAATGAAATTTAGCACCACTTGCGAACGTTGAATCAGATTTTGATTCAATAAATACCCTCGTATTTTTAATTGCCGGGTCCGCTTTGTCAGCTTCTGTGAGAATTCTTGCCACCGGTGAACCTACCGCTTTACAGCTTTCAGGAACTAAGATATTTCCACCTTCTTTCATCGCTTTGGAATCTGTAAGTACGTACATCTGCCGGTAAATTGGCCGGTAAAAAAAAACAGCCAGTAACAGGCCGGTCATCATGATTGATTTACGGCCAATTCTATCACTCAGCCATCCAAATACGACGAAGAAGGGAGTCCCGATTAACAGGGCAATACCTAATAGTGTATCAACCTGTGAAGAGTCGATGTTTTGTACGGTTTTCATAAAGCTCATCGCATAAAACTGTCCGGTATACCACACAACTCCCTGTCCCATTGTGGCGCCGAATAAAGCCAATAAAACAAATTTAAGGTTAAACCGGTTATTGAAACTCTCTTTTATTGGATTTACTGAGGTCTTCCCTTCAAGTTTTGCCTTGGCAAAAACTGGTGATTCTGCCATGTTTTTGCGAATCAGGTAAGAGATCACTACCATAATGATTGAAATCCAGAACGGGACTCTCCACCCCCACTCCTCAAAAGCTTCTTTGGACAGGATTCCCTTTGTCAAAAGAATCACCATTAGGGACACCAGTAAACCGGCAGTGGCTGTAGTCTGTATCCACGATGTCCAGTACCCTTTCTGATTTTTTGGAGCATGTTCTGCCACATAGGTCGCCGCACCACCATATTCTCCCCCTAAAGCAAGACCCTGAAGTAATCTTAAAAGTAATACCAATAATGGGGCCAGGAAACCAATGGTTTTATAACTTGGGATACATCCGATCAAAAACGTCGCCCCTCCCATTATCAGCAGTGTTACCATAAACGTATACTTTCTCCCGATAAGGTCTCCCAATCTTCCAAAGAAAAGTGCTCCAAAGGGACGGACCACAAAGCCGGCCGCAAAAGTAGCCAATGTAGACAAGAAAGCCGCTGATGGATTGTCAGTTGGAAAGAATTTAGTGGATAAAACAACAGCCAGACTCCCAAAAATGTAGAAGTCATACCACTCAATCATTGTACCCAGGGAGGAAGCCGTAATTACTTTCCAAATCCCTTTTGTTGATTTACTACTCATAAATGGAATAATTGGTTCGTAAGATTTTAATTAAGAAGAATACACACAAGCGACAAAAAAGTTCTGATTCTTCCGGAATCTAAATTCCCAGATCACCGCATTTATCAGAAATTTAAAGGAATACAATTCAGTGGGGCGGATATATAAATTGCAAAGGCTTCACTTAAAATGAAACCTTTGCTATTATAAATATCTTCCAAAAACGAAAAATCATCTCTAATGATCGAAAAAGTGTGAGACTAAACCCGATCCTCTGTTGGTAGGATCAAAGGCATGTAATCCAAACTCATCGGAGAGAATCTTAAAGCTGGCAAGTCCACGAACCGAGTTACCATTGGTATCCAGACGGGGTGAAAAAGTTCCGATTCCAAGTTGCCGGTTTACAATGCCAAGAATTCCTCCACCGACTCCACTTTTGGCCGGCAGCCCTACATCGTAGGCCCAGTTTCCTGAATAGTCATACATCCCGCAGGTAAACATTACAGATAATGTGTTGCGCACCGCCGTCATGTCGAATACCTGCCGGCCGGTAATGGGATTTTGACCAAGATTTGCAAAGGTTGCTCCGATTACCGCAAGATCCATAGCGTTGACACTAATGGAGCATTGGCGGAAATAAAGATCAAGGGCTGCATCCACAGGCTCTTCAATAGCCTGAGCACTAAGAAGTAAATGGCCGATGGCCCTGTTTCTGTGACCTGTCAACAATTCAGAACGATAAACCCCTTCGTGAAGTTCCAGTTGCCGGCCTGCAGCCTGTGAGAAGCGATCTAAAATGTATTCATAAGCCTCACTGCCCAACCGATCGTATAATAATCCTGCTATAGTAATTGCACCTGCATTAACCATGGGATTATATGGGCGGAGGGTGCGGGGATCGAATTCGATAGCATTAAACCGATCACCACTGGGTTCTACCCCAACCCGCTCAAAAACAACATCACTACCCATTAGTTCAAGGGCAATGCAGTAATTGAGCGCTTTGGAAATCGATTGTATTGTGAAGGTAGTTTCCAGATCGCCAATTGAATAGACTTTCCCATTATTGGTGGCCAATGCCATTCCAAAAATATTCGGATCAACCTTGGCCAGCTCAGGGATGTAGTCGGCAAGAGCCCCTTCGCGGTTTTGAATCACAGTATCATAAATATGACTAAGAACGTGATTGATATCAGCAGCTTTCATTGATGTTATCTCCACATTACCCATAATTACCCCTTTCCTGTTATAAATTATTTAACAAATTTCGAAGAATCAGCACACTTTCTTCCCGGTCATCTTTCGCGATTTTTACCTGCCGGATCGGAGGCTCAAACATCCTTAAGAGAAAATCAGGTAGAATTCGCAACATAAAATAGAATCATCTGACCTCTCTTCAAAAGCTATCCACCATCATGTAAAATAACAAAGGCACTTTGAAAAATGTTTAATAAAACACTTTAATTATTGATTTAAATATATTTTATGGGGGGGGCAAGATATTTTTTTGCATTTTTTAAGTTTTATATCAATATTATAGGGGGTTCAAATTATTATTTTATTTTTACAGGATCGAAAAATTTAACACTAATGGGTTGTGATGGCCTCGTCCGGAGAGAAGTCTTTGTTATCCATCAAAAAAATTCATCGGCTCACATCCGGAATTTGCACTTTGAATTAAATTATCTATATTTAGCCTTTACATTTTAACCTCCACGACTATGAAAAGCCAAAAATTAATCGTACTACTCGCCTTAATCCTATTTACGCCAACGCTTACCAACGCACAGTTTGGAAATCTGATCCGTAACAAAGCTTCCAAAGCGCTGAATTCTTTGACCAAGGGACCTGCGAAAGAGGCTGCTGATTCCACCGCGCTGAAGAATGGGACAACCAGTGCAAATGATTCGATTGCGAAACTCAACCAGGGTAAACAGTCCCCTAATCAACAGGGACAAATGCCAGCCGGGATGAATCTCTCCAATTTATTCGGGGGTAAAGTAGATTTAAAACATAAGGATGAATATAGCTTTACCTCAAGACTTTACATGGTTATGGAGACATACCATAAAAAGGAGACAATGAATATGGATCTTTATATGTATTTCAGCTCCAATTCTTCCGATGTTGGCATTGAATCAAAAACAATTGCCAATGAGAAAGGAAAAACTACCCCGGTCAATTCATTTACGGTGATGGACGGAGAAAACAAGTGCTTCATAATTCTGGTTGAGAACAATGGCAGTAACATGGCAATGATTTCCGCCATACCTGATGAACATGCAGCTGCGGCCAATCAGGGAGATAAGCCTGTTCAAAAAACTGCCCACGGGAATTTTTCAAAGACCGGAAATACCAGGATAATTGCGGGTTACAACTGCGATGAGTATACCTATACTGATTCGGAAAAAAAGACCAATTCACATCTATGGTTTACAAAGGAGGCGAATCTGAAAATCGACAGGCGCGGCTGGCAGAAGACTGAGATGGGTGCTTACTACGGCTATGAAGGCTTCGAAGGGGGAATGTTTCTTGCCATGGAATCTTATGATGAAAATGGTAAACTGACCATGAAATCTGAAACCAAAGAGATTAGTCCGAATTTTGATCATTCGGTTTCGTTGAAAGGGGTTACGTTTATGCAGATGAACCTGAATCAGAGACAACGCTAGATGTAACCATAGTTTAAGTATACAACTTTTAATTTTGAAGAAAATGCAGAAGAACTGTATCCTTGTTCTAATCTTCCTCATAGGTCTGGTCCCTGCAATCTCATGGGCACAGTCCGGCCAAGACATGACTACGAATATTGACTCAACCGCAGTCCAGAATAGCTATGGATCCCTGGGACTTCCGGGCGATAATCTGAATTTGTTTGCTGTAATGAAGATTTTTCGGGAATCTGAAACCCTGGAGATTTTTGAGAAAAATCTGAATGACGAACAATCAGATTTTAATAACCTGGATTTGAATGGTGATGGACAAATAGATTATATCAATGTGAGATATAATGTCGATGGAAATTTACACACTATTACCCTTAGTGTGGCTCTTAATGAGAATGCATATCAGGATATTGCCACCTTTTACGTAGAAAAGGAGGCAAATAACCCTGTTCTGATTCATTTGATCGGGAATGAATCATTGTATGGGAAAGACTATATTATTGAACCGGAATACGAAGAAAACGGACAGACAAAGCAACCATAAAATGGGTTAAAACCGCAGCAGGGAAATACAATTTTGCGAAGTTCGTTTCATAAATGCTAAACGAACACGAAGCCAAAATTGTTTATGCTAATTTATTTTACCTGGTCAGCTGATTGTTCATCTGGTTTGAACTTCACCTGAAGAAGCCACCTCAGTAATTTGCAATTGATTCCAAAGTAAAACCCCGAAGGTTATAAAAACATTCGGGGTTTTAGAGGTAAATGAGATTTGCAATCCCCTGATGAAATTATAAAATTCAGGATAATACCTAGAGTTTCAGTGGAAGGCCGCGATAGAAATCGAGGATCTTGGTCCGGAAGATAAACTCATATTTGGCCTGGAGCAGGTCAGATTCCGATTTAGCCAGCTTAGTTTTTGCAGTATTGTATTCTACGGCATTCACCAGTCCAACACTAAATTTTTCTTCTGAATAACGAAATGCCTCCTTGATTGAGGATACTGCCTTTTGATTTGAGATAAACCTGTTCAATGCGGCAATGGCATTGGTCTGGGCAGTCTCGATATCGGAGCGGAGCAATTTTTTGGCACTTTCGAGATCCAGTCCCATATTCAAAACCTGAAGTCTGGCATTATCGATTTGTATCTTATTTTGAAAACGGCTGAAAATCGGGATATTCATCTGTACTCCAAATCCTTTACGCTGGTTATTACTTAACTGGGAGCTAAAATCTATTTTTTTCCCAGTAAGATCTGTATACATATTATTATAGTTATCGTAAAGGTTCGCATATAAACTTACATTGGGATAAAGTGCACTTTGCGCAATTTTTAACTGGTATTTGGAACTCTGATAACGGAAGTCTGCCCCTCTGATTTCAGGACGATTCTCCAAAGCTGCTTTGTAAACCTCATTGGAAGTGGCTATGGATGCCTGTGCAGAAATCTCAGGAAGTACAGGAACTTCGACATCAAAACTATCTTTGATTGGGAGTTCCAGCAACTGGGAAAGCGATAATTTAGCAATTTGCAGCTGGTTTTTGGCGTTCACCAGATCCAGTTCCTCACCTGCGGCTTGCGCTTCAATGTCGAGAAGGCTTCCCCTGGCCAGACTCCCAGCTTCAACTTTTTCATTGGTTTGAGCGATCTGGAGATGAGTCACCCTGAGTTGATTCTCCGATACTTTAACCAGATCCTTGGCAAAAAGTATTGAAAGGTAGGTGGAGGCAATATTTACCGAAATATCGCTTTTTGCCTTGGCAAGATCTTCGATACTGGCCTGCAGATCGAGTTTAAGTTTAGATATACTGTTTGAAATCTGAAACCCCTGAAAGACAGGAAGGACGGTACCTAAACCGGCATCAGTTTCTGAAGAGTTGACATTTTCATACGTATTCAGATAGGTAAGAGATCGTCCATAATTCTCATTCTGTGATAGCTGTCCGCTGAGGTTGGGCAGCCGTGACAATTTGGATTGTCTTAACTGGTTCTGCTGATATTGTGTGGAGATGACCCCTTGCTTTATTTTAATATTGTTTGCCAGGGCATAGTTGATACACTTCTCGAGGCTCCAAACGTCCTGGGCCTGAAGAGAGGTAAGCTGCACCCCGAGAAGTAAAAAAGTAATCGTAATTATATTCCGTATCATAGGTGAAAATTTTAAGGATCAGCGGACTCGCTAAATTATTAAATGTTTAGGTGTTATTTCAGGATTTTACGATTTTTTATCAGCCACTTTCTTTTTTGGATCTACCAGCAGTCCTTTCAACCGGTCAGTTTTGGTAATTCCGGAGATGATCTCAATATTAATCCCGTCAGAAATGCCTGTTTTAACGAACCGCTTATCAAATTTCTGAGGAAGTGACTCCACTTCAACAAAGGCAGAATCTTTTTGAAACTTCAGTAATCCTTCGGGAATAGCCAACACACTGTCGCGTTTTTCAAGGACAATATTGGCGTTTGCACTGTAACCAGAGCGGATAAACTGATTTTCCTTGAGCTTTACATCTGCTTTGATATCAAACTGAATAGCTCCGTTATCGACTGCTCCTTTAGGTGCGATATATTTCAGTTCCGCATTAAATTTTTCAGATTCAATAGCTCCGATGGTCAATTCGATATTCATCCCCTCCTTAATTTTCCCCACTTCGGTTTCGTCCACCTTGCCCTGGAAAATCATATCGTTCATATCTGCAATAATGGCAATGGTTGTTCCTGCATTAAATGTATTCGCCTGAATAACAGAGAAACCCTCTTTGACCGGTACGTCAAGTACCATCCCCTGAATGGTGGAACGGATCAGGGTATTGGTCGTTGTTGCTGAACTTTTTGTGACCCCTTTGCGGATCAGTTCCAGGTTGTTATCTGCCGCTTCCATCTCTTCCTTAGCTGAATTGAAGGCCAGCTTAGCCTTTTGAAACTCCTCTTTCGAGATCACCTGTTTTCCAAAGAGTACCGACTGCCTGTCGAAATCGATCCGGGCATCCTCCAGATTTAGTTTCGCCCTGTTTACGCGAGATTCGGCAGCATTCAGGTTAACCATATCTGGGATGATCTTTACCCTGGCAAGGACATCACCCTCTTTTATCTTCTGTCCTGCAACAATAAATATCTCCTCGACGATCCCCGAAACCTGAGGTTTGATTTCGATCTCCTTGCGGGGGATAACCGAACCTGTTGCCACGGTTTTCTTGACGATATTGGTAATCTTTGCCGTCTGAATCTCGAAAACATCGGGTTTTTTCTGTGATTTCTGGTAAAGGAAAACCAGTGTTCCGATGAACACCGCTGCCAGCAGGGTGAACCCGAAAATTTTAAAAATCTTTCTGAGGATACTTCCACTATTCTTTTTCATGATACTCCAAGTTATTCTGTTATTTATACTAATTTATCTTTTATTCTTCTCTTAAGGCATCTATAGGTTTGATCTGGATAGCCCTTGAAGCAGGAATCATCCCTGCAAAAAGGCCTGCGATAATCAAGACGACTAACGCTGAAACGGCAACCGTCAGACTAACCTCGGGGTGTGCAAAGAACGCGCGATCGCCACCCTGGCCAGCCGTACTTTCTATGATCTTGTTAACTAATTCCAGGAGGCCGACACCCATGGACAATCCGACATATCCGGCGATGGTAGTCAGCACAACGCTTTCCATCATTATTTGTCCGATAATTGTACGCGGTGTTGCTCCGATAGCCCGCTGTACACCAATCTCCTTGGTTCGCTCTTTAATAATCACCAGCATGATATTGCTTACCCCGATCACTCCGGCAAGCAAGGTACCTATACCAACAATCCAGGTAAGAATCTGTATTCCAAGGAAAAGGCCACTCATCTGCTTAAACTCCTTTTCGATATTCACACTGTTCAATGCCTGAAGATCGGTAGGTGCAATGGAATGTCTCTTTTTGATGAATTCCTTTACTTTATCCTCAACAACACTGACAGGAATCCCTTTTTGGGCGGTAATGGCGAGAAAGTGAACCTGGTTTCCCATATTATAGGTCTGCAGCATGGTTGTAAATGGCAAGGATATTGATTCTTCGGTTCTTCCATTGATATTGATCCTGGTTTCTGCCCTGATTAATCCCACCACCTGGTAATAGACCCCTGAAATTTTAAGATACTTTCCCAGCGGATCCTCTTTCGGATCAAACAACGATTCAAACACCTTTTCTCCAATAACACACACTTTTCGTTTGTCACGGATATCCATATCATTAATCCACCGTCCTTTCAGTACGGTTACAGGGTCTATTTTTACATAATCGGGATAATCCCCTTTGACATTGAACGATCCATTTTTTTTATCGCGGATCACATTTGAACTGTTTCCGAATCGCCCGGTGAAATTTTTTGGAGTAATATATTCTATTTCAGGCACATTGTCTTTCAGGTACTGAAGATCTTCTGAATCCATATGCCAGTATCGTCCCCGTTTAAAACCCTTGTAAGGTTCGCTGGTCTGTTCACTCCAGAAAAAGGCCGAATTGGCGGCAAATTTTGCGATCCCTTCGGTTATCCCATTTTCGAGACCATTTCCTGCACCGGCCATAACGATAAGCATGAAGATTCCCCAAAATACGCCAAACGCGGTGAGCAAACTCCGGACCTTGTTTTTTGCCAAAGCATTCCAAATTTCATTCCACCTGTCGATATCAAACATGACTTAAAATATTAATGCAAACAATGTAATTCGAACAAACTTTCCGGATAATCACACAGGATCATCTCTGCGCCTTCAACTGGCCATTCATTCTTTAATTCCTTAATTCTTTCATTATCAATTCTCATCTCTCAACGCTTCAATGGGTTTCACATTCGCGGCTTTGCGGGCAGGCAGGTAACCGGCCAATGCACCGGAAACAACCAGAATCACCATTGAAGTAATTGCCGTCGTAAAATCTACGGTCGGGTTGCGAAAAAATATCCCGTCTCCGGCCCCTGATGCCAGGGCCTGTTCCAGAGCATAATTGATCCCCTCCATAATGCCCACCCCAACCACTAATCCCAGATATCCTGCAACTGTTGTGATCAGGATCGATTCGAGCAAAACCAGACCGATTACGGATGCGGGTGATGCCCCCAAAGCTTTACGGATTCCAATCTCTCGGGTCCGCTCTTTAACCAGGATCAACATGATATTGCTCACTCCTACGATCCCGGCAATGAGGGTTCCGATACCAATAATCCAGACAAAAATTTTGATTGCCTGAAATATTTTCATGGTACGGATATATTCAGTCAGCATATTGAAAGAACCCATGGCCTTTTTGTCATTTGGATCAAATTTATGCCGCATTGCCAAACCTTGCCTCACTTTAGCAGTGATTGAATCGGCCTCTTCAACAGTTTTTACCATTTTCGTAGTAATGGCAAAAGTGTGAACCCTGTCAGCGCCATTGAAAATCCGCTGTGCTGTAGTTACCGGAATATAATTGGTCCTTTCGTCATTTCTGGCTTTGTCATGGGTCACTCCAATGACTTTAAACGGAACATTATTCAGCTTTACATACTTGCCTATCGGATCTTCCTCCTTGAACAAGGCCTTCCGAACATTCTCCCCAATCACAATTACCTTCCGGGAATCATTCATATCCATATCATTTATGAACCTTCCTGAAGCAATAATTACTTTTTCCATCTCCAGTAAGGCAGGATGGCATGATGAGGTTTCAAAGGAGCCATACTCATTTTTGTAGGTATAGACGATGGTTCCCGGTAGATAGTACCTGGAGGATACCTGTTCAAGATTTTCCCCCTTCTCCTTAAGAAAGGTATAATCGGCATTGTTGAATTTAATGGTTCTACCCTCTTTCATTCCCTGATAAGGGATGGAGGTATCACCGGTCCAAAGCCACATGATATTTATAGAGTTGCTTGCAAAGTTCTCTTTCACACCATTTTGAAGGCCGTTGCCTGATCCCAGAAGGACCATCAGCATGAAGATGCCCCACGCCACCGAAAAACCGGTGAGAAATGTCCTTAACTTATTTTTCTTAATGGTGGAGAAGATCTCCTGCCAAACATCAATATCAAACATATCGTCTGTTTTTATTCGGTACGTACGCGGTCCTTAAATAACTGAAGATCACCGTTTTTAATCACCTCTTCAATTACCCCGTCCTTAAGCCTGATAATTTTCTTGGTCATTGCGGCAATATCATGCTCATGAGTAACGATGATGACAGTTTTCCCCTGCTCATTGATCTCTTTCAGAATATCCATAACCTCAAACGAGGTAGTAGAATCGAGCGCGCCCGTAGGTTCATCCGCCAGGATAATCTGAGGTTGGGAGATTAGTGCACGGGCAATTGCTACCCTTTGCTTTTGCCCACCCGACAATTCACTCGGCAAATGGTGGGCCCACTCTTTCAGCCCAAGCCGATCGAGATATTCGAGTGCAATAAGGTTTCGCTTCTTCCGACTAACTTTCTGATAATAAAGAGGTAATGCAACATTTTCAGCAGCATTCTTAAACGAAATAAGATTGAAGGACTGGAATATAAATCCGATCATTTCATTGCGTGTCATGGCCGCCTTGGTTTCATTCAGCCCCTGAATTAATTTGCCCCCAAGATGGTAAGTCCCCTGGTCATAGTCATCCAGGATCCCCAGAATATTCAAAAGGGTGGACTTCCCCGATCCGGAGGACCCCATAATCGAAACAAATTCCCCCTCCTGGATATCCAGATCCAACCCTTTTAAAACATGAAGACTGTTACTGCCCATCACGTATGACTTATGCAGATTACTAATCTGTATCATTTTATTTAATTTTTTATCATTTATTCTCCATTCACGCCGACCTAAACTTATTAGACGTGAAGTTTATCAAATTGTTACACTAAATCGTCGATTTTTCAAAAGATTTAACCCCTAATATTTTATTTCCAGACAAGAGTCGTGCCAGTTACAATATATAGTTGAATTACAAAGATATAAATTCCGGAAGGTCAAAACAGATTGTACATAAGTGTACATTTTTGAACTGGCTTATGTTCATTTTCGGACAGTATTTTGAAGACCTTGGTATTATTCTAACGATATCTATTAATTCAAAAGCCGAGGCACGTGTCCAACCCAAACGATTACTCTGCATCGGTTCAGTTGTGCCTATTTGCCAAAGCCGTGGATGACTCTGGCAGTCTTTTCTTTTGAAATCCATGCATCGACATAGTTTTTCAATTCACTTAGCTGTTGTAAATCAGTCTTTCAACGGATTCCACCCCTGCGCCTTCAATGGAATTGCCTGGCCCATTCCTGCTGTAATCAGGTTAACCCCTTCACTTTTATTGGTGATGTACCCGATTATGGAGATATCGGGATGATTCCGGATTTTATCATTGTCACTTACGGGAAGGGTAAAGAGCAATTCGTAGTCTTCACCCCCATTTAAAGCGGCCACTAACGGATTAATATTCAGCTCTGCAGCCATCTTTTTAGTTTGATTATCATACAGCAGCCGGTCTTCATAAAGCCGGCAACCCACCTCACTTTGGGTACACAGATGTAGTATTTCAGAAGAGAGTCCGTCGGATATGTCTATCATGGAGGTAGGTTTAATGCCTAACTCTTTAAAAAGCAATGGGATATCCTTTCTGGCCTCAGGTTTTAATTGCCGTTCAAGAATATAATCATAACCGGTAAATTGAGGCACCATTTTGGGATTTACTTTAAACACCTCGTTCTCCCTCTCGAGCAACTGTAACCCCATGTAGGCTCCGCCAAGGTCACCGGTAACACATAAGATATCGGTGTCTTTAGCCCCGTTTCGATAAACCAGATCCTCATCGTCAGCCTCACCGATAGCGGTCACAGAGATCAGAAGTCCAGTAATTGAAGTGGTAGTATCACCTCCGACAAGATCGACCCCATACCTTTCGCAGGCCAGGTAAATTCCGATGTAGAGCTCATCAATAGCTTCAACCGACATTTTTGAAGAGACAGCTATAGAAACCGTAATTTGTTTAGGTGTGGCATTCATCGCATAAACGTCACTCAGATTAACTGTTACTGCCTTATAGCCCAGATGGCGTAAAGGCACATACATCAGGTTAAAATGGACCCCCTCGGTCAGAAGATCGGTGGTGACGACAATTTTTTTATTCTTAAAATCGAGTACCGCGCAGTCATCGCCAACTCCTTTTATGGTACTATCGTTTTTCAATACGATATTTTCAGTCAGCCGACGGATTAAGCCGAACTCTCCAAGTTCAGAAAGTTCTGTTTTACTGTACGTTGCGTTTGCCATACAAGATCATCTTTTATTTAGAATTTTGGACCTCAAAAGTAATGTTCATTTTGTATCTTTGCAATTTAAAACCAGTCTATTTAAGCAGCCAATAGGAATTTGCTGCATTTGTTTGTTACTGGTATAAATATTGAACTCAAAAATTATCATGGAAGACCAAAATAAATTAATACATGAGGTCACCCAGCGCGATTATAGATTTGGCTTTGTATCTGATATAGAAACTGATACTATTGTAAAAGGGTTGAATGAGGAGGTAATCCGGATTATTTCCGCCAAGAAGGACGAGCCCGAATTTATGCTCGAGTTCCGCCTTAAGGCCTACCGTCGCTGGCTGACCATGAAAATGCCTGAATGGGCTCAGTTAAAGATTCCGCAGATTGACTATCAGGATATTATATTCTATGCTGCTCCAACACAGCAAGCGAAATATGAAAGCCTCAACGAAGTTGATCCGGAATTGTTACGTACCTTCGAGAAACTGGGGATACCGCTCGAGGAACAGAAAATGCTTTCCGGCGTTGCCGTCGACGCAGTCATTGACAGTGTTTCGGTGAAAACGACCTTTAAAGAAACCCTCGCTGAACGGGGCATTATCTTTTGTTCCTTCAGCGAAGCGGTCAAACATCATCCCGATTTGATCCAGAAATACCTTGGGATGGCCGTGCCATACAACGACAACTACTTTGCTGCACTCAATTCAGCTGTTTTCTCTGACGGATCGTTTGTCTACATTCCGAAAGGGACCCGTTGTCCGATGGAATTATCCACCTACTTCCGGATCAACGCCCAAAATACCGGGCAGTTTGAACGCACGCTGATCATTGCAGACGACGATAGCTATGTCTCTTATCTTGAGGGATGTACTGCCCCGATGCGGGATGAGAATCAGCTTCATGCGGCCGTGGTTGAGATTATTGCATTGGATCGAGCCGAGGTCAAATATTCAACGGTTCAGAACTGGTATCCCGGCGATAAGAATGGATTGGGTGGGATCTTCAATTTTGTGACCAAACGGGGGATTTGCAAAGGTATTTCCTCAAAAATACTCTGGAATCAGGTAGAAACCGGTTCTGCAATTACCTGGAAATATCCAAGTTGTGTCCTTATGGGTGACAATTCTGTCGCAGAATTCAATTCAGTTGCCCTGACCAATAACTTCCAGCAGGCCGATACAGGTACAAAAATGATCCATATCGGGAAAAATACCAAGAGTACCATCGTCTCCAAGGGGATTTCGGCAGGCCACAGTTCCAACTCCTACCGTGGTCTGGTGCGGGTAGCTCCCAAGGCAGAGAATGCCCGGAATTACTCCCAGTGTGACTCCCTCTTGTTGGGTGATACCTGCGGGGCGCATACCTTTCCGTATATCGAAGTTGGGAACAGCAGTTCAATAATCGAACACGAGGCCACTACATCCAAAATCGGGGAAGACCAGATTTTTTACTGCAATCAGCGGGGAATTTCCACCGAGGATGCCATTGGTATGATTGTCAATGGCTATGCACGCGAAGTCATCAATAAATTGCCGATGGAATTTGCCGTTGAAGCTCAGAAATTGTTGCAGATCAGCCTTGAAGGAAGCGTTGGTTAATGAAGGAATGAAGGAATGAAAAATGAAATTACAATTATAGAAGATGCTCGTAATTAAAGATTTATACGCAAAGGTTGAAGGGAAAGATATCCTCAAGGGGATAAACCTTACGGTGAATGCCGGGGAGGTTCACGCAATTATGGGGCCAAATGGGTCCGGAAAAAGTACGTTGGCCAATGTCCTGGCCGGAAACACCAATTTTGAAGTGACCCATGGAACGATCACCTTTAACGGTAAAAATATATTTGATATGTCACCCGATGTCAGGGCCAAAGAGGGATTGTTCCTCAGTTTCCAGTACCCTGTTGAAATACCGGGAGTCAGCATGGTCAATTTCCTGAAAACTGCCGTGAATGAACACCGAAAATACCGTAATGAGAAAGAGTTGTCGGCCGGAGTTTT
>Ga0118677_10009155_pt1 | contig 15589 bp, 10 predicted proteins | sample AliMusrvi5mmetaG_FD_86154 | JGI IMG/M metagenome (GOLD analysis project Ga0118677, IMG submission 86154)
GAGTAACAAATATTTTGGCAGCAGGGGAAAAATAACGGGGCATGTCTTATGAGCAGGTAGCTGCTTCTCTGTGACATGCCCCCTGTATTTGCCCCTGGTTTGCTTCAGTAAATCCTCGCCATCCCGCTTCCCTGCTTCTCTTTAGCGTACTAAGATCAAACGGACGGAATTTGATCAACACACCTAAGCTGGCGCTTGCTGGCAGCCAATCCCAGCCAAGACCGCCCGGGCAGGGGCGACCTACCGCGTGCACTTACCTTAACCGGACACCACTGAATATTATGTAAAGCGATAATTTATAAAAATTAATTCTTAATTCTTTATAACCTGTTTTGAGTAATTCGGCTGTGATTGAGTGAGGAGATTTGAATACCGGAATCAAATTTGTATCAGAATATGGGGCCAATTAGAGTAGTAAGGGAGGCAAATGAGAATAACGGTGCATTTTGAATGGTTGTCTGATCGATGACCAAAAATGGTCAAATACGTGCCAGCAGTAGCGCGCTTAAAATTATAAATGCTGATCTATTCTCAGTGAGGCAGTTTTTTCTTTTTCCCAAGTTCCTCTACAGTATTCCGTATCCGCGCTACCGACTTATCCAGATTATCGAAGACCTTCGATTCCGAAAGGTGTAGCACTGTATAACCCAGTTTTCCAAAATCGTTCTTCCTTATCCAGTTGGTTGCAGGATTTGCATGTAGTGAACTCCGGTTGATCTCAATAATCAGGCTAAGTTTCGGGCATACAAAGTCCACGACTGAATCGCCAATGGGTCGGCGCCGGTGAAACTGGTATCCATTCATCTTTTTGGCTTTCAGGGCATAATACCACAAAATGGCTTCTCCTGTTATCCCATCAGCGCGCAATTCCTGGGCGAATAGCCGGTAATCTCTGTTGGCATTTAAGCGGTGGTCCATATTTTTTGTATTTAATGTTTTAAACCACAATATTGCTTCACCATATACCCTTAATACGTAATTTCGTGTCAAAGGGTATCAGATTTTCATTAAAATTTCATTTGTATATAATTTGTTTTTTAAAGGTCAGATGGAATCGAAGATCATCTCGAAAGGGGGAACAAAAGGGGGATTTTTGTGATGCTTTGATGAGTAAAATCCGCGTTACTTTATGTGGTCTCTGCTTTGCTAACAGAGGTCTTGGATTTGCTATAAGAGGCTTCCGCTATTACCTTTTTCCTAATTGCGGACAACTATTGCCTTATTACTATTGCCTGTTGCAAAGGGGCAAATCCCCCCTGCCCCCCTTTTCCAAAGGGGGATGGCTATAAAATTGAAAAGGACAGAACCGGGCGGTTCCATCCTTTTACTAAAACTAACCAAACTAACTAACCTAACTAAACCTAAACTTATGAAAAAAAATGTAATGCAAATGTAAGGGTGTTGAGACTACCCACCAAATATTTTAAGTTAAAGAATTGTAAAATAATGGAAAATATTTGTTAAATGTTCAAATAGTAGACGCACGGCCGTGCATCTCTACTATTTGACATCAAATGTCGTGTTGCCAATATTCCGCCCGTCGGCAAAAACATCGACACTGTATTTTCCTCCAACCAGCTGCGACTCTTTGGAGTTGTCCCAGTAAATGCTTACAGGAAGTTCACCCCCTTCATATTCCACCTCACGCATGGCCGAAAACGGGATCTTCATGTCTTCAAACTTAAAGAGGTCCTTATCCGATTTCATCAGCAAAATCTGGTCGGGACGCTGAATCCTTACATAAATATTTTTTGGACCCCGTTTGGCAGTCAGGTTTTTACTTAAAGTGAAATCTATTTTTATCTTTTCAATCCTGTTGGCTTTCATCTGCTCCTTACCTTTTGAACTGATGCCATAGGCTTTGAGATCGGTGGCTTCGAGCTGAGCGGCCAATGTAACAGTCTGCTCCAGTTTTTTCTTCTCTGTTTCGAGCTGCTGATTCACCGATTTAACCTGTGTCACCTCCTGTTTGACATTCAAATTTTCAGCCATCAAACGTTGATTTTTCTGATTCAGACTGTCGATCTGGATGATGTAATCGTGCATAATATTACGCAAGGTGGTCACCTCCGACCGGTATTTGGAGATCTGTTTGTAGCTCACATTTTTCACCTGTTCCACCTCTGTCAGCAAATCCTTTACTTTGGTCTGGGCATAACCAATCGTTTTGTTGAGGGAATCGTTTTCCGACCGGATGGTATTGTACTTTGTAACCATCTTTGACAGCTCAGACGCGATGGAATCCTTATCTGCCTTGATCAGCTCAGCATCGGCCTGGTAACTGCTCCGCTGCCAAAAGAAGAGGATGGCCAGCACAACAAGCAGAGCAGCTAAAGTAATGACTATTATATTGTTCCTTTTGTCTTTTGATGAATTCATTTCCCCGTTTTCCATATCAGATTGTCCCAATAAATACTCGATTTTATCATGCAAAGGTAGGGATATTTTGTAACTTTTCAATAATTCGCCGGCAAGGTGCTAACGGATGGCTAAAAATAACCGGTATGTCTGATTAATTTCTTTAATTCCAAATTGAACACTTATATTTGTAACAGGTATTGGTAATTACTAAACCTTCAGGGTTTCTAAAACCTTGAAGGTTTCAATTAGGTTACAGTTTGAATTGGATGGGATTATATCTAAAAATCAAATTATTTACCCATGAAGCAGATTCTTATTCTAATCGCAGTTTTCGTCTTTGCAGTATCAACCCTAAAATCTCAGGAAAAGTCACAGGTAACTCCGGCACTGGTTAATGCAGGTAAGGTCATTCCCAAAGAGGTCATAAGAGCGACGCGTGAATTCAGGGAACGTCTCCTTTTAGATCCATACCGGCCCGCCTTTCATTTCACCGTTCCTGAGGACAACGGACGTCCCGGTGATCCGAATGGTGCATTTTTTGCCAATGGAGCATACCACCTGATGTATCTTTACAACCGTGAGGGGAGTGGTTTTTCGTGGGGACATATTTCGAGTACCGATTTGTTGCACTGGCGTCATCATCCCGATGCGATCGGGCCCGGTAATGGCGACGACGGGTGTTTCAGCGGCGGAGCATTTGTGGATGACGATGGCTCTGCAATATTGTCATACTGGATGTTATGGGGTGATAAAGGGATCGGGCTTGCGAAGAGTGCCCCCGGAAATTTCGAAAAATGGGAGAAATTGACAAACAATCCCGTTATTAAGTCGACAGAATGGGGGATCACCGAGATGAAGGATGCTTCCGGGAAAGCGATTCATGTTGGTTCTGCCGATCCATCGAACATCTGGAAAAAGGACGGGCGTTATTATATGCTCACCGGTAACCTGCTGGTATTAAACAAGTATGGCAGAAAAGCCGACTCACCGGCCGAAGAACAGGGTGACCGGCTCTACCTGTTTGAATCGAAAAATTTGAATGAGTGGAGCTATCTTCATCGTTTTTATGAGTCAAAGCGGGAGTGGACAGAAACATCCGAAGATAATATGTGTCCGTCATTCCTGCCATTACCCACATCCCCGGAAGGGGGTAAACCCTCAAATAAATACTTTTTACTTTCCATCAGCCACAACAAAGGGTGTCAATACTACATTGGTGACTATAAAAACGACCATTTCTACCCTGAACATCACGGCCGGATGACCTGGAAGGACAATGCATATTTTGCACCCGAGGCTTTGATCGATGGAAAAGGGAGGCAAATCATGTGGAGCTGGATATTTGATGATCGTCCCGATTCGGTGATCAATTATCGCGGTTGGACCGGCACCTATGGCCTTCCGCGTACCTTGTGGCTGGGCGATGACGGGACATTGAGGATGAGACCCGTAAAAGAGTTGGAGAACCTGAGAATAAAGGAGACATTGATTCCGGATTCGAAAATAGTCGCCGGAAATGAATTAAAACTGAAGGTTCCCGGCACCGAACTGATGGAACTTGAGATCACCATCCCATCTAATCATGCCATGAAATATGGTGTTAAAGTTGGCGTTTCGGATGATGGCCGTGAAGAGACAGTCATTTATTACGATCAGTCAGACAAAAAATTGAAATTTGATACACGAAAATCGGGACTCTCGTATGGACGGAAAATTATTGAAGAAGCCCCGTTGGAGCTTATTAAGGGGGAGCCCCTTGTTCTGAGGATTTTTGTGGATAAATCGGTTATTGAGTTTTTTGCCAATGACCGGCAGGCCATCGGACGTATGGTCTATCCAACGCTCGGAGGGAGGGGTATCACGCTGTTTTCTGAAGGTGGAGATATCGTGGCAAAAAGTATAAAGATTTATGAATTAAGCCCTTCGAATCCCTACTGATCATGCGGATTGTTATCATGTAAGCGATTGATTCTGATATTTCGGTGCGTTGCACCTGGCCAATACCTGAGAAGTTTTTAGGAAATTCTTTGGAGCCTTTTTGGTGTCCTGGTGCTTTGGTGGCGAAAAGTTATTCATTGAAATTGAAATGAATTGCTTACCCATACATAACATCATATCTCGTTAAAAAAAAGTAATTCAGCCACTTTACACGCGGATTAATATTTTCTATATTTGTAGGATGTATGACAAACCATCCGATTTATTCACTGCACAAACTTTTATACGTACCTGTTCAAATAAAGATGAAGAAAATTGAGTAACCCGATTGTTTAATAACCTCTAAATGCTTAATTATGTGGATCAAACAACTGAAATTAATCGCATTTCCGGTATTGATATTTATTTTTTACGCTGCCTTGACTGACACAAAAGAGAAAGAACCAGGTCAGTTGATCAAGGTATCGCTCCAAAAAAGGGTCCCCTCCGATTCGGTAAAGGGGGCAACAGTTATCGCCCAAGAGATTCAGGAGTGGAATCCTAAAGAAACGGCCATCATTGTGTGTGACATGTGGAATCAGCACTGGTGTAAAGGTGCAACTGAGCGGGTCGGGGAAATGGCTCCTGTCATGAATGAGGTGTTAACCATTGCCCGCAATAAGGGTATACTGATCGTCCATGCACCCAGCGAATGTATGGCGTATTACAAAGATTATCCCGGCAGGAAAATGGGGCAGAAATACAAGAGTAAAAGTGCAGAAAAGTTAATCAACGGGAATAAACTACCATCCGAAAAAGATAGTGTCTGGCCGATTGATCAGTCAGACGGAGGATGCGACTGTACTCCGGAATGCAAGGTGGGGAATCCCTGGCGGCACCAGATTGATTTGATAAAAATAGCTGATAATGACATCATCAGCGACTCAGGTGTGGAGATTGCTGGAACTTTTGATCAAAAAAAGATTAAGAATGTGATCCTTATGGGTGTTCATACGAACATGTGTGTGATCGGGCGTTCGTTTGGCCTGCGGAATATGGTTCGTTTGGGTAAGAATGTCGTTCTGATGCGTGATATGACAGATACCATGTACGATTCGAAACAATGGCCAAAAGTTTCCCATTTCACAGGCAATAGTCTGGTCTATGAGTATATTGAAAAATATGTTTGTCCGACCATTGTATCGACCGATTTTACAGGGAAGAAGCAATTCCGGTTCAAAAATGATCACCGTCCGGTAATTGCTTTCATCACTGCTGAAAATGAATATCATACCAACCAGCGTTTTCCCGAGTTCGCTCACGAACTGTTGCTGAAGAAAAATGTAAATTGTGAGTTTGCAGTAGGTAAACCTTTGGCCGAAGGACCGGGTATCCATAATATTGAAAATCTGCAGATACTTGCAGATGCTAACCTTTTGATTACCTGTATTCGCCGCCGTGCACTGGAGCAGGATAAGATGCAGTTGATCAGAAATTACATGAACTCCGGTAAACCGCTACTGGCGATAAGGACATCGAGCCATGCCTTTGATGCAAAGGGGAGTGTTTCGAGATCGGGAGGCGGCGTTGTTGCCTCAAATGTACCGGTATCGGATCAGTTAGCGCAATGGCCCGAGTTTGACAAGGAGGTTTTGGGGGGCAATTATCAGGGGCATTACGGCCATCTTCAGAAGGGGACAGCTATCACGATCGTTCCCGGGATGGAAAATCACCCGTTACTCAAAGGTGTCGCTTCCGAATTTGTCAGTCCGGGATGGCTCTATATTAACCGCCCCCTTCGGTCTGAAAATATCCAGGTATTACTTTCGGGGTCCATTCCCGGACAACCTGTACAGCCGCTGCTATGGATAAATAACCGCGAAAAGGGTAAGATTATTTATACTTCTCTGGGACACTGGGACGACTGGGAAATAGAAAGTTTCCGGAACATCATGTTCAATGGGATTGAGTTTCTGCTGCACACAACAAATAAATAGTGACCTATGGAAAGACGTGATTTCATTGGAAAGGCGATGATCGGGACAGCCGGAATATCGCTCGGAGCCTCCTCGGTTCCATACGCCTCTTCTGTTAAAGGGGCAAATGACAAAATTGTTCTGGCATTGATCGGATCGGGCGCACGGGGAACCGGAGCCATTATCAGCGCGTGCAAAATAAATTCAAACGTTGAAATTAAAACAGTCTGCGACGTTAACGATCTCAAAGCGGCAAAAGCCATTGCCGCCATAGAAAAAGCATTGGGGTATAGACCTCAGCGCTCAAAGAATATGAAGGAGGTTTTTAATGATAAGGATATTGATGCTGTTTGGATCTCGACCCCTGAGCACTGGCACGCGCTTGCGACAGTCTGGGCCTGCCAGGCGGGTAAGGATGTGTATGTGGAGAAAAATCCCACCATTAACATCTGGGAGGGTCGCAAGATGGTTGAAGCAGCTGAAAAATACAAACGGATAGTTCAGGTGGGATTTCAAAACAGGAGTGCCCCGTACGGTTTTTCGGCCCGGGAATATATCAAAAGTGGCAAGCTTGGCCAGATCGTACATGTGAAATCGTACAATATGCTGGGCGGTTCAAAATGGATGGCACTGCCCGACGCGCCAATACCGCAGGGACTTGACTGGGATAAATGGCTCGGACCGGCCCCTTATGTACCGTATAATCCTGGTATTCATGATATGGAAGAGCGCGGAGGCTGGGGGAATTTCTGGGCTTACAGCGGCGGTCATATGGCCGATGATGCAAGCCATGTTCTCGATTTTGCCCGGATGGTCCTTGGCGATCCCGGTCACCCTAAATCGATTTATGGCTGGGGTGGTAACAATGCCTGGGGATCGAAACGTGAAGTTCCTGAAATTCAGACGGTCACCTACGATTTTGAAAAATATTCCCTGACTTGTGTGAGTGGGAATGCCACCAATTACATGAAGAAAACCCCTCAGAATATCAGGATGGATCCCACCCTTTTTCCCGATTGGAGAACCAATGCAACGAGAACGGAAATATATGGGACCGAAGGATTGATGTATCTGGGGCGGCATGGTGGTGGCTGGCAGGTAAAGGGCGAAGACTCAAAGCTTATTGCCCAGGGTGGCGGGATATTTCCTGATTCGGATCACCAGAAAGATTTCATTGAATCGCTCCGGACACGTAAAAAACCGAATGGCTTTGTGGAGCAGGCGCACCTGAGCGCTACGCTTATCCATCTGGGAAATATTGCTTACCGGGTTGGTAATCAGCAGCTCCATTTCGACGGAACGAAGGAGCGGTTTATTGGAAATGAAGAGGCAAATAAATTGCTTCGGACATCCTATCGCGAAAATTACAAAATCCCGGATAAAGTCTAAATGGATAAGCGAATCTGCAGAAACAGCGGTCTTGAATTATCTGTTCTTGGAACAGGTTGCTGGACGTTTGGAGGTGGTGAATACTGGGGTCCTCAGGATCAGAAGGATGTGAATACTGTAGTTCATGCATCGGTCGATATGGGGATCAACTATTTTGACACAGCTGAAGTCTACAACGAAGGACGAAGTGAAGCATCACTTGGGATTGCCATCCAGGGTCTTTCGCGAGACAAGTTCCTCATTGGGTCGAAAGTGAGTCCTTCGAATTGCTACAAGGAAACATTGTTGCAACATTGCGAGTCATCGTTGAAGCGGCTTCAGACGGATTATATTGATATTTATATGATTCATTGGCCGATTCATCCCCATTCGATCCAGCATTTTACAGATGATGCAGAGATCATTCAGCATCCTCCTGAAATCGGCGAGGCGCTTGAGAGCCTTCGGTTATTAAAACAACAAGGTAAAATCCGGAATTTCGGGGTAAGTAATTTTAGCCGGAATCGGCTGAATAATTTGCCTTTTGACGAGATCGCTGTAAATGAACTTCCTTACAACCTCCTTTGCAGGGCTATCGAATATGACGGATTGCCCTTTTGTGCAGAAAAAGGAATTGGCGTAATCGGCTATATGGCATTATTCCAGGGGATTCTTGCAGATTTGTATCATACAATTGAAGATGTTCCGGTATGGCAGCGTCGTACCCGTCACTTTAACAGCAGGAATAACCGGGAGTGCCGGCATGGTGAAGCTGGTGCAGAATGGGAAACCAGCACTGCGATCGGGGGTATTCGGGATATTTGCAAAAAATCGGGGATCCCGATGTCAGAAATCGCAATCAGATGGATTCTTGACAATCCGGCAATCACATGTGCCCTTGTTGGTTCCAGGAATGTCAGTGAGCTGAGGGCAAATGTTACGGCAGTTGATGCTGTTTTAACCGGTGAAATCAGCGATGAGCTGAATCGGATCACCCTTCCCGTCATGGAGAAACTCGGGAATCATTTCGATTACTACGAAAGCGCTGAAAATGACCGGACGTTATAAAAATAGATTTGACTAACGCCTGTAGCCTAATGCCTTACGCCTGTTGACTATATGAATGTTCCATATAAAACTATCCAAATATGAAAATTTAAAATAGAAGAACTTTCGGATTACCAAAACCGAAGCAGAGCAGAGATAAATAAAATGCGAGGTTATCAATTTACACAAAAACAAAATAAATGAAGGCACTTGTTTTAGAAGATTACAACCGGTTGGTTTATAAGGATGTCGCCAACCCTGGTTTTAAGGACGACGAAGTTTTGATCGAAGTAAAAGCTGTGGGAATCTGTGGCAGTGATGTGCATGGCACGGACGGAAGCACAGGCCGGCGTATTCCTCCGATCATTATGGGACACGAAGCGTCAGGGATAATCGTTGAAACGGGTAAAAATGTGAGTAGCTGGAGATCCGGGGATCGTGTGACTTTTGATTCAACCATTTATAGGCTTGATGACTGGTACACCCAGAAAGGGCATTACAACCTGAGTGATAACAGGATGGTACTGGGAGTATCGTGTAAAGAATTCAGGCGCGACGGAGCGTTCGCGCAATATGTTGCAGTTCCGGCTCATATCCTTCATCGGATTCCTGAAAACGTCCCGTTTGAACACGCGGCAATGGTTGAGCCGGTCGCGGTAGCTTTGCATGCCGTTAATCTTTCGGGGGTAAAAATAAACGATACGGCAGTGGTATTTGGGTCGGGGATGATCGGTCTGTTCATCATTCAGCTGTTGAAACTGGCAGGGTGCAATGTGATAGCAGTTGACGTACTTCAGGAAAAACTCGATATGGCTCTGAAAGCAGGAGCGGGTGTTGTTCTTAATTCTCAGACAGACAATATTCCTGACCAAATCAGGAAACTGACAAATTTCCGGGGTGCCGATTTTGCATTTGAAGCGGTGGGCATATCCCCAACAATAAATGGTGCAATCGAAAGTCTCCGGAAGGGTGGAACACTAATATTGGTGGGTAACCTTTCTGCCAAAGTGGAATTCCCATTGCAGAAAGTGGTTACCGGGGAGATTACAGTCAAAGGCTCCTGTGCGATTAACGGAGAATACCCTTCTGTTTTAGACCTCCTTTCAAATGGTAAAATTGATGTGGACAGCATGATCAGTGCAATAGTTCCCTTGTCGGAAGGAGCCCGTTATTTCGACAAGCTGTATAAAAAAGAACCCGGATTGTTAAAGATAATCCTTAAACCATAACACCTATTTTCATGACAAGTCAACTAAAAACCGGAATTATTGGGCTCGGGAAGGTCGCTCACCTCCATGCCGCTGCGTTAACTGCAATATCAAAGTCGGCTTTCACGGCAGTTTGCGGAAGGGACGAAAAGCGGACTCAGGAGTTTGCTTCCCGCTATGGGGTGAAAGCCTATACCGATGTTACCGAAATGGTCATGTGCGAAAAGCTGGATCTGGTAACGATTTGTACTCCACATCCGGCCCACAGGGAACCAACAATCCTGGCCATGAAGGCGGGCGCCAATATTCTGATTGAAAAACCATTGGCTTCTTCATTGGAGGATTGTGATGCAATGTTGAATGCAGCAGAAGTAACAGGAAAGCAAATTGCCATGATCTCGCAGCGGCGCTTTTATGCCCCTTGTCTGCGAGTCAAAAACGCAATTAGTGCAGGCAAAATCGGAAAACCTGTGCTCGGTACTGTTTTTATGTTTGGCTGGCGCGATGAAGCCTATTATAAAAGCGATCCGTGGAGAGGGACCTGGAAGGACGAAGGGGGAGGTGTTTTGGTTAATCAGGCTCCTCACCAGCTCGATCTGTTGCAATGGTTTATGGGGAGCGAGATTGAAGAAGTTTATGGCATCTGGAAAAACCTGAATCATCCGTATATTCAGGTTGAAGATACCGCATTAGCCATTCTGAAATTTAAAAATGGGGGAGTGGGAAATATCATTGTGAGCAATTCGCAGAAACCGGGTATTTACGGGAAGGTACATATACATGGTGAAAATGGTGCTTCTGTTGGAGTTCAGACCGATGGTGGCGCGATGTTTATTGCAGGAATGAGCAATATCCTTGAACCTCCGGTAAATGACCTGTGGACCATTCCCGGAGAAGAGGATGATCTGAAGGATTGGGTAAAGGAAGACAGTGATTTCTTTAACAGCGTCAATCCGGTTGAATATTATCACCGGCTACAGATTGAAGATTTTATCGATTCACTGATTGACAACCGAAAACCGATGGTAACCGGAGCCGAAGGACGGGTTACAGTGGAGCTATTTACGGCGATTTACCGTTCGCAAAGAGACGGAATACCTGTAAAATTTCCACTTCAACCTGAATATGGACGTGCAGATTTTGACGGGAGAATCTGATGATCAGGAACGATAATCGGGGAATTGAATTCCTCACAGGACAAAACAGACCATCCCGGATCCGTTGGGCGATGATCTCTTTTGCTTTTGTGGCCACCGTATTGAATTATTTACACCGGTTATCATTTAATTACCTGACAGCTCAGGGGTATCTGCGCGAAATCATTCCCGACGATTCCTTTGGATATATCGCGTCTGCATTCTTTATTGCCTATATGATTTCCAACGGCTTTTCGGGTTTCGTTATCGATAAACTGGGAACCCGGATTGGCTATTCACTAAGTATGGCATTCTGGACAACTGCCGGTATTTTGCATGCACTGGCAATGTCCCCGTTTCAATTTGGATTCTTCAGGTTTTTATTGGGAATAGGGGAGGCCGGAAACTGGCCGGCAGCATTAAAACTTACCTCAGAATGGTTCCCTCCCCATGAGCGGTCGACTGCTTCGGGAATTTTTAACAGCGGAGCCGCAGTTGGCGCCATAGTAGCGCCTCCTTTAATTGCCTGGCTGGGAACAACCTACGGCTGGCAGATCACCTTCGTTGTGATTGGAGTGCTTGGATATTTATGGCTGGCCCTTTTCTGGTTCACCTATTATACCCCTCCTGATGTTGCCAAAGAAGCTAATGCAAGGACTATTCCCCCGGGAAAACTCCTGAGAACCAAATTTGTCTATTGGTTTACACTTTCAAAAGTATTTATGGATCCGGTCTGGTATTTTATTACCTTCTGGATTGGCAGGTACCTGGCCGATGTCTACCACTGGGACCTCAATAAAATAGGGTGGTTTGCGATGTTCCCATTCATTATTGCCGATTTTGGGAATATTCTGGGCGGGTTATTCACCCAGGTCATCATAAAAAAAGGGCTCGAAATCAGAAAAGCCAGGAAGATTGCTGTTGGTATTTTCGGGCTGATCATGGCCTTATCGCTGATACTCGGACCGTTCCTTATAACGGGACCCGCCGGTGCGCTCGCAGTTTTGGCCGTTGCTGGTTTTGGGTATGCGGCGTATACCGCAAATACATTTGCTTTTCCTGCAGATGTGATGCCCAAAAGCGCTATCGCTTCGATGTGGGGAATCGCGAGTGTTGGGGCAGGTCTCGGAGGGGTGATTTTCCAGTCCCTTTCAGGTCTGGCTATAAAAAATCTCTCTGTCCATTATAATTATACGATAGCTTACAGTGCTGTTTTTATGGGATATGGATTTATTAGCCTGACCGGTTTGGCAATCGTCCTTTTTCTGATCGGTCCGCTTGTTCCTGACAAGGAATTGCACGATTATGTGGAAAAAGATGGCAAGTTTCATAAGTACCAGGAATAATATAATGTCGCATTTTACATTTTTGCGTCTTTGCTTCGTCAGCTAATGTATTGCGAGGGATAAAAAAAATCACGCAAAGGCGCTAAGTCGCCAAGTTTAAGAATTAACAGATTAAGAATATTATGGCTCTATGACGCATATAATACATATAATAACAATAAGCGTAAAAGGTCTAAAAGACCTTAATCTGAATAACCGTGGGTGTTAACCCACGGAATCAGGAACAGGAATGGACACAGCCACGAAGTGGTTGAACGACAGAATATAAAGATAAAATTCAACCACTACGTGGCTGAAGTTCATGCGCTCGATTTTTCCGTGAGTTTCACTCACGGTTATTCAGATTGAGCCACTTTGTGGCTGGATTGTAAAATTGAAGAACCCATACAGGTTGTCATATAACCAATATTATAGTTTAAAATGTACGACACTAAATTATTCTCATTACTTAAATTCTCCATGAGTCCATGAAGATTCTTTATTACCACAAAAACACCAAATTCCACAAAATATTGTACAGGAAATTTGGCTTTAGGTCCATTTGGGTGACTGGCGTTTTTGGTCGCATTTTTTTTATCTTTGAAGTCAGCTGCGAAAAATTATTTTCTTATAAAATTTTGAACTTATGGAAAACAAAACCAACACAAAGGTTTTAATCTGGTCATTAATTGTTGCCATGGGCGGGTTCCTTTTTGGCTTTGACACCGCAGTTATTTCCGGTGTTGAAAAACATATTCAGAACCTTTTTCAGCTAACCCCTTTCTGGCATGGATTTACCATATCTTCAGCACTCATCGGAACAGTGATTGGCGCCTTGATTTCCGGGGGACCGGCTGATAAATACGGAAGAAAACCCATCCTTTTCATTATCGCCGGTTTATATGTGCTTACAGCAATCGGAAGTGCCATTGCAGGAAATGTGAGCGTCTTTATTGTATTTCGTTTTCTCGGCGGGATCGGTGTCGGCGCCTCTTCGGTCGTTGAACCAACCTATATTGCAGAGCTATCTCCTGCGAAAATAAGGGGAAGAATGACCGCCATGTTCCAGTTCAACGTGATCTTTGGTATTTTGATTGCCTATATTTCAAATTTCCTGTTACGCGATTTTGGTGCCGAGCCTTGGCGATGGATGCTTGGAGTCGCCGGAATTCCCGCTTTCCTGTTTCTTGTATTAATTACCATTATCCCCGAAAGTCCCAGGTATCTTATTAAAGTTGGGCAAATTGCGAAGGCAAAAATCATCCTCGAAAAGATTGAGATTACCTCAATAGATCAGGAAATTGAGGAGATAAAACAAAGTATGGAAAAATCGTCAAATGGGAATCAGCGACTGTTTTCGCGTATCTACCTTAAACCAATTTCCGTTGCATTTTTAGTCGCTATGTTTAACCAGTTTTCGGGGATTAATGCCATTTTATATTATGCACCACGCATTTTTGAGTTAAGCGGACTTTCCAACGCCGACTCAATGTTTCAATCCATACTTATTGGTCTCACCAACGGAGTATTCACGATTCTCGGTATGGTATTGATTGACAGGGTAGGAAGGAAAAAATTACTGATTACCGGCTCTCTTGGAATGTCGGTTTGCCTGGCCCTTATCGCCAAAACATTTTATTCCCAGAGCTTTTCGGGTTATGGGTTGCTGATTACACTCCTGGTCTATATTATGTTTTTTGCCTTTTCGACAGGTGCAGTGATCTGGGTCTTAATTGCTGAAATCTTTCCCAACACCATTCGTGGTCACGGGCAATCGCTTGGTAGTTTTACCCACTGGTTTTTTGCAGCTTTAATCACATTTTTGTTCCCCGTTATCGCAAAGACCTTTGAATTTGGAGTAGGTCATGCATTTATGTTCTTCTCGTTGATGATGGTCGTTCAGGTATTTGTTGTCTGGCGCTATTTTCCTGAAACAAAGGGAAGGACCTTGGAGGAGCTTGGTGAAAATCTTTGACCGCTCTTAAGTTTAGAATAAGATTGAGAAAACAATTTTATAAAGACAATACTATGAAAATCAATTTTATTGTTCTGCTTGCCATTTGGCTAATGGTATTTGCCGGTAAGCCGGTAAAAAATCTTTCAACATCCAATGCTTTTAAACAAAGCGAGCATCTTATTAAAGATCAATCGTTTCTTGTTTTTCCTGAACTTCGGGAAAATCCGATAAAATGGTTTGATTCGATCCCTGAAGAAAAAGTTCAGGAAGCGCTTCACCCTAAAAGTTTTGAATTATCAGCCGGTAGGGGTGAGTTCTTTGTCTTCCAGCTGGGCATCTGGGCATTGAACCAGGATCTTAAGGATATGCAAATCAAATTCAATGATCTCATCGGCGCAGATGGCAAAACTGTTTCTGCTAAAAAGATGACCTGCTTTAACAATGGGGGGATCAATTTCAAAGGAGCACCTTTCAGTAAGACAATCAATATTTCAGCCGGGCGGGTGCAGGCACTTTGGATAGGGATTGACCTTGATGGTGCTGAACAGGGCGACTATACCAGTTCGGTTTCCATTCTCGCAAATGGAAAGAAACAAACGTCACCATTCCGGATAAAAGTTTCAGGAAATGGAGTTCCCAATCATGGATACGATGAAGGGGCACGGTTATCAAGGCTCAACTGGCTCAATTCAACTGTTGGCATTAACGAAGAGATTACTAAAGGATTCCTTCCACTGAAAGTTGAAGGTAACAAAATAGCCATTTTGGGACGAATACTCACCATCGCAGAGAATGGTCTTCCAGCTACGGTTACAAGCTTCTTTGCCCCATCCAATCAGTCGCTCACGGAAAAAGGGGAACCTGTTGTTAACCGGCCGTTCCGTTTTGTCGTTGAAACTGAAGAGGGGAAAATTGTGCATCTCTCTCCTGGCAAACTGATTTTTAAGCAGCAGACAGCATCTAAAATCGTTTGGAGCGTGCTGAACACCTCAAAACTTTGTGATCTGGAGTGCACAGGGCAAATGGAATATGATGGTTTTGTGGATTACCAGTTGAAACTAAAGGCGAAAAATTCCTTAAAGGTCAGGGATATACGGATTGAAATACCCGTAGTAAAGGAGAAGGCTGAGTATATGATGGGATTGGGTCATGAGGGAGGATTGCGTGCGCCCGACTGGAAATGGAAATGGGATGTCTCCAAAAACCAGGATATGCTATGGGTTGGTGCAGTAAACGGTGGGATGCGGATCAAATGGAAGGCAGAAAATTATGTCAGACCGCTGGTCAATATTTA